>Ga0164315_10004582_pt1 | contig 10715 bp, 9 predicted proteins | sample GuaBasSedimGuay6_FD_113737 | JGI IMG/M metagenome (GOLD analysis project Ga0164315, IMG submission 113737) | Subseafloor sediment microbial communities from Guaymas Basin, Gulf of California, Mexico - Guay6, Core 4569-2, 0-3 cm | ecosystem: Environmental > Aquatic > Marine > Hydrothermal vents >...
CACCTGGAATTGAAGGCGGATGCAAGTTGGGAATCCGATGACCTGGACATCTACCGGTTGACCGCTACAGGTACCTTTACCGTGTTCGGCAACAAATTGATTCAGGCCATCCCCTCCATGGAAATTTTCCAGGACCCCGACCAGGCCGACATCACCAACCTGAAACCCGCGGCTGGATTTATGACACCGTTGGCCCACAACTGGGCCCTGCACGCTTACGGCTGGCTGGACCGGTACCGCACCAGCGAGCCCCTGTTCGCGGGGACCGAAAAATTGAGTTGGGACCGGTTCGGCGGCGACTTCTGGTTCACCTGGATCGCCAAGCCCAAGCTGCGGATCGATTTCGGAGGCACCTCCAAATCAGTGGAGACCTTTGAGGCCCTCAACAACAAAGTGGGCTACAAACAGGGCAATCTTTCGGCGGATTGGCGTTTTGCCCGGGGATTTTCCCTGGGAGCTGCAGGCCAGTTCGCCGACTACAGCGACGGCAACGAAAAGGCCAAAGGCAGCCTGCGCCTGGATTGGCGGAAGGAAGGCCGCTGGAATTTCATCGTGGGACCCGTCCTGACCTACATGGATTTCTCCATCCCCTACCCCGGCGGATACTGGGCGCCGGACTGGGTCAGGAACGGCAGCATCGAGGCCACTCTGGCTACCCGGACCAGCCGCATGACCTTCAAGCTCAACGGCAGCATCGGCCAGGAACAGGAAATGGGATCCGACGCATTGACCGTCGGCGGTGCTTCGGGCCGGGTCGGCTGGCGTTTCAGCCGGGGCTGGCTGGCCGCGCTCGAGGGCGGGTATTCCAAATCCTCTTTCGCGACCGCCAGCGGATATAGCCGGACTTTTGCCAACTTGTCCGTCCGGGCCCTGTTCTAGTCCGATGTCGCGATGATGCGCCAGCTCCCCCGACACACGACCATTTTCCTATTGGTTCTGATGGCGGCGGGATCCATCTGGTTTGCTGGTTGCGGCGACGGCACCGAGGATTCCCCGGACAGGAAAACCTCGGCCCACTACCTCGACCCCCCTGCCCTGGCGTCCGGCGGATTCCCCACCGCCGAAGACGGCGTCCCGGTTTTTTGTTACCACTATTTCAGGTCGGGATTCAATGTCGCCTATCTCATGAAAGTCCTGGGATCGGTTCTGCTGGGTATGCCGGCCCTGGGCCCGCGGGAGTTCTGGACCACACCCATCGGTGAGTTCGAAAAACACCTGCGGTATTTCCGGGATACAGGAACGGTGGTCATGACCCTCGACGAGGTGGCCGACCTGATCGAGTCCGGACAGGATCTGCCGGACCGCGCCGTGATCCTGACCATCGACGACGCCGATCGCAGCGTCTATGAGCTGGCTTTCCCGATGCTCAGGAAATATGGCATGAGGGCCCACCTGTTTGTTCCCACGGCCAAGGTCGGTCAACCCTGGAGCGATCTCGACGTCTGCACCTGGGAACAACTTTCCGAAATGGAAGCTTCGGGTTATATCCTGGTCGGATCCCACACCCGTGATCTTCATTTCAAGGTGGAAGTGGACGGGGACCTGGAGCCGGTTTTTTTCCATCCCGATCAAGTGCCCGAAACAGCCAGGCTGCGTAACCTGAAGGATCTGGCCCGGCTGGTCAGAACCGGCGCTCCCGCCGATATCCCGAAAAACCTGGATGGGATTCTATCCGGGCCCTTTGCCGCGGTGGCGGCAGACCTCGTAGCCAGCAGGGCCGACCTGATGGCCGGGGCGGCCGCCGAGGCGACCTGGCTGGCCTGGCCCTACGGATTTGCCAGTGACGAGTTGGACAGCCTCAGCCGTGCAGCTGGCTTTCGGGGGACCGTCAGCCTCAATCCGGTGGCATTTTCCACGCGTGACACCACCCTGCATGTCGGACGGTTCGCCCTCACCGCAAAATCCACCCTCGGTCATATCGCCAACGTATACCCCCGCTGATCAGGAATTTCCGGACAAGGCCCTGACCCAAACCCGGCGGCGGCGCGGTCCGTCGAAATCACAGAACCAGATCTTCTGCCAGGTGCCCAGCTGCAGCCTCCCCTGTGAGACGATTACAGTCACCGAACTGCCGAACATGCTGGCTTTGATGTGGGCGGCCGCATTCCCTTCGGCATGGTGGTAACCGTCCCGCCAGGGAACGATCCTGTCCAGGGCATCGGTCATGTCCCGGACCACGTCGGGGTCGGCGCCTTCGTTGATGGTCACCGCGGCGGTGGTGTGGGGATTGAAGACGACGATAACGCCCTCCTGCAAACCCAGAGCCGACACCTGATTCTGGACCTCGGACGTCAGGTCGACGAAATCGGTTCGGGCCCGTGTCTCCAGAGTGAACTCCCGCATGGCTCCTCCTGCCGATCGTGGATCAGAAATCGAAGTACATGGTGAACTCGTAGGGATGAGGACGCTGGTTGATGGCGTTGATCTCATCATGCTTGATTTCGAGCCAGCGGCGGATCAATGACTCGGGGAAAACATCGTCCCTGACCAGGAACTGATGGTCCTTCTCCAGCGCGTCGAGCGCGTCGGCCAGGGACCGCGGCAGGAAATCCTCATTGCGCGAGGCGTCCCCGGGGGAATCCTGGGGTGTATAACCGGCCTTGATGGGATCAATCTTATTGATGATGCCGTCCATCCCCGCCATCAGGATTGCCGAACAGCAGATATAGGGATTGGCCGTCAGGTCGGGCGGCCGGTACTCGATACGCCGCATCTGGGGATCCGAGACGTAGCTGGGAATGCGGATCGCCGCCCCCCTGTTGCTGCGGCCGAAGGTGCGCACGGTGGGCGCCTCGAAACCGGGAACCAACCGTTTGAAGCTGTTGGTGCTGGGGTTCGTGAAGGCGCAAAGGGCATCGGCATGTTTAAGAATTCCACCGATATAGAACAAGGCATCCTCGGAAAGGCTGGCATACCCATCTTCTTTGTTGAAAATGTTTTGCCCGTTTTTCGTAAGAAATTGATGAAGGTGCCAGCCGCTGCCCGCGTTGTCCATCAGGGGCTTGGGCATGAAGGTCACCTTGAGCCCGTGACGCTCGGCGAGATTGAACAGGATGTACTTGGTCAGGACCGCATGGTCACCGGTCGTGGGCAGATCCGCGAACCACCCTTCGATCTCCTGCTGACCCTGGGCGCCGCCCTCGTGATGATGATAACGAACCGGAATTCCGAAATCCGCCATGGCCGCGCAGACTTCATCACGGAAGTCGTCGTACCGGTCGAAGGGATTGCAGGCATGGTAGGCGTTCTGGAAAAAGGTTTCGCCACTTCGCACCCCGAAAGAACTGTCGTTCGCTTCGGTCAGAAACTCCGCTTCCTCGAAGATATGGAATTCGTATTCGGGCGCCCACTGGGAAACGTCGGCCACTCCGGAATCACGCATGAACTGTTCCGCCCGGCGGGCGATGTAGCGGCCGTCCTGGGGGAATGGACTGCGTTCCTTGTCGGTCAACCGGGCTTCGGCGAACATGGTCAGTGTCGGACGTTTGCGAAAAGGGTCCAACGCGGCGGTGCCCAGATCCGGCACCAGGACCATGTCGCTGTTTTCAACTTTCAGGAATCCGTAACTGGAACCGTCGAAGCCGATGCCTTCCAGACAGGAAGCTTCGGTGAACCGGTCGAAGGGAAAGGTGATGTGGTGAAGACGACCGGCCAGATCGAGCATTTTCAGATCGATGAATTCGATGCCCGACTGCTCGGCTTCCCGGTGAACTTCGGCAAACTTGTTGGTGTTCATGTTCCACCTCGTATGTGGTGACGTTGACTTGGGCCGGACCCGGCCCCGACTCGGGCGTCCGACCGGCCCGCGATCATGGTCCCCCAAATATATGTCGTGATCCGCCCCTCTTCCACACTGTCCTTGCCGCTGTCCGAACGGGGACATATTTTCGAACCCTGACCCGTCGGATCTGTCGCCGAAAGGACACGCATTGCCAAGTAAAAAGGTGCGCATCCACTTTGAAGGCAACACCCTGGAGTGCCGCCCGGGCACTACCGTGGCCGCCGCCCTGTGGGAAAACGGCGTCCGGCATCTCTCCCACTCCCCCAAATACGGCCGTCCCCGGGGCCTGACCTGTGCCAGGGGCCATTGCACGGCCTGTCTGATGCGAGTCGACCAGATCCCCAACGTCCGCACCTGCGAGCTTACCGTCCGGGAGGGCATGGAAGTCGGCCGCCAGGAAGCCGGGACTTTTTATGCCGCCCCCATGCAGAAGATCCTGGCCACCGGAAGCGCATTTTTTCCCGTTGGATTCTATTACAAATGGTTCACCCGGCCTCCATTTCTGAGCCGTCTTTTTTTGGACGGCATCCGGCCCATGACCGGGGTCGGCCGCCTTCCCGGCGGTGGTTCCCGGCCCCTGGCCCTGCCGCCGGTAACCGAAACCCCGGCTTCCGGTGCCCCCACAGCCACGGACCTCGGTCGGTTCGACACCGTTGTGGTTGGCGCCGGACCCTCGGGCCTTCATGCCGCCGCCACGGCCACCGGACGTGTGCTGATCCTGGATGACCATCGCCTTCCGGGTGGGCAGCGCCACGGCGCGTTGCGGCGCCTGGCCGATCAACCCGACAGCAACCTGACCCGCTTCCCCGTATTGAAATCATTGCTGGATAGAATCGAAAAAGCGCGGAATCTTGCGGACACCCGGGACGATCTCACCTTCCTGGAAAGAACCAAAGCCATCGCCGGGTATCATCCCGACAGGCTTGTTTTGCGGCGGGACGACCTCCTGCAAACCGTGCAATTCGACAACCTGGTCTGGGCGGCGGGCGCCCTGGATACCCTGGGGCTATTTCCCGGCAACGATACCCCCGGCGTCATTGGCCCCCGCGCTTTGTACAGATTGCTTGTCCGGGACGGTTTGGGCATCGAGGGCCGGCAGGTCCTGGTCATAGGAAACGGTCCTGATTTTTGGCTCAGCGCGGCCCTGCTGGATACAACAGGTGCAAAGTTCTCCCTGGTTCCAACCGGTGATGGCGGCGGCGATGAAATTTCCGCGGCCGTGGACCTCCAATGGCCCCTCAACACCGGATTGACACTGGATGGGATTTCGGAACGCGGGGAAGGACGTCTGCAGGCATCGTTTGTCGCGGGATCACCCGGAGCCGGGGAGGCCGGTACGAGGCTTTCCATGGAAGCTGATCTGGCCGTCATCTGTGGCCGCGGCAAACCCGCCTACGATATCCTTTACCAACTGGGCGCCAACCTGAAGCTTCAGCCCGACCTCGGAGGATTCACCCTGCCCCTGTCCGACGACCCGAATGACGGCGAATATGTAGCCGTTCTGTCGGGCGGATCGCGCCTGGTTGCCATCGGGGAGGCCTGTGGCGATTTACCCGGCCGGCACCATATTTCAGCGGACGGGGTGGAAAAGCCATGAGCAAATCCAAGGTGTTTCTCTGCTGCTGTGAAGACGTCACCCTGCAGGAGTTTCGGGACGCATTTACCGAGGGGTTTACGGAACTCGAGTCCCTGAAACGGTACACGGGAGTCGGCACGGGTTTCTGCCAGGGAAAGGGCTGCCTCAGTGAAGCGGCCGGGGAACTGGCGGCCTTGCGCGACATTCCGCCCTGTGATGTCCGCTTGACCAATATCAGGCCGCCCGCCGAACCACTGACTTTTGCCCAACTCGCGACCCTCGATGCCCCCGACCCGCTCGATGACCCCGGGAGTGACACATGATCCCCCTTTCCAGCGGGCCGATACCGGCCACCGCGGACGCGGTCATCATCGGCGGAGGGGTCAACGGCCTGACCACGGCCAGGGAACTGGCGCGCGAAGGCCTGAAAAACATCGTGATCCTGGAAAAGAATTACATCGGCAGCGGTTCGACCGGCAGGTGCGGCGGCGGCATCAGGCAGCAGTGGACCACCGAAGAGAATATCCGTCTGGCCCAGGAAAGCGTCGCGATGTACGAAAACATGTCGGCGGAACTGGGCTACCAGGTCTTCTTCCGGCAGGGCGGCTACCTGATGATCACCGAGAGCGAAGACGATCTGCCGGCCCTGCGCGATGCGGTGGCCCTGCAAAACCGCTGTGACGTGCCCACGGAATTCCTGCAACCCGGGGAATGCTTGAAGCTCGTTCCCGATCTCGACGTTTCCCACCTCAAGGGAGCCACCTTCTGTCCCAAGGACGGCACGGCCTATCCCTTCGCCGTCGTCTGGGGTTATGCCCGGGCATGCCACCGCGCCGGGGTTAAAATTTTCATCCGATCTCAGGTGACCGGTATTTCGGCGGATGACGGCCGGATCCGTACCGTGCACACCGACCGCGGGGACATCGCCACCGAACGGGTCATCAACTGCGCCGGGCCCTGGGCGCGCTCCATAGCCGCCATGGTCGGCGTCCAGCTGCCCAACAAGCAGGAACGCCACGAAATCATGGTCAGCGAATCGCTCAAGCCGTTCCTCGACCCCATGGTGATCTCAATCACCAACGGGATCTATTTCAGCCAAAGTATGCGGGGAGAGATCGTAGGTGGTATCGGTGACCCGAGCGAACCGGGGCTGAACGGGCCCTCCCACTTCGACACCCGCAGCCAGCTGCGTTTCGCCGTCAGATTCGCCAAGGCCCTGCTGCGATACTATCCCCGGGCCGGACAAGTCAGGATGATGCGTCAGTGGGCGGGCATGTACGACGTCACCCCGGATCACCGCCCCATCCTCGGTGGAGTGCCGGGCCTGGACGGCTATTACCACATCTGCGGATTCAGCGGGCACGGATTCATGCTCGGTCCGGTGACAGGACGGAAAATGGCCCGTTACATTTCCACCGGACAACCCGATGACATCATCACGAGTCTTTCGCTGGACAGATTTGAGAAAGGCGACCTCAAACCGGACGCCTTCGTGGTGGGATGAAAAATATCAGATCAAGTCGTCCAGCGCTTTATCCAGTTCAGCGAACTCGAACTTGAAGCCGGCTGCTTTCAGGACATTCGGGACCACCCGCTGACTGGCCAAAAGAACGCCGGCCAATTCTCCCAACGTCATTTTGAGGACAAAACCGGGTACCGGAAGGAAAGCGGGCTTGCCGACGGCACGTCCCAGCGCCCGGGCAAAATCCTTCTGCCTCGGGGGGTCAGGTACCGCTGCATTCACCGGCCCCTGAACATCTTTTTGATCCATGACAAATATGAGGAGTCGGGCCAGATCCCGGATATGGATCCAGGGAAAGTATTGTTTTCCACTGCCCAGTGGGCCGCCCAGTCCCAGGCGAAAAGCCGGCAGCATCCTGGCCAGGGCCCCGCCCTCGGCGGACAGGACCACGCCGATCCTGATCAAAGCCACCCTGACATTTTCACGTTCGGCTTTTAAGGCGGTATGCTCCCATTCCAGGGCCAGGCGGGCCAGGAAACCCGCTCCCGGTTCACTGTTTTCGCCCAGGGCGACATTGCTCCGGTTCCCGTAATACCCCACCGCCGAGGCGCTCGCCAGAACCATGGAACGATCACAGGCATTCAGGGCCTCCACCACATTTCCCGTGGTGGACAGCCGTGAGCGCCGGATCAGTTGTTTTCTGCGGCCGGTCCACAGTCCCGCGGCCACCGGCGATCCGGCCAGATTGATGACGCCCTCACAGGTCCCCAGCCGGTCCTGCCAGACTCCGGGCATGGTGGGGTCCCCCCCCAGGATTTCGACTCCCCCAGGAAGAACTTTCCTGGCACGCGCGGGATCACGGGTCAAACAAAGAACCTCATCCCCCCTGTCCCGCAGCATGGGAATAACGATCCGGCCCACAAGTCCGGTTCCTCCGGTGACAAATACTCTCATTCCCATCCTTTTGTGCACGCCTGTTCCCGGATTCCTGATGGCCGGACGCCCGACTGGAGGATGGACCTTACTCCAGCGACCGCACCATGTCCAGCAAGCCGGTTTGCCTGTGGCGCCATTTGTCCTATTTTGGGCAGATCAACCAGAAAATCAAACCGGCCGGGAGCCACCATGGAATACCAGAATTTTGATTGTGAGATCGCAGACGGTTGCGCAACAGTTCGCATGATCGGACCGGGCGCCCCGAACATGGGCGATCTGTGTGACGAGTTCGTGGACCTCATGCTCCGGCTCGAGGAAGACCGGGCCGTGCGGATGGTCCTTTTCACCGACGGAGATCACAGCTTCGAACTGCATCACAATCTCGATGACCTTTCGGAGGCCCACCCTAACGACAAAGGCTTCGAGATCCTGGCCGCCGATGAAGAAATATCCCGCCGCATCGTGACCATGATCGGCGAAACGACCAAACCCGTGGTCGCTGCCACCCGCGGGGACATCCGTTACCTCGGCCTGGGCTTTTTCATGGCCGCGGACATCCGTCTGGCCTCGGACAAGGCCAGCTTCACCACCCAGGACATGTCCGGCGGACTGTTGCCCGGTTGGGGCCTGTTGCATATCCTGCCCCGCCTGATCGGTCCCGGGCGCAGCCTGGAATACCTGTGGTCCGGACGAACGGTCGGCGCCAGGGAAGCCTATCAAATGGGACTGGTCGACCGGCTCATCGATGATGATTTATGGGAAGAGGAAATCGACCGGTTCACCAACCGTATGCGGCGCCTGCCCCAACCCGCGGTCCAGTTGACCAAACTCGGGATCCAGCAAGCGGCCAACCTGGACCTGACCGCCATGCTTTCGGTGGAATGGGAATCCCAACAGCAGTGCTGGACTTCGCTGGAAACCTCCGAAGGGTTGCGTGCCTGGCAGGAGGGCCGGGACCCGGAACTGGAAGCCACCACGTTTGATGAAGACGAATAAATCCCGGACATTACAAATAAAACGGCCGCCCAGAAGGCGGCCGTTTTATTTGATACCGCTGGAACAGCGGCGGTAGGCTGCAAAGCCGTTCAGTTTTACCGGAACAGGCTCTTCACGCTGCCGAAGGAGCTTTCTTCCACGCTAACGACCCAGCAATCGCCGTTCATCGTCAGCTGAGGAATAACACCACTCTGATCCAGGGGATCGCCAAGGGCGTTGTGCAACGCCACACCAGCGCTACCGGAAGCTTCCAAATAGGCCGGAGGGCCATTGATGGGATCGATCAGACTGAAGTAGACACCTTCGATGAAGACGTAGCTAGGCTGGCCGATGTCATTGTAGAAGCTGTTGACCATGTACTCCAGCTCACCAACAACAACCGCGCCGTCAACCACTAACAAAGGAGTTCCCAGGCCAACGAGATGCTCGTCGGGACGGGTACCAGCGTCAACGCCGTCGCCATAAAAGGCAAAACCAAGGTTCAGCAGGTTTTCGAACGAGAATCTGCCTTCCCAACCCCAAACCTCGTTATTGGTCAGTTTGGACAGGACGATAAAGGCAGTGAAAGGGGCGTCTTCGCCGACAGTGCCGCAGCTAGTGCCATCAGCCAATTCCAGACCGATGTTATTACTGTAGCCGGGGTCCCCGGCAAACGCGGTCCCGGTAAGGGCGAAAGCCACCAAGGTCAAGACAAGAACCATCTTCTTCATTTTGTCGCTCCTCTGATGAGTGGAGAGTTAATTTTGGGGCTTTCCCCTAGCGAACGAAATCAACCTTGTCGCAAGATTATATCATAACCGCAGATCAATTACACGAAAAAATGTGGGATTGTTTTTCTTTTTTATCAATAGGCTTTCAAAACCGGGAAACGCCAAAACCAGCATAAACACTTTTATTATAAATAGTTAACTTCATTATTCCGGGATTTTGATATTATACTGAATACTAGGAGATCAATTTCGAGGGTTTATTATCCTGTTTCATCCCTGAATGACCACAAAATTCCATTGTCGTAAAATCAGAAAAAACTGGCTTCCTTTCCCTCCTAAAATGATAGTTTCCATCGAGCAAACACTACAATCAACCTGTGACGGCCCGCCTCGCCAACCCTGCGGAGGTTTTACAGTGAAACCGGTGTCCCCCATTTACTTCATGATTGTCCTGGTAATGATGGCAACGGCTGTCAGTGTTTTCGGCGCAACGCCCGACCGCGACCACGACATTGTTCCCGAAGACTATTTCGACCTGATCAGTCTGGGCAATCTGGCGGTATCGCCCGACGGCAAAACCATTGCCTACACCGAAAGCCGCTGGGGGAAGGAACAGGAAGGCCGCCACCGCGAGTTGTGGACTGTTCGGCGCGAAGGGGAAGACCCCGTTCGCCACACCTTCGACAGTTTTGGTGTTTCGGAAGTGGACTGGTCGCCGGACGGAAAAGCCGTCTACTTCCTGGGCCGGGACAAGGCTGGACGCGATACGCCTCCCCATGACGGCAGCCGCCAGGTCTGGCGCCTTGTTCCGGGCGAAAGCGGACCCACCCCCGTGACCCGGATCCCTGACGGCGTTTCCTCCTTCAATTTGTCCCACGACGGAAACGCTCTGTATTATACAGTCGGAAAAGAGGAAGTGACCGGAGAATGGAAAGACCTTCGTAAAAAATTCAAGGACCTCGAATACGGCCACGGGGTGACGGAGTTCACCGAGATACGCAAACTCGACCTGCGCTCCTGGCGTGACGAAGTTGTCCTGCCGGCAGACCGTGTGATCTGGGAAATGACCCTTTCGCCTGATGGAACCCGCCTGGGCATGATCACCACCAGCGACAACGAATTGATCTTCATGGAGGGCTGGTCCCGGGTCGAGATCCTGGACCTCGCCACCGGCGCCATCACCGCCGCCACGGATCAGCAATGGCGCGCCGACCACCCTTCCCCGTACGGTTGGATCGACGATCTGGCCTGGTC
>Ga0164315_10004583_pt1 | contig 10713 bp, 19 predicted proteins | sample GuaBasSedimGuay6_FD_113737 | JGI IMG/M metagenome (GOLD analysis project Ga0164315, IMG submission 113737) | Subseafloor sediment microbial communities from Guaymas Basin, Gulf of California, Mexico - Guay6, Core 4569-2, 0-3 cm | ecosystem: Environmental > Aquatic > Marine > Hydrothermal vents...
ACAAGCCTTCCCATCTCGGAAGCGTCTTTAAGTGTTATGGTCTTGTGGCGCTCGAAGCAAGATGTGAGAGTGTCTACGTCAGCAACTGAAGTGAAGCCGGAGATCGGAAATTCGCCGAGTACCTTGGTGCGGAAGAAATCCGAGTCCTCGCCGTGGATGTCGCGCATTCGTTGTACGTAGTCACCTTCGACGAAAGGAGAGTTTATTGACGAGAAGGTGTATTGATGCCATTGGGACTTGTTCTTGTTATGGGAATCGTAGAAATAGCCTGTTGCGCGTGTAGGGTTACCTGTCATAGCGCAGTATACGTTCTTCTGGATCATAGAGCCTTCCATACCAGCGAAGACTGCATCGGGAATTCCGGATGCTTCGTCAAGCAGAAAGAGCAGATGGGGCGCATGGAAACCCGCGATAACATCTCCTAGCTTATCACTGGAGTCCCGAGGTATAGTCCTTGGAACCATGAACCATTCTTTATGCCCGGCTATGTAGATCTTGTTGGAGAGTATTGTTATTGCGTCACGTAGCATATCGAACTTGATGCGGGATTTCCAAGTTCGGATTTCAGACATCAACAGATCTTCGAGCTGATGGCCGGTAGGTGCGGACATGACGACCTTGGATTCGGCTCGGGTAGTGAAGAACCAGAGGCCGATTGTAGCATCGAAGGCCGTTTTACCTGTTGTAGTTCCGGACTTGATGCTTATGAAACGATCAGATAGAAGTCCGTGGGAAGCGTCGGCTTGGTAGTCTGTAGGTGTAAAGTCCAGTTGTTCTCGACACCAAAGGGGATAATCGCTTTGATAGCGTGCGCTATATTCTTGAGCGTCGTTCATAATAGGCCTTGTGGGATATTTAGCTAGTAAATATCTATTAGAGTGGTTGTATGTTGTTTTGCGCCCTTGGATACTTGTAGATCCACGCACCCTTTCTTGCTTCTAGCGCTTGGCTTCGCCTTCGCTCTCGCGAACGACCATCGACTTGTGTAAGACATCCGAAGTGCTTAGCGCTCGGAGCAAGCTCCTCGCGAGAGTTACGAGCTGATGCTATAGCATCTACGTGAGTGGATCCGACCAAGAATAAGCACCTTTACGCAAAGTCATGCATTTCAATCCTACTAGTCCCCGGCTCTAGTTCTCGCTCCGAGTTGCCGGGCTTCTCTCTCGTCAGAGGCTCGGGCAACATATCCTCGATCTCGTGGATCTCCGATACATCGTGAGCACCCATCTCAATGGTCTTGACATGACCCACGGTGTTCATGACATCATCACGATTCTGTACACCCTTCAACCACTGTCCGAAGCCAATATTAACATTGACATCCGTCACCTTAGAGAAGGCTCCACAAAGATCCAAGACCTTGCCTGAAGCTTTGAGATCCCCGTCCTCGACTGCTGCCTCGTAGTTCTGTGCAGCGCGCAACGAGGCTCGCTTTATGATGTCCTTGGCTTGGCCCACCATCTTCTCTATTTCGCTATTAGTCCGTTCCATGATTAGCTTATCCTTTTTGAAAGAGCATATCGCTTGTCCGTAAGCCGTAGAGCTTGGTTTCTTGACGCACTTGTGTACTTCCTTATCCTTAAGCCCTAGTGCCTTTAGATCCGCGATCATCTTCATCTTAGGAGTGGCGATGCCTCCTGTTCGACTTGGCTTGTAATCATATCTGTAGCGTCCCCCAGCGTCGTAACTGTAGTACATCGAGAGGTCTGTAGGCATGGTGATTCTCCATCGACAAGAGAAGGTTTAGTAACATGAAGTTCCGGCTTCTCTATATCTCTTTGATCCAAAATAAGCATAAATACTCCCATTAGTTAATTGTGTAGCTTATAATAGAAATAATAGGTTGCCCGTAGACCCTTAAAAGCGTGAGTGTTCGTAGGTTAGCGATCGCATTGATTTCAGGAGTCTTAGCCTTGCGTCGATTCGTCCCTATATAATAAGGTATAGCTTGGTGCTGGCATGAGTACTATTACTCAGGATATACGCAATGAGCCACAGTGCTGCTTGCACTATATTTCACGAACACCGTTCCAATAGATCTTATATCCCAGCACAACGAAGATACACGGCTTGTACTTGCTGCTACGCAATATTTGCGTCTCTTGTATGTAATTCGTAGCTTGTACGATTTGCGCATTTCGTCCGTATAGTTACTGTTATTGGGTTGCGGGTATTTACGATAAGTGGCCTTGTTTGTGGGTGGATATACGCTAGAGTTAGGGAGAGCTAACTATATTAGCCATAATAACCACAATTAAAATATGGGATATTTGTAAATCAACAATAAAATTACGTGTACTCATAGCAGACATGTATAACATCGTTATATAATTGATGAACCTTGTTATACTCAGCAACACAGCGTTATATATACTAGTAGAGCTACCTACTTAATCGAGTTGGCACGATTCTGGAAACAACATACCAAGTTAGTATGGTATAAGACTTGCTTACAATCTCAAATATCCTAAAACATCAACAATAACAACAACTTGCGAGTTGGCACGAAAATTGTCTGAAATCTAATAGACTACTAAATTAGTATGGTATGAATCATGCTTACGGTATCCCGACTAACTTACTCCAGTATTCATATAACACTGTTACCACTTATATCAAACGCTGTTACATACTCAAATCAGGTCAAATTGGCCGATAATCAGACCTTCACACAGCGCAAAACAAGCCTTATTCACGCTTAAATCACCTCAACCTATGCCTGACTATCTCTTTGCCCCTAAAGTACGCTTAAAAGGGCTAAAATATGCCTTAAATCCTCTCTCCTTGCTCCCAAACCACTCCAATATCACCAATTATCACCAACTTAGAGCCCTAATAGCACCCCGCAAGAGCTAAACTTGTAATGATATCAACAACTTGCAAGCTCATGCTAGTGTAAATGGCGTAAATAAATGCTACTAACTTTTGGTAGCAGTGAGGGAGATTAGTTCTTGTGTGAAAGTATTCACAAGGTAGTGAGTATAACGGTGTGATGTAAATGCTATGGGTATAACTACCTATAAAAAAAAAAAATTAAATATATATATATAATACATTAAATTGTATACAATACACAATACACAACCCTCTTCCCACTCTAGGCACCCAAATAGTTAATAGCATTTATTTATAGCATTTACGCCACCACAACGTGCTAAGTACTTGAAATCATTGACGAAAGCCACTAAACGTCCTAACTACTTGAAATCATTAGGCTAATTAATTTCACCTAATATCTATAGTAATATCAGGCACTTAGCACCACTACAAATGTTCACCCTACCTAACAATCCGAAACAATCAATTATATCAAACACTTACGAATTTTAACTACTTATCACCAGCCCAAATAATCAACCCTCAGCCTATTGACAAACAGGTGATTATCTGATATACTCTAAACATAAGGAAAACAATGAGAGTTCACAACAACATTAAGGGAGTTATACATTATGAGTTACGCAATATTAGATATATTATGTAAAACGTACTATTTTGAGCGTGATTTGACTGAAATTTGGGAGTTAGATTCACAATTATACTTTGCTACAATGGATGGACTATTGAAGTTGGGCAAAGACTGGAATGTACAGTATTCATTTTAACGGCAAACAAGCCAAATAACGCACCACAACACTAGGAGCAACAAGCCATGAAAAAGACAGAAATCAAAAAGTCAGAAGGTAGAGGCAAGGACGCAAGCACGAAACTTTACGGAACTTTCAGCATGCCAGAAACGTTCCAAGAACTTAAGACCGAGGGAGAGAAACTGAGTGAGACAGATCAAAGATCACTCTTGAGGATTCTTGAGAATGGTTTACTTGTTACCGCAAGGCCAAAGTTTGAAGAGAATGAGAAATCACCTGCTACATTCAAAACCGGCGCACATCTTAGCCTTGAGCAATTGTTGCAATCTAGGAGTAGGCAAGCTGGTGTTGGGGCGCTCAAGACAGCTATACTTGCTCTTACAAGTGACTTTGTGGCAGGTAAGATTACGGCTGATGTCATGGCAGAGAAAGTGAAGAGCTTACAAGGGCAAATTGACAAGTTGGAGGCTGATAAACTTGCTAAAGGAGCCAAGGCGCAAGCACCACAAGAAATGGATTAGTTTTAACGTCTTATAGCAAGGCACAAGGTCACAAGCCTTGTGCCTTGTTACAAGCTGTTAAATGTGAAATATTAAAGGAGAGACAGAACGTGAAAAGTATTACAATAAATTTAAGTGTTTACGAAGTACAAGCACTTAAAACAGTTAAAAATTATTATAGTGAGCCGTATCATAAATTACTAGATTTAAGTGATTTAAGTTGTGGCGATGAAATACCACAACGTAAGCATATAACAGGTGACAAACAAAAAAACATACATTGTAAATGACTCAACATATCAAATTTTACGCACACAAAACAACAAAACAAATTGCTTACGCGACATTATATATAAGGTGATTAGTGAGTTTTATATTGATATAATAACAGATAAACAAATAAATCAGCGTAAAACACAACAACTAGCAAAAATAGAAGAACTTTTACAATAGGAAAAGCAAGTTATGCTAATGCTAGGAGTGATAGTTTATACAATAATGCTTTGTGCGTTATATACGTTTTAACAATTAAAAGGAGCTTACAAGCTATGCAACAATTTACATCAGAAAATTTAGATAAATTACGCAGTGATTTAAGTAATACGTTAAAAGCATTAGGTGAGGAGCATGAAATTACTTTTGAAGTAGAGGACATAAAATATAGTAGCCATAACGCTACAATAGAATTAAAAACAACAATTAGTGGTGCGTATACACAAGAACAACGCGACTATATTAGATATGCTGACCTTTACAACTTGCCTGAACTTGATTCAATTATAACCATTAAGCATGACGAAAGATATAAACTTGTTGGGTGGAGTCTGAAGGCTCGAAAGTACTCAATAATAGCAGAAAACTTAAGTGATGGAAGGGCTTATAAATTAGGGAGGGATATAATGAATTACGTTGTAGCAGTTGACAAGGTATGACATGTTACCAGAAGCAAGTATTTTACTATGATAAATACAAACGTAAAAACAATGATATTACAAGCAATTAAAGACACAGAACAACTAAGATTTAATTTAATCGAAAATGATATAGTAGATAAACTAAATGAAAAACAGCAAATCTTAATTGCTCTAGCAATAGATAAATTATCTATTGCTAGACACAATTTGCAGCTAGCAGAACTAACATAACAGCAAACTACACAAGTTCCAGGAATCCTATGACATACGACTAAAAGCGTATGTTATGGGATTTCTTGCGTTATGGCTCATTAATCAATAATTGGTCTACAAGGCCTAAGTGATTATCTGGTAACTTATACCAGACAAACAAGACACAATTAAGGTGGTAATAATTCACCACCCTCACTAACATACAATCCACAATAGGCAATATACATTATGAGATATGCAAAAGACAATAGACAACATACAATACACAGTATATTGCATACAAAAGATTGTATGTTGTATAATGTATATTGCATACAATCCACTAATAGCTATATAGATATAAGGGCATATTGATATACTCATATGTTCTTATATGTACATAGATATTTATCCACAAAGTAACACCCTGTCGATAGCACTTGTCGATGCAAAAGTAAGACTTGTCGAAGCAAGCGAAGGAGTGAGCGTAAAGGATACATGGCACTCTGTCGATACAAGAGAACAAACAGCTCTTTGTCGATACACAATGATAGTTAATACAAGAATAGGAGCAAAGATATGTTACCGGAAGCTTACATACAAGAGTACCAAAAGGCGAGAAGTTTCTTAAATCAGACGAACATGAGTGGACTTAGGCAGTTAGTCATGGTGCTGGAGCCAGAAGCAAGAACGGCTCCAGGCGCTTTAGAAGCGATATATTCGAGACACAAGGATAAACATCATAATGATTACATATCGTCGGTGTTGCAAGAGGTTATTAACAAGCGAACGAAGTGAGCAGGCAATAGGCAGAAATCTATAACTCTTAAAGGAGAAACAAGTTATGAAGAATATTACGAGTCAAGAGATTATGAATGAGTTAGATATGGATCTACAGGTTGTAGCACTAGAGGATATACAGATCGAAACAGTGAATCACGAGTTACTGCAAGTCTTGGAACAATTCGAAGAGTTTGATATACCGGAGGTGTTCGAAGCCCTAGAGTATCGGTGTTAGACAGCAGTGAGGGGAGCAAGAAAGGCAAGAAAGACAAGTAAAGCAAGCCTTGTCGAGGCAAGAAGTAGATATATTCTTGCTTCCCGTAGTGTTGTTTAATGCAAGAACTAATATAAGGAGAAATAGTTATGTCGAGCATAACGGAAGTCCAACGGGCGTACAAGGTGATACAAGGGGAGTCGAGGGAAATGGGGATTCTTGATATATCCTTGTTGCCCGGAGCGAACGGGATACACGTTTATTGCGTATACTCGCTTGACTTGTCGAAGGTCTTGCAAGAACCATACAAGGTAAAGATACGAGATGCTTATGATAAGTATGATTTGGAAATAACTTGTGGGGATTTTTATTGTATCGGGAATCCAGAGGATTACATGACAAAGCGTCAAGTCGAAGAAAGCGAGAATAGATATTATCATGACTGACTTGTCGATCATGATAGAGATAGTCATATTGTTCGGGCTTATTGCTTGGATAATATACGAGGATATTTAGCTACTAAATGACGCGTCGCGAAGCGCCACTATACATCGCGAAGCGGGTATATACAATAGTTTGCTTCGCGAAGCGACCGCATAAGAGATTTAACGTTATTACATCGCGAAGCGAGTATATACATTGGTTGTCTTGTTGCATCGCGAAGCGTCACGGACACTAACTAGTCATGACTCAAGAGCGAACGAAGTGAGCGAAATTGACGAGAGACAGATATAGGGAGATATAAGTTATGTTATTGGAGAATCGAGAATACACGGTTGAGGAACTTGTAGGGCTTATACGGGAAGAATCAGCGAACTACTTTAGCCGAAACAAAACGACTATCAAGGGCCCGAAGGACATACAAGAGTATCTAGCGGCGATACTATTTGATAGGAACAAAGAACAGGTATCAGCGGTATTCCTGGATAATTTGCACAACGTGATTACTTTTCGGGTCATTAATGATGGGGACTTGACGAGTAGCCCGGTGTATGTACGTAAGATTATCGAGTATATGGTGGAGCTAAAGGCAACAGCGATAGTCATGTGTCATAATCATCCTACGGGGAGTGCAGACATAAGTAACGATGATATACAAATAACTCGTAAGGTGCAGACGGCTGTCGAGGCAATAGAAGGCAGACTATTGGATCATGTAGTGCTTACGAGCGAGGGACTTACAAGTCTTAAGGAACTAGGGCACTTAAAGTAACAAGAGTGAGCGTAGCGACCGAAATTGACGATAGTCAGCACTTGATGAAAAAGGGAGAAATATCATGGAAGGAATTAAAGAGATACTTATGAGACGAGATGGCATGTCGGAAGAAGAGGCAGAAGATCACATCTTTGATGCTAGAGAAACTCTACGGGAATATCTAGATCTAGGGGATATCGAAGCGGCGGAGGGCATCTGTAATGAGTTCTTTGGCCTTGAGCCAGATTACTTGATGGAGCTACTATAGCGAGCGAAGCGAGCATTGTGCAGAAGCGAATATCTTATAGCTTATTGAGGATAATATTATGTACACACGAAATGATTATATGGACAAGCTCTGTACTCATAGAGAATACTACGGACAATTCGTGACTCCGAGTATGAAGGAACACGTCAAACGGCTATTTGAGTCTCAAATCATAGCGAGTGTCGATAAGCATTTTAATGACATATCACTAAAATCTATTGATCCAGTGGGAAATGGTTATGCTCGGCACATTGCGTGGGTCAGCAATGAGCTCAATGGTTCGACCTCGAATTGTATTGCTTTTCGAGTATGTGTGATTAAAGAAGCAATGTCGCAAATCAAAGAAGAGTATATAAGAGGTGAAGGGTGAAGGAATACAAGTACATACGTAAAGATGCAGGGGAGTTCGTAAAGCTCTTGAATCAGTGGAGACACAAGTATCTTGTCGAGATAATCAAGATACAGTTTGAACAGGAACCAATAGCGGGGAAGCTTGTATCCGCTATTGTCGCAAGAACAGAAATGGTGCAGGATGAGCCTGATGCGTTTATACGCGGATATGGCCAAGGTTGTTATGATACCGAGAAGCAACTTATGCCTTACGGGTATAGAATGTAACATCGAGACAAGTATCTGCATCGAACGTAGTGAGAATTGTGCAGATCGACTCTTCGGGTATACTCGGAGGCAGACAAGATGTTATTTATCAGCTAAATAACATCATAACAGCCGAGCGTAGCGAGGCATAACACTAAGGCAAGATATAGCACTAACAAATATCTATAGCACTAACAAGTATCTACGGAGTGACATTATGAGATTAAGAAATCACGGAAATAACACGGTGAGCGTTTATACGGAGTGTAGCACGTATTTCTGGTACTATGATTCATTAGTAGCTGGGATATGTACAAGATACGATGACAAGGGTAATATCGAGAAGTGTAGGTTTGTCACAGCGAGCTACGAGGATAGCAACGCAACGAAGAGGCATGTCGCTAAGTTCTTCGGGTTGCGGAGCATCACGGAAGTGAGGAAGCTTGTCGAGTCCGGGGATATACTGATACTTGATGAACGTAAATTACATATGGAGGACAAGAGACAATGTTAAACCAAGAGATAACGATGAAACAAAAGTTAGTTGTCGAAGTGTATTGTGACAAGAAATGCGAGATGTGCTAGAGGAGAACTAAATATGCAAAGTCAAGAGTTCATAAACGAATTACACGCTGTTGGATGGCACGCAGAAAGCGATGCCCAACACACTCGAATTTTGGTGCTATGGCGTAAACTATTCCCGAGTGCCTCAGAGCTTGAGTCTGCATTAAGAGAAATAGCAGAGCATCACATAGAAAGTCATGAAGATGCATATGAAATGCAGAATATTGCAAGTTATTGTATTGTGCAAGACTAGGAGAATTAGTCATGAATTGTCGAGAACAAGAAGCAAAAGACGCAAGGTGCAATGAGCCCACAAGTACAAATATCTTCTGGAACAAAGTGCACAACGGGAATCTCGGACGTCACAGAACAGCCGGAGATCCCAATAGCCCATACTTTGAAGATGATGAACCCGAGCTATACGATTGTCCGTATTGTGACCGTGAGACTGAAGTGCCTACGGGGAGTTGCTGGGGATTCGAGTGTACGAATTGCGGCAAGACTATTCATATTGGTTAACATAAGGAGAAACAAAGCATGAAAAACTACAAGCTAAAACCAAACGAGTATATCGTACGTCGTACAAGCCTCTGGGATAAAAAGATATGTCCTATCCAAGAAGCACGTCAAGAATCTTTTATTATCATTGACGAACGTTGTGTATCCAAGCCTGAAGATTTGTGTCACGACACTGTGGAATCCTGGTATAGTTATGGTTGGGGACACACTGATCTCAACGGACATATCTGTCGTAACGTAGGTATCGAACTTCGTTGGGTTATGCAAATCCTTGATCTTAGTGACTTCATCGAAGTTAATGGGCCCATCATTCTTGATTTAGTTAACGGAAACTTAACGCTTGAGATATATGACGATTACCAGGATTAAAGGAGAGCACAATGAAAAGACTAATAGCACCCATAATTATATCAACATGTCTCGTAGCTTGTGCAGCACCCCCAAGCAAAATAGCAGCCACGAACTACACGCATCTCCGGCACTCAGGCAAGACATGCGAACTCCTATACACCCAGAAACAACAGTACTTGTCGAAGCTCCGAGAGTCTTGCAGCTCTCAGACGGGTTGTATGATAGCTGACGCAATAGGCGTCTTTCTTGTAGGAATACCAATCACTATGCTTACTGGCGATTGTGAAACCGACATAGCTGATCTCAAGGGTGAACTTAATGCAATTGAGAGCCAACAGATAATCCAGGGGTGTGAATATACTCCTTATGTCGAGACACTCAAGGCAAAGAGTGAAGATTGCCTTTGTATCGAGGAACCAGACGAGGACTTGTAACAGTTGCGAGCGAAGCGAGCACTCAGGCAGTGCTTACATAAGTATCCTCGAAGCGAGCACTAATGTATACACGTAAATCTAACTTATATCTATTGGAGCCCCTATGACCAGTTATAATCTATCTATTGACGCGATACATAAATATCGGATCATCAAGCACTTTGAGAACAAGAGTAACTCAGAAGTGATAGGGAGGATACTAGAATACACGACGACAGGCGAGATACAAGGAGATACGGAAATCAAAGCGTTCAAGCTAACATCTGAGGTGCTTGGGAGTCTCGAGAATCACGCAGTAAGTCAGGATACTACGCGGGGCATGGCCTTGTCGAGACTAATATCTGGGTACTTCGAGTGCAAGATACCTGATTATTACATAACTCTTGATGATAAGTATGACATCTTCGATACTCTGGAGAACCTCATGACCTATCGTTATGTCGAGCTTCCCCTTAGCGCCAAGACTCTTAGTGAACTAGGTAAGCGAAGAGAAGAGCTTAATGAGTTCATCAAGGCGGCAATAAGCCTCTTTGAGTGCCTGGAGGCCTGTTATGAGTAGCATCAAGATACCTGAGTTTGACACCCCAGAGCTTGA
>Ga0164315_10004584_pt1 | contig 10712 bp, 7 predicted proteins | sample GuaBasSedimGuay6_FD_113737 | JGI IMG/M metagenome (GOLD analysis project Ga0164315, IMG submission 113737) | Subseafloor sediment microbial communities from Guaymas Basin, Gulf of California, Mexico - Guay6, Core 4569-2, 0-3 cm | ecosystem: Environmental > Aquatic > Marine > Hydrothermal vents >...
ATCGGGAGAGCATCACCCCTTGAGGGAAATGACCTCGGCGGCCTACGGCTTTGGCCGAGACTCGGTATCTGAAGCGCTCGCCGAGGATTGCCACCCTATGCATTGTTCGCAACTGTACTTATGACTGAGGGTTACCTTGGGAACAATGCAAAGAGTGGCACGTCCCGTTGAAGAGATTGCTCTCGGTCTCAGCTGAGCGACTGTGCGGCCCATGCCGGCGGCTTGGGTCTGGCGTCCTGGAGGGCCCGCACTTCCAAACGTCCGCGCCTCAGAGCAGCAACCGCCTCGGCGGCGGCGTGTGCCCCGGGGATCGTCGTGATGTACAGCACTCGAGCATCCAGGGCCGCCCTGCGAATCGAACCAGCGTCCTGAGCCGCGCGGCGACCTGCAGCCGTATTGATGACCAACTCGACGTCACCCGAAGCCAGCAACTCCGGAATGTCCGGGTGACCCTGTCCAACCTTGGCCACCTCGACAACTCCCTCGAATCCGGCTTCACGAAGAGCCTGCGCAGTTCCCCCTGTCGCAGCCAGAGAGAAACCCAGTTCTTCGAAACGCGACGCCAGCGCGGGCAGACGGCTCTTATCCCGATCTGCCAAGGACAGAAGGATTGTCCCCTCGGCAGGCATGCGCCAACCGGCGGCCTGGGCGGCCTTGGCAAAGGCCTCTCCGAAGGTCCTTCCTCGGCCCATCACCTCACCGGTTGACCGCATCTCGGGCCCCAGCAGGGGATCAACACCAGGAAACCGCTCGAAGGCGAAGACCGGAAGCTTGACCGCTGTCTCCACCGCCACGCCGTCGGTGACGCCAAGGTCGGCCAGTCGCGCCCCGGCACAGACCCGAGCCGCCAATTCAGCCCAGGGGTCACCCGATGCCCGCGCCAGGAAAGGCACGGTCCGCGAAGCTCGCGGATTGACTTCAATCACGAAGACCTTGTTGTCCTGGATTGCAAACTGAACATTCATCAAACCTCTGACATCCAGTGCCAGCGCCATCTGTCGTACCTGGCGACGCAGTTCCGCCTGGAGCTCCAATGGCAGACTGACCGGCGGGGTCACAGCTCCGGAGTCCCCGGAGTGAACACCGGCCTCTTCGATGTGTTCGAGAATTCCGCAGATCACCACCCGTTCGCCATCGGCGACGGCATCGACATCAACTTCCAACGCCCGCTCGAGGAAGTGATCCAGCAAGACCGGCCGATCCGGATCAAGGTCCGCAGCCCGCTTGAGGTATTCCAGAAGCTGATCGTCGTCGTAGACAATTTCCATCGCCCGTCCGCCCAGCACGTAGGACGGCCTGACCAGCACGGGATAGCCCAACTCGGCCGTAGCGTTCAAAGCCTCCTCGGCCGAAGTCACCATGGCGCCAGGGGGCTGATCGAGCCCCAGATCCTCGAGCAGCTTCTGGAACCTGCCTCGGTCCTCGGCGCGGTCAATGGCATCCCGGTCGGTCCCCCACACGGGGACTCCGTGCGCCTCAAGAGTGCCGGCCAATTTAAGCGGCGTCTGACCGCCCAACTGCACCAGGACGCCGACGGGTTTCTCTGCCAGGCACAGGTCCAACACATCCTCTTGGTGCAATGGATCAAAGTGCAGGCGATCGACCGCGTCGTAATCGGTCGATACCGTCTCCGGATTGCAGTTGACCATCACCGCCTCGAGGCCTTCGGCATTGAGGCCGGCAACCGCCTCGACACAGCAGGCGTCAAACTCGATGCCCTGACCAATACGGACAGGCCCACCACCGAGGATCATCACGGCCCGCCGCGAGGTAGGTTGCTCGTCCAAATCTCCAAATGACCCGTAAAGGTAGGGAGTCCGCGCCTCGAACTCGGCCGCACAGGTGTCAACCCGGCGCCGGATCCGGCAAATGCCCGCGTGCAAACGTCGTCGCCGAACGGCCTCTTCATCCAGGCCCCACAATCGGCCGAGGTGGGCGTCGGAAAAACCCAATCTCTTGGCCATCCGGAAGAGCTGAAGGTCCTCGCTCCCCGACTCGGCAATCAGGCCTTCCGCGCCGACAAGACCCTCGATCCGCCTCAGAAACCAGGGATCAATAGCCGTGATTTCATGAAGTGCTTCGATCCCCCAGCCCCGCCGCAGACCCTCGGCAACTTCCCAAAGACGTTCCGGTGAAGCAACGTTCAGAAGGTCTTTCAGCCCCTGGTCCGGCTGTTCGGCGAGGCCCGGCCATGCCTGCAGCGAATCCCGATCAACCTCGAGAGACCGCACGGCCTTGAGAAGCGCCTCCTCAAAGGTCCGCCCCATGGCGGCAACCTCACCGACCGCCTTCATCGCCGTTCCCAACTCTGCCACTGCTCCGGGGAATTTTTCGAAGGCAAACCGTGGAATCTTGACGACCACATAGTCCAGCGCCGGCTCGAAGGCCGCCGGGGTCGTACCTGTGATGTCGTTGATGATCTCATCCAGCCGCATACCGAGCGCGACCTTGGCCGCGAATCGGGCGATTGGAAAACCGGTTGCCTTGGAGGCCAGCGCCGAAGAACGGGAAACTCGGGGGTTCATCTCGATGACGGCGTAGGACCCGTCGTTCGGATTGACCGCAAACTGAACATTGGCGCCGCCGGTCGCCACACCCACGGCATCGAGAACCTCCCGCGCCGCATCCCTGAGCACCTGATATTCCCGGTCGGTCAGCGTCTGGGCGGGCGCCACGGTGATCGAATCTCCCGTGTGAACGCCCATTGGATCAAAGTTCTCGATCGAACAGACGACGACGAATGCGCCGGCTCCATCCCGCATGACCTCGAGTTCGAATTCCTTCCATCCCAAAACAGAACGCTCTACCAGAACTTCGTGTGTGGGCGACACATCCAGGCCCCGCTCCAATATCTCGACGAATCTCTCCTCGGTCGTTGCAGTGCCCCCGCCCCACCCGCCCAAGGTGAAAGACGGTCTCAAGATAGCCGGCAACCCAATGGTTTTCAGGGCTTCGAGGCCGCCCTCGATTGAACGAACCGTCGTCGCAGGCAACACAGGAAGACCAGCCTTGACCATCGTATTCCGGAAGAGTTCTCGATCCTCCGCCAACCGAATCGACTCAACCGAAGCACCCAGGAGTCGGATGCCCAGGCGCTCCAGCACACCGGCCTCATCCAGCTCAATCGCAAGATTGAGGGCCGTCTGCCCGCCCAAGGTCGGTATCAACGCATCCGGGCGTTCTTTTTCCAGAACAGCCGTCACGGCCTCCAGCGTCAGAGGTTCGACGTAGGTGCGGTGTGCCAGGCGGGCGTCGGTCATAATCGTCGCCGGGTTGGAGTTGACGAGTACCACTTCGCAGCCCTCTTCGCGCAGGGCCTTGACTCCCTGCACCCCGGAGTAGTCGAACTCACAAGCCTGGCCGATCCGGATCGGGCCGGCGCCAAGGATGCACACCTTCGACGGCAACGGTTCAGAGGTCCGGTTCATCATCGGAAACTCCGGCACCGCTCGGCAAAACCGCTGATCAAACCCAGCGCATCGTTGGGTCCAGGAGCAGCCTCCGGATGAAATTGAACAGCCTCCACACCCAAACGCGGCAAAGCCAGGCCTTCGACCGTGCCATCGGTCAAATTGACGTGGGTGATAACAACCTCTCGAGACAACGAGGCCTCCTCCACCGCGTAATTGTGGTTTTGGGCAGTGATCAAAACTCTGCCGGTCGCCAACTCTCTGACGGGGTGGTTGCCCCCGTGATGCCCGAAAGGCAGCTTGACCGTGCGGGCACCCAGCGCCAACCCGAGAATCTGGTGACCGAGACAGATGCCCAGGAGAGGCAGTCGGCCCAGCAACGACTCGGCCAGGGCGCGCGCCCCGACAACCGCCGCCGGATCGCCGGGACCGTTGGACAACAAAACCCCAGCAGGGTCGTGGGCCAGAACCTGATCAACTGTGGAAGTTGGCGGAACGACCGTCACTCTGAAGCCTTCGGCCACCAGGCGCCGCAAGATCGACCGCTTGACACCGAGATCAACGACGACGACATCCTGAGTAGCCTCGGGGAGAGATAGAGGATGCGACGGACTTCTCCAAGGACCTTCGTTCCATGTGTATGTCTCTTCACAGGCCACTTCACAGGCCAGATCACAACCGTCGGTACCCTGGGCCTCTCTGGCCATGGCGACGGTCTTTTCAATATCCATGTCGTCACCGGCCGCCAGCACACCCGGCACGGCGCCCGCCTCCCTGAGCCTGCGCACGATCGCCCGGACATCGAAACCCCAGCCGACGGTCACACCTCGGCTCTGCAACCAACGTTCGAAGCTCTCGTCCGATCGCCAGGATGACGGCTCGAGATCGATATCCTGAACCACCAGAGCACGAGCCCACGGCCGGTCGCTTTCCGCGTCGATCTCATTGATCCCGACCTGCCCGACGTGCGACGTCGTCAAGCACAGAATTTGCCCGTGGTAGGACGGGTCGCTCACCATCTCCTGGTAGCCGGTCATCGCCGTGTTGAACACCACTTCTCCGGCCACAGCTGCTGGAGCGCCGGCGGCAAAACCGTGGAAGACTGAACCATCAGCCAGAGCAAGAACTGCCGGCCGAGTTTGTGTAAGAAGACGAGACACCTGAAGTCCGGATTTCATCGGGCCGGAGAGTAGCATAGGCCAACATGTTGAAGCCGAAAGAAACGGAGTCCTTCCCCCGAGCCCGAGCCCGTTCCCGTGCCCGTTACCGAGGTCTCTCACGTCATGGCCCAGACGACTTCGCCACAATCACTCGCCACCATGAAGGGCAGGACATCTTTCCCTCTCATTCCTGCTCGATATAGAAACATCTTGGGCTGGCTGCGCACGACACCTGAGTTTCCTGCCGGACCGGAAGGGCTTGCCTTTTTTGGCTACGGCCATAGAAAATCCAAGGCAGCATCTTCAATCCAACAAAACCCCACATCGGGAACGATAACGGGAACGGGCTCGGGCTCGGGTTTGCCACCCCCCCCTTTCATTTTGGTTCCAGCGCCGCCCGAGTGAGATATCCTAGCCACCAATGGTTTCGAACGTAACACCTGATCGCTGGAGTCAAATCGCCCAACTGGTCCGTTCGGCACGCGCTGGGTCGGAGGAGGCATTCCGGAGCCTGCTGGACCTGCATCGCCAGGCGATCGCATCGACCCTCTTTGCCTGCGGCGTTCGCTGCGAGGAAACCGCCAAAGACCTGGCACAAGACGTCGCCCTGCGAGCCTGGACACGCCTGGATCGCCTGTCGGATCCTCGAGCGTTCCCTGCGTGGATCCGGCGCATCGCCGCCAACGCGGCCAGGGACCATCTTCGCCGCTCGGCCGTTCGCAAAGAAGATTCCCTCGAGGCTGCCGTCGCCGTCGAGAGCGACGACGATCCCCACCAGAAAGCAGAGCGCGTCGCCGAGATTCGTCTGATGCTGGCCGCCATCGAGCAGGAGGACTCTGAAACCATCGACCTCCTTAACGCCCGAGCCGAAGGTGTCCCTATTGCCGAACTGGCCACGAGTGCCGGTATCGCCGAAGCCGCCATGAAGATGCGCCTGATGCGTATCCGAAAGAGACTCCGAAAGAGACTCGAGGATTTGAGGACCGGAAAGGCCTGATCGATCGAGGGCCAACCCCGGATCAAGCTGCTGCATCCGGTGACCATGATGCCGGCCGAAAGGTCGAGGGGCCGAATACCATCACTGAATATCAGTATCGATGGTAGGAATCAGAATCGCATCACCGGTCTGATTATCCACAACCGAGGCATAAGCCAGGAAGGCGCCACCCGCTCGAGCAACTCGACCAAGAGGGTCACTCCGCCGTCCCCGAGGGCCTTGAACTCAACATCCGTTCGCGTCGAAGTCGCTCAGGACATAGGGCGGACCGAAAACGCCCGGACCCATGAAATCCTCCCCATCCAGTTCCGGATAGACCCGGCGCTGGTAGATATTGGCGCCCCGCAGGGCCGTCGGCCATGAAAAAACCGCCGTCTCCGGCGGTGATTAAGCTGGCTCCGCAGGAGGGACTTGAACCCCCAACCTAGTGGTTAACAGCCACCCGCTCTACCATTGAGCTACTGCGGAGCATTGGTAGAGACGCTATTCTAGGCATCGCGCGTCGTTTGTCAATAGGATTGTCGGCCGAGACGGCCAACAATCCTAGACGCTCCCCGGCCTCACGAACTCGAATGCCAATCTTTCGACCCTGGCCCGCACCAGATCCTCTTGAAAAGCTTGAACGGATGGGAATCGCACACTCCGGAGGTGCCGCCCTTCACAGTGCACCTTGAGTCTGGTCCCCTCGAACGGCCAGGGGGACATTTTAAAAACCCGGTCGGAATCAGTGGTGATCTTGAGTTCTTCAATCTCTCCCTTGGCTGTGATCGCCCTTACCGGAAACTGAAAAGGCATTGAGGCGCACAGCATGACCGACAGTAGATCACAGGCGGCCAACACCGAGGCGTTGACGCGACGCCCCTCTCGTTCGAGAACATCGGCATACCGTGCGTCGGCTTTCAATTCCTCGATCCACCCGTCCTGCAGGCGCTCCATTTCCGCTCTGAACGCCTGGGTTGAGCGTGCCCCACCGGTATCTCCGAGCCCAAGGAGTTCGCTCGCCTTGCGTCCTGCCAGTTCGGCGAAATGGGCCGCCACCAGGAGGGCTGCATACCGGCTGTGAATCGCTGTCCTGGTGACACTCATTCGCCAGACGTCCAGATGTTTGCCTACTGCCATCCGGTCGAAGGTCACCGGTCGGCCTTCCGGGTCGATGCCCGGCGCCACGTCGAAATCGGACCAACCTCCGTCGTGCAAAAGAACGGCGGCCATGACCTCGCTACGGGGAGCCGGACGGGCGAACCGGCGATTGCCCCAGTGGGACGCCAACTGCCAGGCAAGCCACGAATGGGAAGGCTGGGAAATCGCCCACGCCCCCGTTACAACATCTTCTCGGTACAAGAACATGGTTGTATCTTAACCCGGCACCGCCGGATGCTGTCAGCATAGCCATCTACAAAAGCCACAAGAAGGGCAGCCACAAAAAGGCACAAAAAGGCACAAAAAAGGAAAAAGAAATACTAACCCCTTATTTTTGAGGAGGTAATGGAGTTATTCATTACTCTCATCGTCCTTCTCTTCGTGCCTCTTTGTGCCTTTTTGTGGCCAATTCTTTTCCTCTTGCCTGGCGTTTCCTTCGCACTCTTTGCGCCTTCACGGTTCAATTGTTTTTGTGTTCCGTAGGTTGATTTTTTCCCAAAATCCTCCCGCTTTGTACTACACTGCGCAGATCATGGTGAAGTTTGGAACGTCCGGGTGGCGCGGCATAATCGGCCGCGATATCACCTTCCGAAAAGTCAGGATCGTCACCCAGGCCCTTCTGGACACAATGCGCTCCCAAGGACCGGTGGATGGCCCATTTCTTGTCGGCTACGACACAAGGATGTTGTCGGAGAAATTTGCCGTGACCGCCGCAAAGATCCTGACCTCGAGCGGTGCTTCGGTAGAGATCGTCACTCGGGATTGTCCGTCTCCCGTTCTGGCCGATGCTGTCCGCAGACGCGCCGCCGCCGCTGGCCTGATGTTCACAGGCTCCCACAACGCTCCGGAGTACAACGGCCTCAAGATCTACACCAAAGACGGTAATCTGGCCCCTACAGAATTCACCACCCCGATCGAGGTCCGATACCGGGAGCTGGAGAGAAACTGGGATGATATTTTCCTCCCCGACAGTCGTCTCCAGACTGAACACGACCCAAAACCCGCATATCTGGAACAACTCCAGGGCTTGATTGACTGGGAGGCCATTCGTCGAAGTGGGCTTCGCCTGGTGGTTGATCCGCTCTACGGTTCGACCCGCGAATACCTGGACCACATCCTGCTGGAAAACTCGCTGGATGCAACGATCATCCACAACACCCGCGACCCCTTCTTCGGTGGCTACGCACCCAACTGTTCGTCGGTCAACCTGGGCCGTTTACGGGACATGATGCGTCGGAAAAGCGCCCATTTGGGCCTGGCAACCGATGGGGACGGTGACCGATTCGGGATCCTGGATTATGGTGCAAAGATGTGTGATTCAAGTCATTTGATCGCACTGATCCTGGACTATCTGGCCCGGCGACGAGGCCTTACGGGCGGCGTCGGTCGTTCTCTGGCAACATCGACCCTGATCGACGCTGTCGCTCAATCACACGATCTGGAAATCATCGAGACTCCGATCGGTTTCAAGAGTTTCGGGCCGATGTTGGTCGATGGGACTCTGGAGTTCGCCGGCGAGGAAAGCGCAGGTCTGGCATGGGGCAAACACCTCCCCGAGCGGGACGGCCTTCTGGCGTGCCTCCTGACCGTCGAGATGGCGGCAGTCGAGGGCAAGACCATCTCCGAACTCGTTGAGGCACTGGAGAAACGAGTCGGACACTATTTTTTCAGAAGGACCCAGTTACCTTTGACCGAAGGCCGCAGGAAGGTCCTCCAGCGTCGATGCCGGAAGAATTGGACCGAGTTGGGTGGTCGCCGGGTCATCGCCGTGGATCGCCGAGACGGCCTTAAATTGACGTTTGAGGGTGGCGCCTGGCTTCTAATTCGTCAAGCCGGAACGGAAAAGAAATTCCGCCTGTATGCAGAGGGACGCACCGGCGAAGAGATGCGCCAAATGATGCACCAGGCCAAACAAATGTTCACCAATAGGAGGCTATAGCTATGTTCGATATCGATTATGTCATCGGCCGTGAGGTTCTGGATTCTCGGGGTAACCCCACTGTTGAAGCAGAGGTCATTCTCTCCTCGGGAGTCGTCGGCCGGGCAATTGTGCCATCCGGAGCATCGACCGGGTCCCGCGAGGCGCTGGAACTCAGAGATGGAGACAAGGACCGTTACCTGGGTAAGGGTGTGCTCAAGGCCGTCAAACATGTCAACGGCCCCCTGGCCGACGCGGTCGAAGAGTTGGACGCCCGGGACCAGTTGGGGGTCGATCAGGCGCTGATCGAGGCCGACGGCACCGACACCAAAGAGAACATGGGGGCCAACGCCATGCTGGCCGTATCCGTGGCAACAGCCCGGGCAGCCTCGGAGGCCTGCGGACTGCCGCTCTACCAATACCTCGGCGGCTGCGGCGCTCGCGACCTTCCGGTGCCGATGATGAATATCCTCAATGGCGGCGCCCACGCTGACAACTCGGTGGACTTCCAGGAATTCATGGTAATGCCGCTGGGCTTTACGAGCTTTTCGGAGTCATTGCGCGCCGGTGTCCAGGTCTTTCACACACTCAAAAAGGTCCTGCATGATCGGGGTCTGGCAACCTCAGTCGGCGACGAGGGTGGTTTCGCCCCCAACCTGGCCTCCAACAGGGCTGCGCTCGAATTGATCATGGAGGCCATCGAAAAGGCGGGATTCGTGCCCGGTGACCAGATCGGCCTTGCAATGGACGTTGCCGCCTCAGAGTTCTTCTCAGGCGGCACTTATAATCTGACCGGAGAAGGACGGAACGGACTCAGTGCCGACGACATGGTCGGCATGTTCGAGGAGTTGGTCAACGACTTCCCCATCGTGTCGATCGAAGACGGCCTTGCCGAGAGCGACTGGGACGGATGGAAGATCCAGGCCGATCGACTGGGAAGCCAGATCCAACTGGTCGGCGACGACATCTTTGTTACTAATCCGGAAATCATCTCCCGCGGTATCCGAGAGGGCATTGCCAACTCCGTGCTGATCAAACTCAACCAGATCGGTACCCTGTCGGAGACGATCGACGCAATCAATCTCACTCACAACAACGGTTGGACCACCGTGATCTCCCACCGTTCCGGTGAGACCGAAGACACCACCATTGCTGACCTGGCCGTCGCACTCAATACCGGACAGATCAAGACCGGCAGTGCCAGCCGGACCGATCGAATCGCCAAGTACAACCAACTCTTGAGGATCGAAGAAGAACTCGACGATACTGCACGTTTCAAAGGGGCTGGAGTACTCAAGCGGTAAAGCGCCAGCACAGGACAACAGCTGCCGACAGGAAAACTGGGATGCAGGATGCAAGATCAAGAATGCTGGGTGCAGGATGCAGGATGCAGGGTGCATGGTCCCTGAGTTCTGCTCCCTGTTCCCTGACCCCTAATCCCTGTTCCCTGCCGGGGGAACGCCGGTGAGCCATGCAGGCTAAGCCTCCGATCAAGCGACTCCCCCTGATCCTGGTCGCGTTGGCCATCATCGCGGCCCTGGGAATGTTGTCGAGCATCGTCACCCAGGGCTTTGCCGACCTGTCGACAGCCAAGGCTGAAAAACGGCGTTTGGAAGAGGAACGCATACAGCTTCAGCGACAAATCGAGAATCTGGAGGCAACGATCGATGCAGTCTCGACAGACCCCGAGGCCGTCGAGTCTCTGGCTCGTCACGACCTCGGCTGGATAGGGTCGGGAGAAGAAGTGATCGTATTGGCCACCCCCACCCCGCCGCCGCTTTTGGAGGGCTTGACAGAGGACGAGGCCGAACCTATACTCCGGCTCCCTTGACGCGGGGTGGAGCAGTCCGGTAGCTCGTTGGGCTCATAACCCAAAGGTCATAGGTTCAAATCCTATCCCCGCAACCAATCGATAATCGCCGCCCATCGGGCGGCGTTTTTCGTTTGGTTGGTACCAGTTGCAATGATCAGAATGATCGTGGCAACACGCGGCGGGTCGGCCCGAAGGGTCCGGCCCGGCGTGAACCATGCAAATCATAGGCGGCGCTCACGCGCCGTCTATTTCTTTGCGGTGCGGATAGTCTTCG
>Ga0164315_10004585_pt1 | contig 10712 bp, 7 predicted proteins | sample GuaBasSedimGuay6_FD_113737 | JGI IMG/M metagenome (GOLD analysis project Ga0164315, IMG submission 113737) | Subseafloor sediment microbial communities from Guaymas Basin, Gulf of California, Mexico - Guay6, Core 4569-2, 0-3 cm | ecosystem: Environmental > Aquatic > Marine > Hydrothermal vents >...
TAGAATATAATCCATCCAACCATTCTTCAACCACAGTAAAATATCAGCATACAAATGATCATAATTGGTTTGGCCGGCCTTTGTGTTCGAACCATTTGGGTCATCACTTTTATTTCGCCATACCCCGAATGGGCTAATTCCAAATTGTACCCAAGGCTTAATTGATTTTATAGTAGTGTATAATTCTTCAATTATTATATTTACATTATGTCGCCTCCAGTCGTCGACATTATTTGGGTAATGATTTTCACCATATGATTGAAATGCAGCCTCATCCTGAAAATTCTCTCCATCAATTTTATAGGGGTAGAAGTAATCATCAAAATGGATAGCATCTACATCGTAGTTTTGTACAATATCAGTTACAACTTTGTTAGTATAAGCTCTAACTTCAGGTATACCGGGGTTAAAATATTTATTTTTTCCATAGTTGACAAACCATTCAGATTTCTCATAGGTCAACTTAAAAGGGTTAGATTGAAATTCTTTGTAATTTACTATTGCCCTGTACGGATTTAACCAGGCATGAAATTCCATACCTCGTTTATGGGTTTCAGTGATTATAAAAGCCAAAGGGTCATAATATGGTGTAGGAGGCTTATCATTTGTTCCTGTCAGGTAGGCCGACCAGGGTTCGTATTTTGAATTATAAAAAGCATCTGCAGCCGGTCTTATTTGAAAAATAATGGCATTGAAATTCAGGCTTTTAAAAAGATCTAAATATTTGATGACTTCTTTTTGTTGTTGCTCGGTACTTAAATTTTTAGAACTTGGCCAGTCAATATTTTCCACTGTAGCTATCCATACACCTCTAAATTCCCTATCTGTATTTTGCTGGGCGAAGCCAAAGTAATACATAAAAAGGAGAATAATGAATAAACGATTTTTCATCTATTTCGAATTGGTTATGATAACATATAGAATAATTATAAACGGTAAAAATAACAGAAAATTACTTTGTAAATTCATTATGCATATATAACTGATATCCACGTAAAAAAAAAGGAATCAGGAAGGTATTACTGGTTAAATCGACTTCGGAGAGATATTTGACAGGGGATTCAAAACCATTAATTTGGTATGTACAAGCAGCCGACAACAGTCAAATTCTGCCAAACTGTCATTTTTATGAAAATATTTATGACAAATAACATAGAAAGTTGCAATGGCATAATGATTGACTATACAGCATCAGTAATACAAAATAAAAAAAGATAAAAATTAAAATATAATATTATGAGTAAAATAATTGGAATCGATTTAGGAACAACCAACTCATGTGTTTCTGTAATGGAAGGAAATGAGCCGGTAGTGATCCCTAATGCTGAAGGTAAAAGAACTACTCCTTCAATTGTCGCCTTTGTAGAAGGTGGTGAAAGAAAAGTTGGTGACCCTGCAAAGCGTCAGGCAGTTACTAACCCGGTAAAAACAATATATTCTATCAAAAGATTTATGGGTAATAAATATTCTGAATCTAAATTAGAGGCAAATAGAGTTCCTTATAAAGTTGTAAAAGGTGATAATGATACACCAAGAGTTGATATCGATGGTAGATTATACACACCTCAAGAGATCTCAGCAATGATCTTACAAAAAATGAAAAAAACTGCTGAAGATTATCTAGGTCATGAAGTAAAAGAAGCTGTTGTCACCGTACCTGCATATTTTAATGATTCACAACGCCAGGCTACTAAAGAGGCGGGTGAAATTGCCGGTTTAAAAGTAAGTCGTATTATCAACGAACCTACTGCTGCAGCATTGGCTTATGGATTAGATAAATCAGGTCACGATAAAAAAATTGCTGTTTATGATTTAGGTGGAGGTACTTTTGATATCTCGATCCTGGAAATTGGTGATGGTGTATTTGAAGTACTTTCAACAAATGGTGATACTCATTTAGGAGGTGATGATTTTGATCAGGTGATCATTGATTGGTTAGCAGAGGAGTTCAATAAGGAAGAAAACATTGATCTGCGTAAAGACCCTATGGCTTTACAAAGATTAAAAGAGGCCTCAGAAAAAGCAAAGATCGAATTGTCCTCAAGTACACAAACCGAGATCAATCTACCTTATGTAACAGCTACTGCTTCAGGACCAAAACACTTGGTAAAAACCTTAACCAGAGCACATTTTGAAAAGTTAGCCGATACTTTGATCAAACGATCAATGTCACCTGTTAGTAAAGCATTAAAAGATGCTGATCTTAGTAAATCAGATGTTGATGAAGTTATTTTAGTAGGTGGTTCAACACGTATGCCAAGAATTCAGGAAGAAGTTGAAAAATTCTTTGGTAAAAAACCATCAAAAGGAGTGAATCCTGATGAAGTTGTGGCGATCGGAGCTGCAATTCAAGGAGGTGTTTTAACTGGTGATGTTAAAGATGTATTGTTACTTGACGTTACACCTTTATCATTAGGTATTTTAACAATGGGTAATGTTGCTACAAAATTAATTGAAGCTAATACTACTATCCCAACTAAAAAATCACAAGTGTTCTCAACTGCGGCTGATAATCAACCATCGGTTGAAATTCACGTATTACAAGGTGAGAGAGCTATGGCTGCCGATAATAAAACTATTGGTAGATTCCATTTAGATGGAATTCCACCGGCACGAAGAGGAGTACCTCAAATTGAAGTGACCTTTGATATTGATGCCAATGGTATTATACATGTTACTGCAAAAGATAAAGGTACAGGAAAAGAGCATAATATTCGTATTGAAGCATCATCTGGATTGTCAGAAGAAGATATCAAAAAAATGAAAGCTGATGCAGAAGCTAACGCTGATGTGGATAAAAAAGCAAAAGAAACTGCTGAAAAGATCAACGGAGCTGATGCTATGATCTTCCAAACAGAGAGTCAGTTAAAAGAATTTGGTGAAAAATTATCTGCTGATAAAAAAGCGCCTATTGAATCTTCATTGGAAGAATTGAAAAAAGCACATGAGTCAAAAGACCTTGCTCAGATTGATGCTGCCATGGAAAAGATCAACGAAGCATGGAAAGCAGCTTCTGAAGAAATGTACAAAGCTCAACAAGAGGCACAAGGTGGTGAAGGTGCAGGACCTCAACCGGGAGCTGATGCCGGTGCAGGTGATGCCAAAGCTTCAACTGAAGATGATGTGCAAGATGTAGATTTTGAAGAAGTTAAAGAAGAATAATGTCATTTCCGCGAAAGTGGGAATGTCATAGTACTTTGAAAAATATAAACCGTTAAGATTAATTTCTTAGCGGTTTTTTTATTTGGGAATTTTAAATCGTAAAGAATTACAAATTCCTGTTAAATCCTCATTTTTTTTAGTAGATTTGATCATCAATTAAAAGAATAATTCATTAAAAAGAAACATCTATTATGAGAAATTTAATTTTAAGAAGTTCATTGATCTTATCTCTGTTGTTAATGACAAGTTTTACAGTTACAGACAGTCTTGTTGGTACTAAAAAATTCGTTGGAGAATGGGAATATTCTGTTCCGGATGCCCCATATCAATATCAAACAGGAACTTTTACTTTTTCTAAAATTAAGAAAAAAATAACTGGAACAGTAGCAATTGATGGGTACACAATGGATCTGGAAAATGTTGCAACCAAAAAGAATAATCTAATATGCAACGTTAACATAGAAGGTGAAACGGTTACTTTTGATCTGAACTTTGAAAAGAAATCGTTTACAGGAACTGCATCTTACTCCCAGGGTGCACTTGATATGACCGGAACAAAAAAATAATAATTTTTGATGTCCTGAATTTTTTTGGATGGATAAGATCTAACCAGAAAGAGTTAAAGGATTAAATTTGTTCAAACTACCAATAATGATCAGGTTTATTTGAACCCCTTTTTTATAGATGGGGTGATGATGTATTAGTCAAAGGGTGAATAGTCCATGGTGAAAAATTCACCCTTTGACTTTTATTATTATTTGATAATATAAACCTTTTTGATATAATCTAAATCAGGATAATTTCTCTTTAAATAGGCATTACCATATGTATTGATAGAATCTTGATCGGGGACATTGTCAGAAGTATCGTAAAATCTATGTACAGTTTCCATTCCTTGCGTTATTCTGGCAATCACCGGGAATCCTTTAACCCCGTTGTAATTTACTGTATCCAGCCGATGATTATTCTTTAAGTTGATAAAAATTTGTGTCGTTCTGGAATTTACACCATCTCTAGCAAAGGAGATTGCCATGGAGTCATTTTTTTGTAAAACAGCTTCATCGAGTATTTCGTACTTTTTCCAGGATTTATTTACCATAGAATCGTTGTGAATCCCAAATTGAACAACAAATTCGGGTATAACTCTAAATATTCCAATTTCACTATAAAAATCATTTTTAATTAACTGATACAGACGGTCAACGCCTTGGGGTGACCATTCTCGCTTTGCCTCAATATCAAAATTTCCTTGAGTTGTTTCAAACCTTGCTTGAAAATGATCAGGAGCCTGTTTTTTTGTCCATTTTTCATTAAATATTTTTGGACTGCAGGAAATAAGTATAATCAGGATCAAGGATAAAGTAACTTTTTTCATATTTAATTTTTAAGGGGTGATAACAAATCAAATTTATTAAATTAAAATCATTAATAAAAAAATCAATTCATCTATAATATTTGTGAATTAAATTTTATTTTTGCGGATGCATAATAAGGTTCTAATTTTAGATTTCGGTTCACAGTTCACACAACTCATCGCAAGAAGAGTTAGAGAACTCAATATTTACTGTGAAATTCATCCCTACAATAGTCAAAAGTTTGATGTTAATGATTATCACGCTGTAATTTTATCCGGTAGCCCGTATTCCGTTAGAAGCGAGCAGGCTCCACACCCAGATCTGTCTGAGATAAAAGGAAAGAAACCTTTACTTGGTATATGCTATGGAGCACAGTATTTGGTTCACTTTTTTGGCGGTAAGGTAGGTTCTTCAAGTTCTAGAGAATACGGCAGGGCAAATCTTTCTTTTGTTGATCATACCAATGAGCTTTTTCATCATATAGAAATGAATTCTCAGGTTTGGATGAGTCATAGTGACACTATCCAGGAAATGCCTGATCATTATAAAGTTATCGCCAGCACTCATGATATTGATAATGCAGCCTTTAAAATTGAAGGTGAAGAAACTTATGCCATTCAATTTCACCCTGAAGTATATCATACTACTGATGGCAAACAATTGCTAGAGAACTTTTTGGTTTCCATAGCAGGAGTAAAACAAGATTGGACACCCGATTCTTTTGTTGATACTACAGTAGCTGAATTGAAACAAAAACTGGGAAATGATAAAGTTGTTTTAGGCCTTTCCGGTGGTGTTGATTCAACCGTCGCTGCCGTGTTATTAGACAAAGCGATAGGTGAAAACCTGTATTGTATTTTTGTAAATAATGGCTTACTTCGTAAATATGAGTTTGAAAATGTATTGGACCAATATGAGCATATGGGTTTAAATGTAAAAGGTGTTGATGCTTCAGAAAGATTTTTGGAGAAGTTAAAGGGTATTGAAGATCCCGAATTAAAAAGAAAAGCCATTGGCAATGCTTTTATTGAGGTTTTTGATGATGAAGCTCATTTGATCGAAGATGTAACCTGGTTGGCACAAGGAACAATTTATCCTGATGTGATCGAATCGGTTTCCGTTACTGGTGGTCCTTCAGCAACCATAAAATCTCATCATAATGTTGGTGGTTTACCCGATTATATGAAACTGAAAATTGTGGAACCTTTAAGGATGATTTTTAAAGATGAGGTGAGAAGAGTAGGGAAGAGCATGGGAATCGATCCCGAATTGTTAGGCCGTCATCCTTTTCCGGGACCAGGATTAGGGATTAGAATTTTAGGAGATATTACAGCTGAAAAAGTGAGAATATTGCAGGAGGTTGATCATATTTTCATTGAAGGGCTGAAAAAATGGGATCTGTACGATGATGTTTGGCAAGCTGGTGTTATGCTATTACCTGTAAATTCTGTTGGTGTGATGGGAGATGAACGCACTTACGAAAAAGTAGTGGCTTTAAGAGCAGTTTCATCAACAGATGGTATGACAGCCGACTGGGTTAATCTGCCATATAAGTTTTTACAGGAAACATCCAATAAAATAATCAATGGAGTTAAAGGTGTGAATCGAGTTGTATATGATATAAGCTCAAAACCACCTGCAACCATTGAATGGGAGTAAAGTAATGAGTTAAAAGGGGAATGTGGAAAGTACTTAAATTTTAACCGGAGCTTTTTTTGTATTTTTGAATTCTAGTTTGTTTATAAAAATAAAACACATATAAAATAACTAAGCTTTTTATTAGTTATAAAGTGTTATAAGCCAATATTTAAATGAAAAACATTAAACTAATTATCTTCTTATTTTTAATAGGATATCTTTCAAATTTTGCTCAGGACAAGAAATTCATCACGTATAAAGTAACAGAAGGTGAAACTATTCAGAGTATCTCTAAAAAACTCTCCATAACCCCATATGATCTGTTAAAATTGAATCCTGATGTTGAAAGCAATGTAAAACCCAATGATATAATTATCGTACCTAACAAGAGCTATGATCCTGCAAAAGATGTTACCAATACAGATCTCAGTAATATAGGGGAGAGAGACATTATTGTAGACAACTATGTTTATCATGAAGTTGTACAAAAAGAAACTGTATATAGTATACTTAAGAAATTTAAAGTTACAGTTGATGAATTAAATCGTATAAATCCATTTTTATTAAATGATGGCCTAAAACAGGGGCAAATTTTAAAAATACCTCTACACATCAGTGAAACAGATATTGCAGAAAAAGAGAAGAATACACAACCTTATCTGGTAAAACCTAAAGAAACAAAGTATAGTATCGCTCGTAATTTTGGTATTTCCATTGATTATTTAGAGGTTTTAAATCCAAAGATCAAAAAAAATGGATTACAAATTGATGACGTAATTCTGGTGCCGAAAGAAACCATTGATACTTCTGATAATGATTTTACTGTGTACACGGTTAAAAAACTGGAAACTTTTTATAGTTTGACCAATAAATTTGGCATTTCTCAGGAAGAGCTGATACTTGCAAATCCGGAGCTGGAAGACGGACTTAGAGAAGGAATGCTTCTAAAAATACCAAATGCAGTTAAAGGTAATATGGATCTTTTTGTGGATGAAATTATGGAAGGTAAAAAATTGAATATGGCTATGATGTTACCTTTTAGAAGTAAAATGGATAGCCTGGATTTTGAAAATGACAGGTTATTGAATATTACTACTGATTTTTATTTTGGAGCTTTACTGGCGATCGATTCCTTAAAAAAACAAGGATTATCCATACATGTAAAAGTATATGATACTGAAAACAGTGAATTTGTTTGTAATAAATTAAGTAAAAACAGTGAATTTGACAATTATGATGTAATTGTCGGTCCGATGTTTACAAATAATGTTAAAGCAGTTTCTAAAAATTTAAAATTTAATAAGGCCCTTATAATTTCGCCGATCTCAACAAAGGATCATTCTAAGATTGAAAATAAAAATCTGGTACAAGAAAAGTCATCTAAAGAAAATTTCACATTAGAAATGCTTGAGTATATTAGATCTGTTTATACCAAGCAAAAATTGATCATTATCAAAAATGATAATGAAAGATCAGAACAACAATTTAAAAGAATATTTAAAGATATTCAAGCCTTGGACTCCACCCAGGAAGTTGTTGTACTTGAACCTAAGGATGGATACATAAAACCAGAAGTATTTAAAGTGTTTAGAGATACATTAGACAGAGATATTGAGAATTGGTTTTTTCTTATAGATAATGATGAAGCCTATTTAGGAGATGTTTTTAACAATTTGGGTGTTTTTCCTGAACAAGATAGTTTGACTGTGTTTTCATTTGAAAAGGGCAGAAACTATAATAAAATAGATAATAATTTTTTAGCAAGAGTAAATTTTCATTACCCATCAAATAGCTTTATTGACAGACAATCAGATGCTTATCAAATATTTGAAAAGAAATACAGAAAAAAGTATTATACAATTCCAACTAAAAATGCCATTGAAGGATTTGATATTACTTATGACATATTAATGAGGTTGGCAACAGATCCCGATCTGATCAATCAAGGTATATCGGAACGAATTTCTACCAAATATAATTTTATAGAAAACACCTACGGTAGTATAATCAATCAGGGAGTTTTTATTATTAGATATGATGGATTGGACCTAAAAGTTGTTAAATGATTTATGAATCAGTTGAAGTCATGATAGAATTAAAAAGCTTCCATAATGCCAAAATAAACTCCTTGATTACCATCAACCCCCATAGCAAAATCTAAACGTAAATTGATTCTTTTTTCTTTTGATACCATATATCTAATTCCTAATCCAATGCTTGGCAACCATGTTCTTTCAAATGCCTCTTCACCATTATCATCATTTCCCCAAACACTACCAGTTCCCGCAAATGCAACTGCACCCCATCTGTTATAAATATTTCTACGATATTCAGCCTGTAAAGCTGCCATATTTTTTCCTCTGTATTTACCAACTGGGTAACCTCTTAAATTGTTGCGTAAACCGTAGCTCTGATATCCATCAAAGGGAACATCTCCCGTTGCGATTCCCCCTGACAATGAAAACCCTAATACCTGATTAATCGACAATGGTATAAAATATACTGCTGTAAAATCGGTATCCACATAATCATTATCACTACCTAGCCATTCTCTATTCAATTTTGGACGTATGCTAAACATCAAACCTTTTGTTGGGTTATATACATAATTCCGATTATCAAATGAAAAATTCAAACCAATACTTGAAATGAAATTGTCGGTGATATCATTTGCTCTAAAGAACTCTTCTGTAAACTCATTTTCCTCATCGGTTCCCTTATCGAATTTAAATTCAGTTTTGGTTCCTAAATACATAGCTCCAAGATAAAAATCGCCAAATATTTTCCTACTATATTCAGCAGTAACAATACTGCGCAATTCAGAATAAACCAAATGCAGATCCTCACCTTCATCATTTTCATAGATAAAATCATGATTTATTCTTATGGGACCAGCAATTAAAGTAGCTCGATTTTTATCTTCATTCCAATACATTCGCGCGGATGCTAATAATATATAACTCTTATTGGTTGAATATATAGCATATAAATTAACTAGGGAAGGGGGTGAAACCATATCTTCCTTATCAAATTTAAAAAAATACATTCCAACGCCTCCAAAGCCAGTTTCAATAGTTGGGTTATTTATTATTAAAGGAATTGGTAAAAAGGTTCCTGTCGATTGGTCGAATAGAGAATCTACCTCTTTTTCTTGGGCAGCTGTTTTAATAAACAGAAGACTGATCATAAATAAAAGAAAGATCCGCTTTCGCATAATTATTATATTTTTTTAATCGTATATCCTTATCCTTCCATACAAAGAGAGAAATATATTTTATTAGTACTGCTCTAGTTTAAACTGTGAAACACCCTTAATCGAAACACAAAATCATTCGTTTCAAAAGTATTCTCAATATCAAACTTCCTTCTGTGATATGATGGAGAAAATTCGATTTTCCATTCGGGATTAACAATATATCCTAATCCTAAAGTAAATCTGATTAAATCGTTAAAACCGATTGCCTCATCAAAGTTCCAGAAAAATTCAATATGAAACGGTAAATAGAAATTATTTAAAGTTTTCCAATTTTCATTTTGCCATTCATAAACTCCTGCAAACATATATCTTGCCCTTAAGCCAATATCCCAGGAATTATTAAAATAGTCAAATTGTTCCTCGAGCCGTATATAATGACTAATTTGCAATTGTTTAAATGTTGCCCACTCTATATTAATTCCCTGAAAAGGTCTTATTTCCAGATGGTTGGATATATTCGTAAAATCAGTATAGAATAGCCCGATTCCAAAATGATATTCAAGCTTTAAAGGTCTTTTTGTTTTTATATTTGGAAAATGAGTGTAACTAATTGCCGGTCGAACAAAATATCTGGTCCATAAATGTGGTGAAATAATTCTCCAGCCAGCATCACCATATAATTTGAAATTCTTTTCTAAATCATAGTTTGCATTATAATCAACCCAATATTGGTAGTCAACCATTTCATCTTCCAAATCTTCAATTTGAGCGAAAACATTAATTGAAAATAAGAGGTATATAAGAAGGAATAAAATTTTACGATTAGTGAAAAATGAGTAATTCATTGTTGTAAAATTAAGATTATTTCTTATTTAATTGACTTTCCATTTTTACTATGGTTTTAACAGGAATTGTATTGACAGTTCTTTTTTGCGCCCGTGACATTATCCGTTGCACTAAAGTCAGATCATTGGATATTGTTTTGTCAATTTTGTGATATTCTATTACTATATTCTCTCCTTCTTTTTTTACCTTGAAATAGTTTAAACAGTACAAAGGAGCATATATTGGCGGTAATAATCCGAAACGAGGTGATATTCGTTCAAACTGTTTGAGCCAGGTACCTGTGTTGATAATATAACGTTTTTCTATCGACCGAATTGATGGGGTATGTGTATGGCCATAAATAAATGCAGCAGTATCAGGATTGTCATTAAAGACTTTATGTGCAGCATTGGTGTATAAATCCTCTTTCTCACCGGTCAATTCTGCCGGATCTAATTCAATATCAAACCGTTTTAGTGTTCTTTTTAGATCGCGAATTACAAAACCGAAGGGTATGGCCAAGGCTAAAAATACCA
>Ga0164315_10004586_pt1 | contig 10712 bp, 7 predicted proteins | sample GuaBasSedimGuay6_FD_113737 | JGI IMG/M metagenome (GOLD analysis project Ga0164315, IMG submission 113737) | Subseafloor sediment microbial communities from Guaymas Basin, Gulf of California, Mexico - Guay6, Core 4569-2, 0-3 cm | ecosystem: Environmental > Aquatic > Marine > Hydrothermal vents >...
AAAGATACAGAGCAGTGCCAGTCCCAATCCCTTTAAAAGCGCTGATATGCTTTCTCTGATATCTGCCTGGCGCCCTTTAAAGCTGTAAGAAAGTCCTGGGTATTTGCCTAAAAGATCCGGCAGGATCTGCTTTTTCATATCCTTTAAAATATTTTCTGCCTGGGAAGGAGGCTGGACATTGGCTGTGACAGAAATTTCCCGTCTTCCATTGGTTCGCTTTATCGATGTATACGCTCTGCCTGTTATAGTTTCCACTGCATCCCTCAGCTGGATTTCTCCTTTGGGTGCCAGGAGCACCAGCTCTTCAAAGGTTGACTCTGACATTCTTTCTTCTTCAGGCAGCCTGACCCTGACCGTTACCTCACTTCTTCCCCGCTGATTCTTTACAGCAGACACGCCTTGAAACGCATGACGGACCTGGTTGGCCACTTCCCTGGAACTCAATCCCATTCTCCTTCCGGAAGAACTCAGGGTAATATCAAATTGTTTCTTTCCTTTAGCAGATCCGTCATCAATATCATGAACAATTGAATAACCTGAAAGGCTTTGTGCCAGATCTTCGCCTGCCCTGTCCAGCATATTTTTATCCCGGTGACTTAAGCTTACGGTTAAGTTTTTCCCGGAACCCGGCCCCCCCCTGTTGGACTCAAAGGTAATGGTTTCAATTCCGGGCATCCTGCCTGTTTTTTCCCGCCAGATATTTGTCACATCCGATGTACTTAAAGGCCGGACATCCGGATCAGTCAAATACAGTCTCACCCGGATACGGTTATCGGTAACCTGGGAAAAAATTCCGCTTGACAGATGATCTTTGCCATTTTCTTCCACAACCTTATGAGCACTCTTAAAAAGAAACTGTTCAACCTTTTTAACGGATTGAACCGGAGTACCATAAGGCAGAACTGCCTCACAAAATGCATAATCAGATTCCACCCTGGGGAACATAACCATACCCATCCGACCGGAAGAAACATAACCTGCAGTTACCATGAGTAAAGCAATACCAAAGGCAATAATCGTATATCGATGATCTAACACTCTGAAGAGGAAAGCACCATATTGTTTTTTGACAAATAATTCAAAAGACCTGCTGAATTTTTCCTGCCACTTTTCAAGATAATTCAAGGGGAAAAATAAGGGTCGTCGGCTTTTATGACTTAAATGGGCCGGCAATATAAAAAGGCTCTCAATCAATGAAACCCCGAATACAGCAATCACAACAAATGGAATAGTTTTAAATACCTTTCCCATAAACCCGGGAACAAATATCAAGGGAACAAATGCCACCATATTCGTTATTACGCTGAAAACTACGGGCATGGCAATGCTTTTGGTTCCCTTGACAGCCGCCTCAAGCAATGGTGCGCCCTGACGTCTGTAAAAATAGATATTTTCTCCCACGACCACAGCATCATCCACAACAATCCCCAGGGTAACGATAAAAGCAAACATGGAAACAATATTAATGGAAAATGTGGTTGGAGAAAGAAAGAGAAAAGAGCCTAGAAAAGAAATAGGGATTCCTAAACTGACCCAGAATGCCAGCCGGATTTCAAGAAAGAGTGCAAGAAAAAAAAACACTAAACCAAGCCCTATATAAGCATTTCGAAGCAGCAGGTCAGCCCTCTGGGCAAATATTTTTGAAAGGTCCCGTAAAACGGTCAGGTTCACTCCCGGAGGAAGGGATGCGTTAATTCGTTTTACAATTTTTTTGCCCAAATCTGCAATCTGGACCGGGGTCTGGTCTCCCACACGGTAAACTTCTATGACAACAGCCCTTTTTCCATTAAACGATGCCCAGTTGTCTGTTTCTTCAAATCCTTCGGTAATTTCAGCGATATCTTCCAGAAGAACACTTGACCCGTCCTCCAATGTGATGATGGGAAGCGTTGCATACTGCCTGGCAGTATCCCTTCGGTCTTTGATCCGCAACAGGATATCCCCTCCCCGGGTCCTGATGCTGCCTCCGCCAAGTTCAACCGATGCCCTGGAAATAATGAGTGCCACATCCTGAAGGGTGATGCCGAAACGCCTCAGGGTCTGTTTTGAAATTTCAATCTGAATTTCTTTATCCCTTACCCCGTCAAGTTCCACCTGGGTGATCCCTTCATCCATGAGCAGTTCATCTTGAATCTGATCTGCCAGAGCACGCATGATCGTTTCAGATGCATCTCCGTACAGGGCCAGTTTTAAGACTTCTCTTTTCCGTGCTGCAATAGAAACCTGGGGTTCTTCAGCCTCTTGCGGAAACGTGCTGATACGGTCCACCTCACTTTTAATCTCCTGCCACAGACGATTTATATTTGTTCCTTCCATGGCTTCTACGCTGAAGGACCCATACCCTTCATTGGCCGTGGCAATAATCTCATCAATTCCTTCCAGATCCTGAATGGCTTCCTCAATGGATAGAAGAATACCATTTTCCACTTCTTCCGGGCTTGCGCCGGGATAGGCCACTGAAATACTGACCCTGTCAAGACTGAACTCCGGAAACACCTCCTGTTTGATATTAAACCCCATAAAAAGCCCGCCAATGAGCAATACAGCCATCATAAGGTTTGCAGCTACTGAATTGCCTGCCATCCAGGATATGGGACCTCTGTGCAGCTTATGACCTACGTTCTGAGAATCTGTGTTCTGCATCACGAACGATCTCCGGAAACCAGTTGCAGGGACATCCCTTTTACCGGAGCCGGCAGATCCGATGTAATAACCATATCACCTGCGCTGATACCGGATCTGATATAGACGGTTGTGTCGTCTTTCCAGGCAAGGCCTACCTCTTTGATATCAAGAGTCCCTGAATTGTAAACCCAAACGGTATTCCCGTCTCTTAATATTGATCTGGGTATGGAAAATACATTTTCAAGAATTTCCCCCATAATCCGAACATTCACATGGTCATCAAGCAGCAATGGTGCCCTGTTTCCCCTATTTTTTAATCCTAAAGGATCCGGCACTAAAATAATCACACCCGCCATCCGGCTTTTTTCATTCATTTTTCCAGTCGTTCGAACCAGTTTTCCCTGCCAGGTCTGTTCTGAATACTGGGAATGAATATGAGCGACACTTCCGGAATCCTCTCCCATGCGAAGGGCCGCCAGCCTGTCCGGTGGTACCTGGGCTTCAACCCTGTAGGTGTCCACATCCACCAGCGTAGCCAGTGTTCCCTGGGCAGCCACAAGCGATCCGACATTGACATGCTTTTCCAGCACCAGAGCATTAAAAGGAACAATAATAACCGTACGGGAAAGACTCAAGCGTGCTTTTTCAAGATCAGCTCCGGCACTTTTTATCGCAGCTTTTGCCTGGGCAAGCTGTGGCTTTCTCAAGGCAAGATCCGTGGCCGTTACAGCACTTTGCGACACCTCATTCATAAGTTTTAGTTCTTCTTTTGCAATCAATTGGCTGCCTTGTTCAATGGCAAGGTCTGAAAGGACCTTGTCAAGGGCGCTTTGAGCTTTTCGAATCTCAATTTGATAATCTGAATCATCCAGTTTTAAAAGTATCTCTCCTCTTTTCATCACCCCGCCCTGGACAAACTTGGAAGAAAGAGAGATAACTTCTCCGGATACTTTAGATTTTAAATCAGTCTGCTGATCCGGCATGACCGTTCCCATCACCTGAACTGAACTCTGATAGTTACCCGGCTTCATGGAAATAGTCTCCACCACAACTACCTGTTGTGGGGGGCGTTTTCGTTTCATTTTCGGCTCTTTGGACTTAAAATAGTTCCAGCCGGCAGCACCTGCAAGAATGAGACACACAGGCAAAATAATTTTTATCATCAATTTAAGGACACCCATTTTATTCATTCCCCGCTCCTCATATCCAGCTGATCTGCATCATTGACTGATTTCCATCCCAGGGCGCTGTGAAGCCCGATCCGTTCTTTAATATAGAGTGCCCGTTCACCCACCAATTGCCTTTCCAGCCTCTCGATTTTTGTCCAGGCGATCAGATAGGACAAATAACTGCTCTGGCCGTTTTGATATTGCAGTCTTGCATCTTTTAAGGTTATCCTTACCACATCAAGCTCCTGTTCAAGCAATCTGATATAGTCATCCTGTTTAACAATACTGACGAGACTGTCTTCAACCTCAGAAATAGCTTTGGCCACTGTCCTCGCATAAAGATTTATTTGTTCCCGGGCAACAGCCTGAACCCGTTTGACCTCTGCTTTTCGAAATCCCCCGTCAAAAATAGGACCTGAAATACTTGCCGCCAGTATTCCCACCCAGTTGTTGAAAAACAGGTCAAGACTTCCACTTGAAAACAGGGCCTGGGCCGAAAGATTAAACGAGGGCAGAAGATCTGCTCTGGCAGCTGTTACTTCCCATTGTGATGAAAAAAGTCTCATCTTGGCAGCCGCGATATCCGGCCTGTTTCCCAGAAGATTTGACGGAATCCCAACGCTTGGAAGCGGCAGTGGTTCAGGAAGCACTTTTGTATCCACCCGGATGGTATCAATGGCTGATTTACCTGACAAAAAGGCCAGGTTATTCAACAAAACTCGTTCTTGTTTTTCAAGCAGTGGAACCTGGGAATTTGCTTCTGCCAGTACCTCCCGCTGCTGGGAAACATCCAGGGCATCTGCCTTTCCATTGGCAAATCTTAAGGTTAAAAGTTTCAACAGGGTTTGGTTGACCCGGATCTGTTTGTCTAAAATATGTTTCTTGTTCACGACAGCAATAATAGCAATCCAGGTATCTGCTATGTCGGCTGTCAACTCAAGGGTCGATGCCCTTAAATTCTGCTCAGCAGCTTCAAGGCTTGATACCTGGGCCTGCCTTCCAGCTTCTGCCTCTCCCCAGACATCAATCGTATAAGACCCGCTCAAGACCCATCCCAGGAATGACTGCTGTCATAACTGGAACCGCTGCTGTTACTTTTCTTAATCTGGGCGCCTTGTCTCCGCCCCCCCAGTGAAAACCCGATATCAGGGGAAAAAGAGGCCTCTTCCTTTTCAAGTTTTGCTTTTTCCTGGATTATTTTTTCTTTAAGGGTTTTTAAATCAAAATTTTGATCCACAGCATCATTGATCAATGTATTCAGCTCGTCACTGTCAAAGGACTCCCACCAGTTTTCATTGACCGAACTGCCGCCTGATTCAATGGAAAAATTTTCAGGAATCGTCAAAACAAGAGGGGCCTCGAGATCCGGCTCCAGGGTTTTACAACCGGAAAAAAGTATCATCCCCACCAGTATAATCCAAAAAACAAATCTGCTCATTGCTCTTTCTCTCAAATTTAAAACTCTAAATTAATCCAGAATCATCAATATAGCAATACTGATTTAAAACACCACTTCTTTACTTTACAAATTCGACAGGGATTGGTACTGATTTAAATCATGATGAAATCAAGAAAACTAAAAAAATATGGTGGATCATAATGAACCAGGACAAACACATACTGACCATGCTGGTAGAGAATGAACCCGGTGTAACAGCCAGGATTACAGGACTTTTTGCCGGTCGGGGCTACAATATTGAAACCATTTGCGGTGCGCCGACTGCCAATCCCAAAATGTCCAGAATCACCATTACAACAAAAGCCAAACCGCTTCAGCTCGAACAATGCAAAAAACAAATCAAACGCCTTGTAAATGTCATCAAACTCAAAGACATGTCCGGAGAAAAGGCTGTCAAACGTGAAATGGCCCTTATCTGCGTCAAAGTTAAACCTGAAACCCGTGAAAAAATTGAACAGATTATCATAGCCTTTGAAGGGAAAATCATGGATGATGGTGAGCAATACACTATTTTTGAAGCAACCGGTAACGAAAATACAATTGATGAACTCCTTGCACTGCTTGAACCGTTTGGCATCAAAAAACTTGCAAGATCAGGCGTCCTGGCTCTTTATAAAGAATCCTAATTATACCGGCTTTTTGTGTGAATCAGACCCTTGAAGATAAGGGTTGAAACCTATGGATAAATAATGATATTTAGTACTATTTTCACTTAAGACATGGTAAAAATTATATTGGTCAATGGATTATCAAAAAATTGAACATATTGCAGCCGGTCAGTTTAAAGCCGGTAAAGGGCAGACAAATATATTTCAGGCATATCTTGCCACCTGCCTGGGCATTGCCCTGTATGACACATCAACAAAAATTGGTGGAATGATTCATATCCTGCTGCCGGAACCGCCGGGTATCAGCAGTGGAGACTTTCCTGAAAAATATGCCGCCACCGGTATTCCCCTGCTCATCAAAGAAATGGTGGACCTGGGGGCAAAGCCTGAAAACATAAAGGCCAGTGTTGCCGGCGGTGCGCTTGTCGGACCCATCAGTCAACAGGATATGAACCTTGATATTGGCGGACGGTCCACAGAAATTGCCGTATCCCTGCTTGCCACGTTTGGAATTAAAACGATCAAATCGGAAACCGGTGGTTTTTTTACCTGTACCCTTGAATTAGACATGGCCACAGGAAAGACCCGTATCAATCCGGCGTGGGAAGATACCGGCACATTAAAAAATGATTTTACAGCCCCATCCATGGATAATATTTTAGACATCATTGATCACTTAAAACCCGTTCCCCAGACGGCTTTAAAAATATTCAGAATGTTTCAATCAGGCCGGCACGACATTACACAAATCACAGACGAGCTTGCCAAAGATCAGGTTCTTTCCGGACAAACCTTAAAGCTATGCAATTCAGCCCTGTTTGCGGGAATGGTGAAAATCGGAACCCTGAAAGATGCTGTCTTGCTTTTAGGGGAGAGTATGCTGATCAAGTCAATTATTACGGCAGCTGTTAATACGTATTTCAATCAAACTGAGACTTCAGGCTATTCTTTATGTAAAGGAGGCCTTTTTTTCCATGCCGTAGGTGTGGCATCCACTGCAGAAAAAATAGCTGAGAAATCCAAGAGTCCATCTATAAAGTCGGCATACATTGCAGGGCTCCTTCACGATATCGGCAAAGTCATACTGGATCAATATGTTGCTGAAGCCTCCCCTCTGTTTTTCAGAAAGCTGAGCCAAAAAAATGAAGATTTTTTAACCTCAGAAAAAAAACTGCTGGGGATCACCCATTGTGAAGCCGGCGGATTTCTGGCCAGAAAATGGAACTTTCCAGATGGATTATCAGACGTCATTCAATTTCATCATACCCCGGAAAAAGCAAAGAAGAATAAAGAACTGACCTATATCATCTATCTTGCTGATCTTCTAATAGAAAAATTTAATACAGGGTTTGACCTTGAAAAAATGCAGACGAAAAGTTTTGAAACTGCCCTTGATCATCTTGGATTTAAAATGAAGGATCTGCCTGAACTGGTTGATGCCATTCCCATCAATATATTCACTAATAATGCTGTTTAAGACCGCAAAGGTAAAACAATGACCCTTTTAAACAAGCATAAAAGCCTTAAGGATTTACCCGGCGTAGATCGCCTTTTAGAACTTACAAAAAAGGATGAACGATTCCTTGATATCCCCCGAAGCGTGGTGCTTGATTCTCTCAGAAAAACCCTGGAAAGCAAACGGCAAAACATCCTGGCTGATATTGAAACATCCATAACAAATGAAGCCGTTCTTTTAACGGCAGACATCTTTGTAAAAGAAAAAATAAAACCAAAACTTGTCAACATCATCAATGCAACCGGTGTGGTACTTCATACCAATCTTGGCCGGGCCCTTTTGTGTGAAGATGCCCTGGAGAATATAAGAAGGGTTGCCCAGTCCTATTCCAATCTTGAACTGAAAATCAAAACCGGTAAAAGGGGCATTCGGTACGAAGCCATTGATGAACTGATCTGTGAATTGACAGGTGCCCAGAGCGCTATCGCCGTCAACAACAATGCCGGTGCGGTTTTACTGGCGTTAAACACCATCGCTGAAGGCACACAGGTTGTTGTATCCAGAGGTGAACTGGTTGAGATCGGCGGGTCGTTTCGTGTGCCGGATGTGATGTCAAAAAGCGGTTGTATCTTAAAGGAAGTGGGCACGACCAATAGAACCCACCTCAAGGATTATGAGACTGCCGTATCGGATAATACAGGACTTTTTTTAAAAGTTCATGCCAGTAATTATAAGATTCAAGGATTTACAGCAAGTGTTGCCTTAAAAGATCTTGTCACACTGGGCCAAAAGAAAAGTATCCCGGTTATGGAGGATCTTGGATCCGGCACCTTGATTGATTTTTCAAAATATGGTCTTCCTGCCGAGCCAACTATTGCAGATTCAGTTCATTCAGGTGCTGATGTTGTCACATTCAGCGGAGACAAACTTTTGGGAGGACCTCAAACCGGAATTATCGTGGGACGAAAAGAGACCATTGATCAAATCAAAAAAAATCCTTTAACCCGTGCCTTACGAATTGACAAATTGACCCTTGCGGCTCTTGAATCCACCCTGAAACTTTACAGGGATGAAGAAAAAGCAATCCAGAAGATACCCACCTTAAGAATGCTGACAATGCCCTTTAAAGATATTTGCAAGAAAGCCGACCGGTTATTCAAAACCATTAAGGAGGATATCGGCTCCCTGGCTGATATTGATGTTGCAGACATGAATTCAAGACCGGGCGGCGGGTCGTTTCCGGAACTGGATCTTGCGACCCGATGTATTACCATTCAACCCCAAAATATGTCCGTATCCAAGCTTGAAATTAAGATGCGCCTGTCAACACCGGCCATTATAGGGAGGATAGAGGATAATAAATATATTTTAGACCCAAGAACGATTCAAACGAATCAGAGAGATATCATCTCATCAACTCTATCCGGGATACTGATAAAAAAATGACGATCAAATTTTCCTCAAAAGAAATTCATTTTCTAAAAACCGATTCTGATGATTTCAATATCAAGCCGCCTGAAGACTATTTTAGTGATCTTCTCTTAACAAAAACGGCTCAGACAAAAGCCTTTCAAAAAAGACTTTCAAACGCAAAAATACCCGGGGGGGGGTTTTTATGCGCTGTGATCCAGATTTCATCCGATGAATCCAACCCTGTCCAGGAAAAAGCAAAAACTACTTTTGAAGCCGTGTTCAACTCTTTCCTGGATAATAAAAGAGGCATCTGGGAAAGTTTGAACGAGACATCCTTTGTTATGGCATTCTGGGATTATACAAGTGTTGAAAAAGCTTCCGGGCTAATTCTTTTATTAAAAGAAAAAATATCAACTGCCCTTAAAGCCGGTATTCTTATGGGTATTGCAAGCTTCCCCTATCATGATTTTTCAAAAATCCAAACCTTTACCAATGCCCTCAAAGCCATAGATCACGCGGCCTTTTTCGGACCGGACACCCTGGTCCATTTTGATGCCACATCATTAAATATCAGCGGTGACCGGCTTTACCAGCTCAACAAATGTGACATGGCAATCAAAGAATATCAAAAAGGGCTTGAGATAAACCCCAATGACATTAATCTGATCAACAGCCTCGGGGTCTGTTTTGGTATTATGGGAAAACTTGATAAAGCAAAACGTGAATTTAAAAAAGCCATGACAATTAACCCCAATGAACCAATGGTAATTTACAATATGGGTCTTCTTTATCAAATTAAAGGCGATATTGACAAAGCCGTCATCTATTTGCGGAAAGCCCATGACATAGATCCTTTAGTGTTTGAAGTTGAACTTCTCCTTGGCCAGATGCTCATTAAAAAAGAACATCCCGGACAGGCACTGCCCCATCTTGAGGCGGCAAGCCGGACAAATCCGGAATCAGGACTGGCTTTCAGGATGAAAGGTGAAATTTTTCTTGCTGACAACCATCCTGAAAAAGCAGACCATGAATTCAACAGAGCCATTAAACTAAACCCTTGTGATGCCGCCTCTCTGTCAGGATATGCAAACTCTCTTGAACTCCAGGAAAAGAACCTGAATATCGCCCTTACCTTTGCAAAGAACAGTATTGCCCTTGAACCGGATAACAAATTATTCAAAAAAAGATTAAACGCCATTCAGGATAAAATTGAAGGCCGTACTCTTTTGGAAGACAAGATAAAAACAGCTTAATTTAAGCTTAATTGAAAGAATAAAAAGCCCATGAAAAAACTGATTCAGCAATCTGTTGAAGATAGTATCACGGCAAAAAAAGATTTTTTTGCCAAACATATTGAACAAATAGAATCCTGTGCTTCCCTGATGTCTGACAGACTCAAAAAAGGCAGGAAAATACTCTTATTCGGGAATGGCGGGAGTGCAGCAGACTGTCAGCACATCGCTGCTGAATTTGTGAACAGATTCCAGATAGAAAGAAAACCCTTGCCTGCCATTGCGCTGACCACAGACACCTCCATTATCACCAGTATCGGCAATGATTATTCCTTTGACGATATCTTTTTCAAACAAATTCAGGCCATTGGGAAAAAGGGAGATATTGCCCTTGGCATCACAACATCTGGGAATTCTCCCAATGTTATAAAAGCCGTCAAAGAAGCAAAAGAAATGGGACTTTTTATTGTTGGTTTCTCAGGGAGCAAGGGCAAATTAAAGGATTTAAGTGATTTTCCCTTCTGTGTAGATTCAGGCACCACTGCAAGAATACAGGAAGTTCATATCCTCCTGGCCCATATCCTGTGCGACCTGACAGAAAGGATACTTTTTAAATGAAAGATCCATTTAAACCCTTAGATTACAGCAAATTTAAAACCTATTCCATAAAGGGGCGGCACAGCAAAGTTGACATAAAAGATTTTTCAACCCCCTGGAAAAAAGGTCAACCGTTTTTAACCTTTCTGGATA
>Ga0164315_10004589_pt1 | contig 10710 bp, 5 predicted proteins | sample GuaBasSedimGuay6_FD_113737 | JGI IMG/M metagenome (GOLD analysis project Ga0164315, IMG submission 113737) | Subseafloor sediment microbial communities from Guaymas Basin, Gulf of California, Mexico - Guay6, Core 4569-2, 0-3 cm | ecosystem: Environmental > Aquatic > Marine > Hydrothermal vents >...
AATCAGGACTTTATTGAATTAGATGCCGATACATCACTGGGAAACAATCACCTGAATCTCTTGCTGAGAAGAAACAGGGAGCTTCCGCAAGCGGCTCTTTCAGAATATAAGATCGATAGTATCATTGTCTATATTTCCAAATCATCGGATAGTACTTATTCTTTGCTTGAATCTTCCGGGCTTGATGACATCACCATATTTGCCACAGGAGATTACCTGAAACCGAAGGTAATTAAAGAGGCAGTGCGTTTCAATTCCGGCGATTTGTATTCCTTTACCGCGTATCAAACTACACTATCACGTCTGAATAACCTGGGTGTATTCTCTTATGTGAAAATCAAGTACGAGGCTTCCGGTCCGGATAGTCTGTCCAATTTACTTAATGCCAGGATAGATTTGATTATGGCAGATCAAATCAGTTTAAATCTGGAGACGGATGTTATCACGAAATCCACTGGATATGCAGGACCCGGGGTTTCGGTTGGAATATCAAACAGCAATGCCTTCAGGGGAGCAGTGAATTTTCAGGTGGATCTTAAAGGTTCCATCGAATGGCAGTTTGGAAGTAAAGAGGAAGATCAGCTGGGGTCTTTTTCCTACGAATTTGGAATAAATTCCAGTTTGACCTTTCCTAAACTCATTCTTCCGGAGAAGCGCGACTGGACAAAAAATCTTGTAAAACAAGAAACATCTGTAAATCTGAATTTTGATATGCTGACCCGGATAGAGTATTACTCTATGTTCTCTGCTCTGACCGGTTTGAAATACAGTTGGGCAAAAAGACAGGATATAATACACTCCTTTTCACCTGTATATCTTAACTCTGTTTCTCTTTTGGAGACAACTCCTGCTTTTGATTCAATAGTTGGTGAGAATATCTATATACGTAAAAGCTTTGAGGAGCAATTTATTTTTGGAATGAGGTATGATTTCACTTATGACAATACATACAAAAGGCAAGCGCAGAATGTCTACGCCCAGCTGGGCGTTAGAAGTTCCGGAAATCTCCTGGACCTCCTTGCGGGAATTGGGAAGGATGCTTCCGAAAGGCCCTATAAGATTCTGAACACTTATTATTCACAGTTTGTGAAATTTACAGGCGATTTCAGATACTACCTCAATGGATACAACAAAACCCTTGTGGGGCGATTTTATGCTGGTATTGGTATTCCCTATCTCAACTCTGATGTTCTTCCATACGTGGAACAGTTTTTCAGTGGAGGAGCATATAGTATAAGAGGTTTTAATGCCCGGTCGGTGGGTCCCGGATTTTTCTATGATCCGGAGAGCAACTATATAGATCAGTCGGGGGATATGAAACTGGAGGCCAACCTTGAATTCCGCTTCGGCATCTCCAAGATCACCAAGGGGGCTTTTTTCATTGATACGGGTAATATCTGGTTGATAAATGAGGATGAGAACAGGCCCGGATCAAAATTTGATCTCAATACTTTTTATAATCAACTTGCCGTGGGAACTGGTGTGGGGCTGAGATTCGATTTCAGCTTCTTTGTTCTGAGAACAGACGTAGGATTTCCGATCAGAACCCCATATCCTCAAGATGGTGAGCACTGGCTCACCGGAAATGGGGATGCATTTTCAAACGCAATGTTCTACTTTGCTATCGGATACCCTTTCTAGGAAGAATCAGCATCCCCTTTGTAAATGAATACCTCTTCCAGGGGCGTTTTGAAAATAGAGGCCATCCGGAAGGCCAGCTCCAGGGAAGGACTGTAGTTCCCTTTTTCGATGGCTACAATGGTTTGCCGTGATACTCGTGCCAGATCGGCCAGCTCTTGTTGGGTCATTTCGCCTGCGTGAAAGCGCAGTTTTCGAATGTTGTTTTGTATGCTGCTTTTAGCCATCTCAGATTCCTTTACGGTAGTAGTAAATTTGTGAACCATTGTCCAGAATCTCAGCGATCAACCCGAATGCAACAAAAGCGATGAATATCCAATGCACCGGCATACCCAGGGCCAGGCCCAGCACCGACAGGACAAAACCACTTGTGAATGCGTAATAGGAGTTTCTGGTGGCTTTTAGTTTGATCAGTTGATCCCGCTCATCCTCAAGCGGCACATCCTCCTCTCGGGTAGCAATGGCATTGATGATATGGAAAATAATCTGTATAACAATACGCACCGCAACGGAGATGCCTATAAAAACGAGGAATATACGGCCCCAGGTTTGGAAATCATCTGTTAAATCGAATTGACCCTGCTGGTGTCTTTGATAAACCATCAGGGCGTAGATGATTGTGACTAATAATCCGCTAAAAATATTGACGATGTTCTGTTTCTCCTGATATGACATGATTTCTAACTATTATGTATGAATTATTTTACTTAATGTAAATAAATATATACACAAAGATAAGTAAAATATACATAATGTCAAGTAAACACGACATTAAATTTGAAAAAATCAGGATCCCATGACATGCAGTTTTCAAGCTATCCCAAAGGGGCTATATTAAGGCCTTTGAACTGACTTTGAATTGGATGTTTTGTTGAGAGTATTCTGGGAGTTTCCAGCAGAGTCTCATCGATCTCCTTACCGGTGAACTTATGCAGCCTGGTAATTTTTGCATTTTGACGATAGGCGGCCGGGATTATTCTCATGGCATCATCCCTGTTACTGGTCTTGATGATAAGCCATGCTTTGTGCTCTCCTTCCAGACATCCCCATTCAACACTTGTAACAAAATGGGTTCTGCTTGAAAGAAAGGATTGTATTGATCGTAGACAAGAGGCTCTGTCACCTCCGTTTCGTATCTCTATCAGAAATTTTTCCATGATAATTGTAATCAAAACTGGTTTTATACTTCTCTCACAGTTTTCACTTTACGGGAGAATCAAATTACGACCACTTCTATATTAAACAGTTCAATTGTTGATAATTAACACCTTATTTAACAAGTAATTAAAAGTAAAAAGTCTGGCCATATACCTATGGTCAGTATACCTATTCATATACTGACTCCATTGGTACAATTGTAGAAAGCGAAGGTGTTTTTCATACTGTCTGGAAAAGACAGGCGGATGGCTCCTGGCAATTTGTATGGGATTAAAGGTGAAACGAAGGCACAATCAGAGCGAGGGTAAGATTTAGAGTGGTTCTTTATTGGCACATAAATTTTAAAAAAAAGTGTAGAAAATACATTTCATTTATTTGAAATTCTTAAATTATACCGATTTTAGTGAAGAATACCAGGTAGTTTTAAGTTGTAATCATCATAACATCTCATATAACTAACCTAATCTCAACTAAAACTCTAGACTATGAAAAAAGATGTACTTCAAAAGTCGGGGAGGAAAATAAGGAGTGCTTTGCTACTCCTATTTTTATTTCTGACCAGTTTTACTTTTCTGAATGCTCAGGTTACTGTTACAGGAACAGTGAGCAGTGAGGAGGATGGTGGCCCGATGCCCGGTGTGAATATCATCGAGCGTGGCACAACCAATGGCGCCATTACCAACGCAGATGGGACCTATTCTATTAGTGTTTCAGCGGATGCGGTGCTTCTCTTTTCGTTTGTTGGAATGGTATCTCAGGAAATAACCGTCGGGGCACAAACCATTATCGATATCGTTCTTACCAGTGGTACTACTGCACTGGACGAAATTGTAGTAATCGGTTATGGTACGGCTGCAAAGGCAACCCTTACCGGGGCTGTTGCTTCTGTAAAAGGAGATGTGTTGAAGCAGAGTCCCTCCACCAATTTTAGCAATTCCCTCGTGGGTCGCGTTCCGGGACTGTTTGCCTACAACCGAAGTGGTGAGCCCGGTTATGACGGTGCCACCCTTAGGATCAGGGGAGCAAACACTCTTGGGGATAACAATCCGTTGATTGTTGTGGATGGAATTCCAAATCGCAGCCTTGACAGGCTGGATCCAGCTCAGATTGAAAGTTTCACAGTGTTGAAGGACGCTTCTGCTGCCATTTATGGCACCCAGGCTGCAAATGGAGTTATTCTGATCACCACCAAACGTGGTAGAATAGGAAAACCCACTGTTACGCTGGACATTAATGTGGGTGCACAGCAGCCCACTGTCATTCCTGAAATGGCTGATGCAGCCAACTATACCAGTATGCTCAATGAGATATCTTACTATAATGATCCTTCCGGAGGAATGAACCAGGTCTATTCAGAAGCAGATATCCAGGCATATGGGGACGGATCTGATCCCTGGGGACATCCCAACACCGATTGGTTTAATGAGGTATTTAAGCCCTGGTCGCTTCAGCACTACGAGAATATCTCCGTTAGAGGAGGAGGTGACAAGGTGAAGTATTTCCTTTCTTTTGGAAACAGATTCCAGGATGCCATCTATTATAACAGTGCGACTTACTATTCTCAGCAGAATTTCAGAAGTAACATTGACGCCAAAATAACCAAGGGTCTGGATATCTCTTTTGATGTTGCGGCCCGCGCAGAAAACAGACATTTTCCAACAGTTGGTCAATGGAGCAGTTTTCGAATGCTGATGCGTGGCAAACCCAATATGCCTGCATTCTGGCCCAATGGCGATCCGGGACCGGACATTGAATACGGCCATAATCCTGCTGTAACCACTACGGATGCAACGGGTTATAACGATGATAAAAACTACTACCTGGAGACCAACATGGGACTGAACTGGAAGATCCCTGGGGTGGAGGGTTTGTCTATTCGGGCTAACTATTCCTTTGACAAACATTTTCGTTATAATAAAGTCTTTGAAACACCCTGGTACCTCTATACCTGGGATGGGAATCCCGAGCATATTACCGTCCCCGGTAAAAGAGGACTTGATACGCCACAGTTAAGCCAGAACGCTGCTGATGATTATAAAACAACCTACAACGCCTATGTGACCTATGATAAGCAGTTTGGCAGCAGTGATTTTAAGATCATGGTCGGTACCGAGGGTCAGCAGGGGCTTAATAACTGGATGTACGCTTTCAGGAAGAATTATGTATCCGCTGAAATTGAACAATTGTTTGCTGGAGCAACTGACCAGTATATGTCCAACAATGGTTCTGCCTCAAATTTTGCCCGCCGGAGTTACTTTGGCCGGATTAATTACAGCTTCAATCAGAAATATCTGGTTGAGTTTGTTGCTCGTTATGACGGCTCATATATGTTCGATGATGCATGGGGCCTTTTCCCGGGTATTTCTGCGGGATGGCGCATTGTGGATGAAGGATTCTGGCGTGATAACATCAGCTTCTTTGATGATTTCAAGATTCGTGCATCCTGGGGACAAACAGGAAACGACAGGATCTATTATGACGGCCAGTTACAGGATTATAAATACCTGACCCTGTACGGATTTGTTGATAACAGATCCTATGTGTTTGGCCAGAGTATTGATAACAAGCTGCTCTATGAACAGGCGATTCCTAATCCAGAGGTGACCTGGGAGGTGGCCAACCAGTTTAACGTTGGTTTCAACATGGCATTTCTGAGTAACCGGATGACACTGGAGGCAGATTATTTCCATAACCTGAGGACCAATATCCTCTGGAGACGTAATGCCTCTGTTCCATCCAGTGCTGGCCTATCCTTGCCACCAGAAAATATCGGTGAGGTACTTAACCAGGGATTTGAATTTGTTCTTGGTTGGAGTGGCGGATCAGCTGATGGTTTTAGATATAGCCTGTCAGTTAATGGTAGTTATGCCGTTAACGAAATATTGTTCTGGGACGAAACTCCGGGCATTCCGGAATACCAGCAATCGACCGGAGCACCCATGGGAGCTGCACTCTACTATGAATCCATGGGCATATTTGAGACTCAGGCCGATGTGGATGCATATCCACACTGGGCAGGTGCCCAGCCCGGCGATGTCATCTTCAGGGATGTAAATGAAGATGGTGCCATCGATGGTCTGGACAGGGTGAGGCAGGATAAAAGCGGACTCCCGTTTTTCACAGGAGGATTATCAGGAAACTTTTATTGGGCCAATTTCGATTTCTCCGTCTTGTTTCAGGGAGTTACCGGGGCCGTTGCCTATATCAGTCCGGAATCAGGAGAGATTGGAAACTACTATAACGATTACGCCGTTAACAGGTGGACACCTTCCAGTCCAAGCTCTACTTATCCAAGGGCGTGGAACCGCGACAATGAGTACTGGAGAAGTCAGGGCAACACCTTCTGGCTCCATAATACCAATTATCTCAGGTTGAAGAACATTGAGTTTGGATACAATCTTCCTCCCAAGGCCGTAGGCGCCATGGGCCTTCAGGCATTCCGTATCTATGCCAACGCCTTGAACTTGTTCACTATATCGCCTGAAAAACTGATTGATCCCGAGCTTACTTCCGGACAAGCCTATCCATTACAGCGGATTATTAATCTCGGACTTACAATAACCTTTTAAAAACTCAGACTATGAAACAGATACTTAAAATATTTATCCTTTTTCTGATAGTTGGTCTGACCAATTCTTGCAATAAAGATTATCTGGAGCTTGAGCCATTATCAGATTATTCAGACGCAGCTGTCTGGAACGATCCTGCACTGATAGAGACTTTCGTGAATAACATATACAGGAATGCTATGGGATGGCCCTTTGCCATCGAGAGGCTTTCTGATTATTCGGACGAGTCTCACTTTACTCCCGATTGGGATGTGACTAACTTTAACAAATGCCTGATGACCTCTGACGGACTCATGGGTTGGGAAGTAGACTGGGCGACACCCCATACACTTCATTTCCGATGGGCTCCGCTTTACAGCAATATAAGGGCCTGTAATATCTTTTTAGAGAAGACGGCAGGTGTCGATTTCGGAATTCAACAGGATGATGTCGATAGAATGACCGGGGAAGTCTATTTCCTTCGGGCCTACAACTATCACTATCTGGCAGCCCTGTACGGCGGGGTTCCAATTATTGACAAGGCCTATGGCCTGAGCGATGAGTTTGAGATAGCCCGGAGCAGCTACGAGGAGACAATTAATTTCATTCTGGCTGACCTTGATAGGGCCGCAGGTATGCTACCTGAGGATTATGGAGGAGGCTCCTCCGAAGGACGGATCACCAGTGGGGCAGTTCTGCACCAAAAGGCCAGAACTTTACTCTACGCAGCCAGTGATTTGCATCATAATCAATCGAGCTATGCACCAGGGTTTAGCAATCCAGAACTCCTGGGTTATGTTGGAGGCAGTCAGAATACCAGATGGCAGGCCGCAAAGGATGCAGCTGAAGTTGTGATGGGTCTTGGATATAGTTTGGTTTCCCCCAATCCTGCTCCAACTGATGACATCACCCAGAATTTTGTCAACTACTTCATTTCTTACGGTCCTGAGAGTGAGGATATCCTCTTGCAGTATTTTACTCCTAAAACCGATGAGAACTGGGATGGTTATAACCCCGCTCTCTATTGCGGACCTAACGGGTATCACAACTGGGGTAATAACGTGCCCCTGGGCGAACTGGCGGATGATTATGAGTTTACGGATGGTACCAGTTTCGACTGGAATAATCCGGCTCATGCTGCCGACCCATATACTGGCAGGGAAGCCAGGTTCTATGCCACTATTCTTTATGAAGGTTCCGACTGGAGGGACCGTCCTTCGGATGTGACGGGCATCGATCCCTGGAACAAGATTCAGGTGGGTCATATTTATAATATGGCTGGTGAGGTGATAGTACCTGGTGTGGATACCCGCAGCGGCCCTATTGAAGATTGGAACGGAGGAAAATCCGGTTACTATTTGAGGAAGTATGTGGATGTTTCCGTTGATCCGCAGTATGTAAAACAGGATATACCATTTCGACATTTTCGCTACGCAGAGACGCTTCTGAATTATGCGGAAGCTGCGATTGAGCTGGGTGATGAAGATGATGCACGTACTGCTCTCAATCTGATCCGTACACGCGCCGGTCAGCCTGCTATTACGGCAACTGGTGCCGCTTTAGAAGTTGCTTATCGTCATGAACGCCGGATCGAAATGGCCTACGAGGATCAACGCTTCTGGGATGTGAGGCGCTGGATAGTCGGACCTGAAGCCTACCATCAGACCCACAGGGTAGATGTACGCTATGAAACCGATCAGGCGGCGACCAACTACAGACAGGCGGATGGAAGCACATGGGGTACTCCCATCTTTTCAGAAGCTGAGCTGGGCGGCGATGCCAGGGCATGGTTGGATAAGGCATATTTCTTCCCTATTATGAGGGATGAAATGAATAAAAATCCAATGCTTATTCAGAATCCAGGTTATTAATATCTGAATAGCTAAGTATATAAGGCCATCCAATCAGCGTGAAAGCACTGGGAGGATGGCCTTTATTTTCTATGAATGGCTAAGAAATTTCTGACGGTGAGTCTGCTTGCAGTCTGCATTGCTTTTGCGGGTTGCAGGAAAAATGTGCCCGATCTTTTTGAAAAGCAGAACTTCAACGATGATTGGCAGTTCTTTCGAGTCGAAGAGGAACCTTCCGATGATCAGTTTCTTGATCCTGAGTTCGACGATTCAGGGTGGGAAGATGTTAGGATTCCACATACACCCAGGCTGGAACCTTTGCTGGTGAATGATCAGTGGCAGGGGACCTGCTGGTATAGAAAGAAATTTAAGCTCCCAGGCGGACAGAAAGGAAGAAAGCTCTACCTCAGTTTTGAAGGGGCCATGAATGTGGCGGATGTCTGGATTAATGGCATCCATAAAATAAGACATCAGGGAGGATATTTGCCATTTGTTATTGAATTTTCGGATGTGGCCGACTGGCAGGGGATCAATCAACTGGTGGTCAGACTGGATAACAGGGATAATCCCACCACTGGCCCAAAGCCTCTGGAAATCCTTGATTTTAATACCTATGGAGGGATCTACAGGAATGTCTGGCTGTCTTCAAAAGCACCCCTGCATATCACGGATCCGGTTTATGCAGACCAAGAGGCAAGCGGTGGAATATTTGTTAGCTACCCGGAGGTAAACTTAAGCAGTGCCACGGTAACCATAAAGACCCATATGGTCAATGAGAGCAGCAGAAGTGAAGCCTTCAAAATCATACATAGCCTCTATAAGGGCGAGCAGCTGATTCAGAAGTCCAGGGGTGAGCAGCTTTCTCTCTCCCCCGGGGAGGATGCAGCTTTTCTGAATGAACTGAAGCTTGAAGATCCTGAGCTCTGGTCCCCACAATATCCTCATTTGTATCTCCTTGAAACCGCAGTGATGCAGGGAAATAGGATCATTGACAAGGAAACAAACCGGATCGGGATTAAAACTATGGCCTTTCGGGATCAGGCTTTCTTTCTGAATGGGGAAGAGCTTAAGCTCAGGGGAGTGAACCGCCACCAGGAATATCCTTATGTGGGTTATGCACTTTCTGACAATGCCCAGTACAGGGATGCAAAAAAGATAAAAGATGCCGGGTTTGATTATGTGCGCTTGTCCCATTATCCTCACTCGAATGCCTTTATGGATGCCTGCGATGAACTGGGACTTATGTGTATTGATGCCATCCTGGGCTGGCAATATTACAGCGATAGCCCTGAATTCCAGGCACATGTTTTCTCTACGGCACGTGATATGATTCGACGAGATCGAAACCATGCATCGGTGCTTGCCTGGGAAGTATCCCTGAACGAATCCTGGATGCCCGAGTATTTTATTGACTCCTTACACCAGATTGCCCACAAAGAATACCCGGGCGATCAATGTTTTACCGCCGGATGGCAGGAATATGGCTACGACATTTACCTGCAGGCACGCCAGCACCGTTTGGGCCGGCATCAGCCTCCGCTTGAAAAACCCTATGTGGTTTCTGAATATGGGGACTGGGAGTATTATGCCATGAATGCAGGATTAAACCAGGATGCCTGGGATGATCTTATCCAGGAAGAGCGGTCGAGCCGTCAGCTTCGGGGCCATGGACCAATGCGCTTGCTGCAACAGGCAAAGAACATCCAGGAAGCCCACAATGATAATTTCTCCACCCCGGCCTTCGCCGATGGCTACTGGGTCATGTTCGATTATAACCGTGGGTATGCTGATGATCTGGAGGCCTCCGGCATTATGGACATCTTCAGGATTCCCAAGCCCTCATTTTACTTTTTCCAGAGTCAGCGCTCTGCCTCAGATCCCTTTGGGAAGCCCATGGTCCATCTTGCCAATATGCTTCCGGACAAGAGCGGTGAGATCAGGATTTTCAGCAACTGTGACGAAGTTGAATTGATCCTGAATGGTATAAGTGCCGGAAGGCAGTCGCCCGACCAGGATCAGTTTTCAGACAAGCTGGCCCATCCGCCTTTCACATTCAATGCTGCTTCTTTCGATTTGGGTGAGCTTAAGGCACGTGCATACCTGAACGGTGAACTGGCTGCAGAAACAGTTCAGCATACACCTGGAGAGGCTTCCGGGATCATTCTCAGGGCTGATCTGGGTGGCCGGGATTTACAATCGGACTCAAATGATATGATTTTCCTTTATGCAGAGGTGGTAGATGATAAGGGAACAATAGTCCCTGATCCGGATTGGGAGATATCATTTACTCTGGAAGGTGAGGCCCGGATTATTGGCCCTAACCCTGCAAGCACAGAGGCAGGAATCGCTGCAGTTTTACTGAGGGCAGGCAAGATGCCTGGCTTATTAGAGATCAATGCCTCTTCAGGGGAATTATCTTCTGGAAGCATACAATTAGAGATGAGTGCCATCCACGAATAAGCAGAATTATATTGAAAGACCGGCCCGCTAAATATCACCCGCTTGTCAACTTAGCA
>Ga0164315_10004590_pt1 | contig 10708 bp, 9 predicted proteins | sample GuaBasSedimGuay6_FD_113737 | JGI IMG/M metagenome (GOLD analysis project Ga0164315, IMG submission 113737) | Subseafloor sediment microbial communities from Guaymas Basin, Gulf of California, Mexico - Guay6, Core 4569-2, 0-3 cm | ecosystem: Environmental > Aquatic > Marine > Hydrothermal vents >...
GCCTGGGAGCAGGAAAATATATGGTTGCTGAGGCGGATGAAAGTGATGCCTCATTTTTACATCTACAACCGACGATTGCGATCCTGACCAATGTTGATGCGGACCATCTTGAAACCTATGGCGGTGATATAGGTTGTCTGCAAGACAATTTTATTGAGTTTCTTCATCACCTGCCTTTCCATGGCCTGGCCGTTATCTGCCTGGATGATGCAGGTGTCAGAAAAATTATGGGGAATATTCTGAAACCTTTTAAAACCTATGGCTTTGATGCAGATGCAGATTACTTTGCACATGACGTTCATCATGAAGGACAGCAGAGTTGTTTCCAGGTTTCACGTGAAGATAAAAAAGAATGGCTGCAGGTGAAATTAAACCTGCCGGGTAAACACAATATTTTAAATGCACTGGCGGCAATTGCTGTGGCACATGAAGTGGGTGTTGCCGATGAATCAATTATTACTGCACTTGCTGAATTCCAGGGTATTAGCAGACGCTGTCAGGTTCTCGGTGAAATAAGTATCCAGGACAATAAGGTTCTGCTTATCGATGATTATGCACATCATCCCCGTGAAATTAATGCAATATTAGAGGCTGTTCGGCAAGGATGGCCTGATAAGCGGATTGTCGTTATTTTCCAGCCACATCGTTATACAAGAACCAGAGATCTGTTTGAAGATTTTTGCCAGGTACTTGCAGAAACTGACAAGTTGCTATTAATGGATATATACAGCGCAGGCGAGCCCCCTGTTGCTGGTGCTGATGGTCGATCACTGTGTCGGGCAATTCGCCAGAGAGGACAGGTTGAGCCCATTTTCGTTGAGCAACAAGAAGAAATACCACGATTATTGGAAAATCTTGTTGAAGAAAATGATTTGTTACTGGTGTTAGGTGCAGGAAATGTTGGTGCGGTATCCGCAAATTTGCAACAGCAATATGGATAAGTGAAGTAATTGAGAGAACATTTGAGAAAACAATTGAGAAAACAAGGTGCCAGGTGAAACAAAACAATTTTATGAAGCATCAAATTTGCCCGCAATATTGGCACTTGATGTCACTGAACTTATGAATAAAGGGTATTCGAAAAAAAGTGGTCAGCAGGATATCGAAGTTCGCGGTGTCATGAAGCTGAACGAGCCCATGGAAAAACATATTTCCTGGAGAACGGGTGGTCAGGCCGAGTGTTATTTTAAACCGGCTGATGTTGATGACCTCTGTTCTTTTCTGCAGCAGATACCGGAGCATGAACCTGTTTTCTGGCTAGGTCTGGGTAGCAACCTTCTGGTGCGCGATGGAGGGCTGAAAGGAACAGTAATAGCACTCTCAGGAGTATTGAATGATTTACATGTTTACGATGACACCAGTATGCATGTTGGTGCCGGGGTTGCCTGTGCGAAGGTTGCACGAATGAGTGTAAAGGCCGGCCTCGCAGGTGGGGAATTCCTGGCGGGTATTCCAGGAACCATGGGTGGTGCCCTGGCAATGAATGCAGGAGCATTTGGCGGAGAAACCTGGAACATAGTTCGCAGTGTTGAAACCGTCAACAGACAGGGGCAGCGAATTAAAAGAGATGCATCAGAATTTGAGACAGCTTACCGGTATGTGGATTTGCCTGAGGATGAGTGGTTTATCTCTGCAGAGTTACTACTTTCTGGTGCTGAAGATACGAAAGGTTCAGAACGGATACAGACATTGTTAAATAAGCGGGCAGAAAGCCAGCCGACAGGCAAGGCAAGTTGTGGTTCTGTATTTCGCAACCCTGAGGGTGACTATGCGGCGAGATTAATAGAAGTCAGTGGGCTTAAAGGTGAATCAATCGGTAACGCTGTAGTCTCGGAAAAACATGCAAATTTTATCATTAACTCAGGAGGCGCAACTGCCGGGGATATTGAGTCATTGATATTAATGATTCAGAAAAAAGTGAAGCTTGATCATGGAGTTGATCTTGTCCCTGAAGTCAGAATTGTTGGTGAAGACAAAAAGGTATGACGAGTGTTGAAAAGACAATGCAATTTGGAAAGGTGGCCGTAATGATGGGGGGCTCATCTGCTGAACGGGAAATTTCCCTGCAGAGTGGGCAGGCAGTTTTTGAAGCTCTGCAAAGGCAAAACGTTGATGCACACATTGTTGACCCTCGAGAAGATTTGATGACGCAACTGGCAACAGGAAATTTTGATCGTGTGTTTATCGCTTTACATGGACGGGGAGGTGAAGATGGTTTGATGCAGGGTTTACTGGATACTCTGGAAATACCTTACACAGGTAGTGGTGTACTCGGTTCTTCCCTGGCAATGGATAAGTGCAGGAGTAAGCGAATCTGGCAAAGCCTTGAAATACCTACACCAGCGTTTGTTGAATTAAATGAACATTCTGACTGGCAAGCTGTTGTTGAATATCTGGGTCTGCCGTTGATCGTTAAACCTGTCAGGGAAGGTTCGAGTTATGGTGCCAGCAAGGTCAAGGAATCAGGTGAACTGGAAAGTGCCTGGCGACAGGCGCGTGAATATGATGCGAGGGTGATGGCTGAGTCATGGATTACAGGAAACGAGTATACCGTTCCAGTCCTGGGTGAAGAAATCTTGCCTATGATCAGACTGGAAACGCCGAGAGAATTTTATGATTACGATGCCAAATATCTTGCTGATACAACACAATACCATTGCCCCTGTGGACTTGATGCTGATGTTGAAAATGATTTAGGCAAGTTGGCATATGCAGCTTTTAAAGCATTGGACGCCAGTGGTTGGGGACGTGTTGATTTCATGTTGGATGCTGAAGGCAAACCATGGCTGATAGAAGTGAATACAATTCCGGGTATGACCAGTCATAGTCTGGTGCCCATGTCTGCAAAGCAGGTGGGCATGAGTTTTGACGATTTAACCTTAAAAATACTGGCGGCCAGTTTGTGAGATTGGTGGACAATTATTTATGCAAGCGATACTGACAATGAACGGAAATACTGGCGGCGATTTTGATAAGCAAGATCGTTCTGATTACAGCAATAATCTGCTTGGTGGATTGATGGCTGTGTTGGTGGTGACTGTGATTGTTACAGTTTTTGTATGGATGATGAAACCGGCAACGCTTCCAATCAGACAGGTTCATATTGAAGGGGAGTTTCTGCGGCTTGATACCTTGCGTTTGCAGGAGTTGGTCACTGACAAGGTAAGAGGTGGATTTTTTAATATCGATGTCGCAGCGATACGAAACGTATTAATAGCATTGCCATGGGTGAATGATGTGTCAGTACATAGAGTCTGGCCGGATGGTTTAAGGGTTATCGTCAATGAACAAACAGCTATTGTCAGGTGGAATGGAACCGGTCTGTTGAATGATCAGGGCCATTATTTTTCACCAGAGAAGGATTCTTTTCCCAGGGGTTTACCGTTGCTTGAAGGGCCTGAAGAATCACAGGAATTATTGTTGGAACGATTTAAATTGTTAAAACAAACTTATGGTTTGCCGGTGGTGAATTTACAGATGAATCAACGGCGTGCATGGAAATTTGAGTTGCAGAACGGGCTCAGTGTAGTGCTAGGCAGAAGAGATTTTGAGAACCGGATCGAACGGTTTGTGAATGTTGTTATAAATAATCTGGGTGAAAAATCATCTCAGGCCAGGGAGATTGATATGCGTTATACCAATGGTTTTGCTGTACGTTGGAAGCAACCCACCACTAAACATATTAAGAGTGGAGTTAAATAATAATGACGAAAAAGATGGATAAGAATCTTATCGTTGGTCTGGATATCGGGACCTCAAAAGTGGTCGCGATTGTTGGTGAAATTTCCAATGATGAGATCGAGATTATTGGTCTGGGCTCGAGCCGATCTCGAGGTCTCAAGAAAGGAGTGGTGGTTAATATCGAATCCACGGTTCATTCTATTCAACGCGCCGTAGAAGAAGCTGAATTGATGGCGGGATGTGAAATACATTCTGTATTCGCAGGTATCGCAGGCAGTCATATCCGTAGTCTCAATTCTCACGGAATTGTAGCAATTCGGGATCATGAAGTTGCGATTGGTGATGTTGATCGTGTGATTGATGCCGCACGCGCTGTCGCCATCCCTGCAGATCAGAAAATCCTGCATATCCTGCCACAGGAATTTGTGATTGATCATCAGGAAGGTGTCAAGGAACCGATTGGCATGTCCGGGGTCAGGCTGGAAGCGAAGGTACACATGGTGACCGGGGCAGTCAGTGCGGCACAAAACATCATCAAGTGTGTACGACGTTGTGGGCTTGAGGTTGATGATGTGATTCTTGAGCAGCTTGCCTCAAGTTATGCAGTATTAACGGAAGATGAAAAAGAACTGGGTATATGCCTGGTTGATATCGGCGGTGGCACGACTGATATCGCTGTATTTACTGATGGCGCGATACACCATACAGCAGTGATCCCCATTGCCGGGGATCAAGTGACAAACGATATCGCCGTCGCACTACGGACACCGACGCAACATGCTGAAGACATCAAGGTGCAATATGCCTGTGCCTTGACGCAACTGGCAAATGCTGAAGAAACGATTGATGTCCCCAGTGTCGGAGAACGACCCTCACGTCGATTAGCAAGACAGACATTGGCCGAAGTAGTTGAGCCACGCTATGAGGAATTATTCACCCTGGTTCAGGCAGAACTTCGGCGAAGTGGTTTTGAGGATTTGATTGCTGCCGGCGTGGTACTTACTGGTGGTAGCTCAAAGATGGAAGGTGTGGTTGAACTTGCGGAAGAAATATTTCACATGCCTGTGAGGTTAGGAATGCCGCAACATGTTGCAGGATTGGTCGACGTAGTGAAGAACCCGATTTACTCAACTGGTGTTGGCTTATTGTTATTCGGGCGCAAACAGATGCAGGAAGGTTTTTCACCATTAAAGGCGAATGCAGGTCTTTGGGAAAGAATGAAGAGCTGGTTTCAGGGTAATTTTTAACGAGGAATTTTTAGCAGGTTATTTTCAGAAATTATTTTTAGAGATTAATTTTTTAGATGAGGAGGTTATGCCATGTTTGAATTTGTAGATACTGACAATCAGGCTGCCGTTATCAAGGTCATTGGCGTTGGTGGTGGTGGTGGGAATGCCGTGCAGCATATGCTGTCAGGCTGTATTGAGGGAGTGGAATTTATTTGTGCCAACACAGATGCACAGGCACTGAATAATTCTGCTGCAAAAACTTCATTGCAATTGGGAAGGAATATTACCAAAGGCCTGGGTGCCGGAGCCGACCCGGATATAGGTCGCCAGGCTGCGCTTGAAGACAGAGATCGAGTTATGGATCTTCTGGAAGGTGCAGATATGGTTTTCATCACTGCTGGAATGGGTGGCGGCACCGGAACCGGAGCAGCACCGATTGTGGCACAGGTGGCAAAAGAGATGGGGATTCTGACTGTCGCAGTTGTGACACGACCATTTTTATTCGAAGGTAAAAGGCGAGCAAAAATTGCAGATGAGGGTATTGAGGAACTCGGACAATTTGTGGATTCTCTGATTACGATTCCCAATGAAAAATTACTGGCTGTCCTGGGTCGTGATATCAGTCTGTTGAATGCATTCGGTGCTGCCAATGATGTTCTGCTTGGTGCGGTACAGGGGATTGCAGAATTGATTACCTGTCCAGGTTTGATTAATGTCGATTTTGCAGATGTTAAAACAGTCATGTCTGAGATGGGAATGGCGATGATGGGTTCGGGTAAGGCGCAGGGTGAAGATCGTGCAGCTGTTGCTGCCGAAACTGCAGTCTCCAGTCCCTTACTCGAAGACGTCAATCTCTCTGGTGCTCGAGGTATTCTGGTGAATATCACTGCGGGAATGGATATGACTATTGGTGAGTTTGACGAGGTGGGTAATACAGTCAAACAATTTGCTTCTGATAACGCGACTGTTGTAGTTGGCACTGTCATTGACCCTGATATGAGTGGTGAAATGAGAGTCACGATTGTCGCCACTGGTTTGGGTCAAATCGCCAGAGAAGAAGCGGCAAGGGTCCAGTTGGTACAGAATGTCGCGGTGGGTGACTATAAAGAGTTTGATCGGCCAACGGTGATGCGCAACAAAGATCAGGAAACAGACCCGAATAATGTCGAAAATGACTCGGAATATCTGGATATACCTGCCTTTTTGAGGCGTCAAGCGGATTGATAAACCCTATGTTTGCCTGATACTATACGCAGCTAGCCTGTTCCTGAAATTTATAGGCGGTAACTTATAGTCGGTAATGAGTAATATTTGGGGAAATCAGGGGCAGAAATAAAAAAAAGGCTAATATAATCAATGATTAAGCAAAGAACGCTTAAAAATGTCATCCGTGCTACCGGTGTCGGTCTGCACACGGGTAAGAAAATTATTCTGACGCTACGGCCTGCACCTGTAAATGCCGGGATTATATTTCGTCGAATTGACCTTGATGATCCTGTCGAAATTGAAGCAAAACCGGATAATGTTGGCGATACGATGTTGTCCACGTCTCTGATGAAAGGCGATGTCAAAATCTCAACTGTTGAACACCTTTTATCCGCACTGGCTGGCTTTGGCATAGACAATGCCTATATTGATCTCAGTTCTGATGAAGTCCCAATCATGGATGGTAGTGCCGGGCCATTTGTTTTCCTGATCCAGTCGGCAGGCGTAGAAGAACAAAATGCACCGAAGCGTTTTATGCGCATCAAGGAAAAAATCCGGGTTGAGGATGGTGACAAGTGGGCTATGTTTGAACCGTTCGAAGGATTTAAAGTTGGTTTCACCATCGAGTTTGATCATCCAATGTTCCATGAAGATAATTGTAAGGCCGAGATTGATTTCTCAACTACTTCCTATGTAAAGGAAGTGAGTCGTGCCAGAACATTCGGGTTTATGCGGGAAGTTGAGTTATTGCGAGAAAATAACCTGGCATTAGGTGGTAGCCTGGACAATGCTGTGGTTGTTGATGATTACAGAATTTTGAATGAAGACGGGTTGCGTTATGAAGACGAGTGTGTGAAGCACAAGATACTAGACGCAATCGGTGATTTATATCTGCTTGGACATAGCCTGATAGGTTCATTTACCGGGTTTAAATCCGGGCATGCACTGAATAATATATTGCTGAGAGAATTATTAGCCAGAGAATCAGCATGGGAACTGGTAAGTTTTGAAGATGAGGTAGATTTGCCCATCTCTTTTATGCAGCCTATCACTGCATCATAATAACCATAAGATTTTCAAAGTTCTTTGGTATTTTTGCTGATTTTAAGAATAGATTCCCGGAGTGCAGGGTCTTCAATGGAAGTTGCGACGCTTTCAATGAATTCTGCAGATTTTTTTGAAAGGGAAGCCTTTCTGGCCGGTCTGGTGCCGGGAAGTGATGAATAAGTAGTATTGTTTTGGTTTGGAGAAACCCTGATACGGACAGATATTATATTACTCAGTCCACATTCGTGCCTGGCGTAATCAAGAATATCAGGAATGCGGTTGCGTAATTTAGAAGCCCAGGCGGATGTGTCAGCATTGATAATCAGGGTATCAGCAGAGTAGTTGCCGACAGTACAGTGACTGCTTAGAGAAGGAGCAAGATAATTGTGCAGCTTTTCATTAAGCGCACAAATATCCTTGGCGTGTGTATACAGTTTGTTCAGTTGCTTATTGGAACTGATAAGCTGGTTAAATTGACGGGTTTTGAGGTTTCGGGTTTTAGGATTTTGAATTTTTGGACTTTTTGAGCCAGACATAATTTGATAATAGAGAAATATAATATTAAATGGAACTCATATTAGTATCGAATAGTCGAAACAGGACTTTCAGACTGCCTGTAGGTCTGTTGGGGGGGCTGTTTGTCGGACTATTATTTCTGACACTGGTTGTTGGCACTTTCCATATTGGGAGTGAAATCGCCACCAGTCAGGCAGAGGTATCGTATTCAGAACTGGGTGCCCAAAGGGAAAATTACTGGAAGCACGAAATTGAAAAGCAACAAGTCAATATTGATACTGCGAAGAATAATGCGGTGAAAAATCTTGATGCCTTATCTGCACGCTTAAGTACCTTGCAAGCCCATTTGCTCAGGCTCGATGCACTGGGTTCACGTCTTATTGATATTGCCAATATGTCGGAAACAGAATTTAACATGCTGGAACTACCGGGGCTGGGTGGACCGCTGATGGTGTCAGAACAGAATTCTTTGGGTGTGATTGATTTTGTTGAAGAATTACAGGCTGTCAGTCAAAAGATTGAAGATAGAAGTGAGAAGTTTGCGGCGATGGAGTCCATGTTGCTGGATAGTAATGTTCAGGCGCAAATTCTGCCGGAAGGAAGTCCTGTTACCGGTGGCTGGACATCATCATTATTTGGATGGCGGACTGACCCAATATCAGGCAAAAAAGATTTTCATGAGGGAATCGATCTCGCAGGAAGAGCCGGTTCAAATGTGTCATCTGTTGCTGCCGGGATCGTTACCTGGTCAGGCAGGCACTCAGGTTATGGCAATATGATAGAGATTAGCCATGGCAATGGGTATGTCACCCGCTATGCCCATAACAAAAAGAATCTGGTTGTTGTTGGTGACAAGGTGGAGAAAGGACAAAATATTGCAGTAATGGGTTCATCAGGGCGTTCAACCGGGCCACATGTACACTTTGAAGTTGTACATAATGGCAGGCATGTCAATCCTAGAAAGTTTGTTTCAATAAATTAACATATCATCCTGGTCGTTCATAATGTCTAACACGTTAGGCAATTGAAGCGGCTATTCGTAGAGCTTAAAAAAATATCACAATGGTTACTGGTTTATTTAGAAAAATATTTGGAAGTCGCAATGAGCGTGTTCTTAAAATATTACGCAAAGTTGTAGATAAAATTAATGGATTGGAAGAGCAATTTATTGCCTTGCAGGATCATGAGTTCCCCCTGAAAACTGCAGAATTTCGTGATCGAATCGCACAGGGAGAAAATCTTGATGATCTGTTGCCTGAGGCCTTTGCCCTGGTCAGGGAGGCAGGAAAGAGAACACTCGGCATGCGACACTTTGATATGCAGCTGGTTGGTGGCATGGTCTTACATCAAGGGAAAATTTCCGAGATGCGAACTGGTGAAGGTAAGACCCTGGTCGCAACATTACCTGTATACCTTAATGCCTTGAGCGGCAAAGGTGTTCATCTGATTACTGTTAACGATTATCTGGCAAAGCGCGATTCCGAGTGGATGAATCATATCTACGAATTTCTTGGCCTGAGAACAGGTGTTATTTACACGGGTATCAGCCAGGAAGATCGTAGTGATGCCTATGCTGCTGATATCACCTATGGCACCAACAACGAGTTCGGCTTTGATTATTTGAGAGATAACCTGGCATTCAACAGGGAAGGTCGTGTTCAGAGAGAATTAAATTATGCAGTCGTCGATGAAGTAGATTCTATCTTGATTGATGAGGCAAGAACTCCCCTGGTTATATCCGGGGCTGTCGATGACAGATCAGATTTGTATGTCAGTATCAATAAGGTAATCCCCAGATTAAAAAAACAGGAAGAAGAAGATGGTCCAGGCCATTTTAGTGTTGACGAAAAATCGAAACAGGCATATCTGACAGAAGAAGGTAATGAGTATCTTGAGACACTATTAAAAGCTGAAAAAATAATTGGGTCGGAGCAGAGCTTGTATGACCCCGTAAATATCAGCGTACTGCACCACCTGAATGCTGCCATGAGGGCGCATGTCCTGTTTCAGAAAGATGTTGACTATATCGTCAAGGACAATGAGATCGTTATCGTTGATGAATTCACCGGCAGGACAATGTCAGGACGGCGTTGGTCAGATGGACTACATCAGGCAATAGAGGCCAAGGAAGGAGTGCCGATTCAAAATGAAAATCAGACACTGGCTTCAATTACCTATCAGAATTATTTCAGATTGTATAAAAAGCTGTCAGGAATGACAGGTACTGCAGATACTGAAGCATTTGAATTTCAGGACATATATGGACTGGAAGTGGTTGTCATCCCTACCCATATGCCAATGGTTCGTGATGATGCAAGTGATGCAGTATTTCTCAAGGCCAATCAGAAATTTGATGCAATCATCGGTGATATCAAGGATTGCAGGGACAGGGGTCAGCCCGTACTTGTGGGTACTGCTTCAATTGAAGTATCTGAGTATCTGTCTGATTTACTGAAAAAAGGTAAAGTTGAACATCAGGTACTTAATGCCAAGCAACATGAGAGAGAAGCAGAGATCATTGAACAGGCGGGAATGCCTGGCGTTGTTACTATTGCTACCAATATGGCCGGTCGTGGTACAGATATCGTGCTTGGAGGCAATCTGGAAGCTGAGCTCAAGAAATTAGATGAAGCTAATGATTCCGAAATCAAGAAAGTAAAAGAAGCCTGGGATAAAAGACACGAGGCAGTGATTGCCAGTGGTGGTTTACATATTATCGGTACGGAGCGGCATGAATCTAGACGCATTGATAACCAGCTAAGAGGTCGTTCTGGTCGTCAGGGTGATGCAGGTTCCAGTCGGTTTTATCTTTCACTGGAAGATAACCTGATGCGTATATTTGCTTCGGACAGGGTTTCATCTCTGATGCAAAAACTTGGCATGGAAGATGGTGAGGCAATAGAGTCAGGATTAGTAAGTCGAGCAATTGAAAATGCGCAAAAAAAAGTTGAAGCACATAACTTTGATATAAGAAAACATCTGCTTGAATATGATGATGTCGCCAATGATCAACGGAAGGTGATCTATGA
>Ga0164315_10004591_pt1 | contig 10708 bp, 12 predicted proteins | sample GuaBasSedimGuay6_FD_113737 | JGI IMG/M metagenome (GOLD analysis project Ga0164315, IMG submission 113737) | Subseafloor sediment microbial communities from Guaymas Basin, Gulf of California, Mexico - Guay6, Core 4569-2, 0-3 cm | ecosystem: Environmental > Aquatic > Marine > Hydrothermal vents...
ATATCGAAGGGGCAACCATAAAGGATTGCCCCTACATGACACGACGGTTCGTAGGGGCAATCCCACGTGCAAAGCCCCTTTTGATTCAGGCAAAATACCTGATAATATGTGCTTCGGTACTTATTGTCACCAGTGTACGCAAGCCAACCACAAGATGGCATGGCAATCCAGAAAGACGGATAAGGCCCGTTCGATATTTGGACTTACGACGCACACAGCCTATTTATGCGCGAGTAGGAGACTCAAAATGAGTCAAAAGTACTACCAGTGAAGCCAGTGCCGAAGATTTTTATGAAAACAGTCTCAAAAGATTCTCTTCTATTATTGGAAAAAAATTGACAAGAGCAAGAATATCACTCACGACAGCCAACAAAGCACGGAAAGTACTGGTTATTTCAATAGAATCTGACGAATACTCAGGATTTCATCAAGGTGCGGGTGAGGCCGTACTTGCCGATTTAATTGCACTTGATATTCCCAAATATCGCCTCATTCTGATTGATGAAATTGAAACGTCGTTACATCCAAGAGCGCAGCGGCGACTTATCAGAGATTTAGCCGAAATCTGTCGCTTACAACAAATTCAAATTATCGTGACGACACACTCTTCGTATGTTTTGGAGGAATTACCCCTAGAGGCACGAATTCAAGTACTCAATACCGTCAACAATAAACAGGTAATGCCGGGCATTAGCGCCCAATTTGCCGTCACAAAAATGGATGAAGAGGGCTATCCTGAAGTCGATATTTATGTAGAAGACGAAGAGGCCAAAATTCGAGTAGAATAAATTATTGTTAAATACGAGCCAACTTTTCTCAATCGGGTTAAAATAATACCCTTTGGAGCGGCCTCGGTGGGGCAAGCACTGGGACAAATGGTGCATGGTAAAAAATTTCCCAGAGCGAGTGTCGTCATTTTAGATGCCGATCTTGATAAATCGCCCGGTTGTCTCTTACTCCCCGGATATGATGCGCCTGAAAGGGCTAATAGCAGTGTTGAGAAATCTATTACTATCTTATACTATGTCATATTATTTCATATTGGATATGTAGGATCGAGGAAGTTGCATTTTTAATTGTGGTTTGAGAAAATAGCTGCTCAGTTGACAAATAAATTATTAACAAAATTAGGAATAAAAAAACCAGAACAGATAAATCAGGTACTTATGACGTACCTATTAGTACTTATCAAACTCGTTTAGGGAACTTGCCCGAAGCGAGTACAACAGCGTTAGATGATTGCGCTGATTTGTTGTCGCAGGTAGAACGTAAACTCTTTGCCCAAATGCAAAAGGTGGATACGTTTAAAGGAAAAGTCTTTAATCAGATTAAATCTTTTTTCGTGTCATTTTTTGGAATTTTGTCTAGGCAATTTAATTCTATAAATTTTACGTTGCAAGGCAAGGTTGTATCGATTCGTTCTAATCTTGATCGTCACATTAGTGAGAATAAAGAACGAGTAGAGAAGAGCAGAAAAACGCTTGAAAAACGGTCTAAAAAAGAAGTTGAACCCTGTCAACGTAAAAAACACTTGAATAAGATTCATCAAAAGAAACGTCGTTTGGCAGGGCTATAAAAGCGTCTTGAACAATTAAAATCGGATAAAGCCAGCGGGCGAACGCGAATTTGTTTTGGTTCTAAAAAATTGTTTAATGCACAATTTTATTCAAAAGCTAATGGCTATAAAAACTTATCGCAATGGAAGTCCGATTGGCAACAAGCGCGAAGCAATCAGTTCATTTTAGTAGGTTCCAAAGATGAAACGGCTGTAAATCAACTTTGTGTCGCCACTCGCCAAAAAGAGGGCACACTAACTTTGCGAGTACGGATGCCGGAGGCTTTAGTTCCTAAACATGGAAAATAGGTTGAAATTCATGGCGTGAAATTTGAATACGGTCAAGACATTATTGAAGCCGCCTTGAACGATAACGAAGCTCTTCGTTCCATAAAAAGTATCAAAAGTTCTGAAACCAAACATTATGGCCAAGCCATAACTTACAGATTCTTACGTGATGATAAAGGCTGGCGTGTATTCGTAAGTACTGCTAGGCCAGAAGTTCCTCTTAAAACCTTAAAACACATTGGTAAGTAATGAATCATTAATTTTATGGTATAATGAGCGAACTAAAATTGTGAAAAAAATAACCTCAAGTTCACTTCAAGCATTTAAAATTGTTAAATCTGAAAGTTCCAACAAAATTTGTTAATAACTTAGAATAATATCAAGTTTTTCAATTGAAAGAGCTAATGAAAAGCTCAAATAAACCAAGAATTCGTCAACGCTCGCATGCAATTATACTCAGTTCAGAAGGGTTTTCAATTGACAAAATTTCGTCAATTTTGCAGATTGGTCGTGATGCTATATCACGATGGCTATATTCATGGGAAATATCAGGCTTGGAAGGGTTAAAAGATCGATATCGTTCTGGCAGTCCAAGCAAGTTAACACTTTATGAAAAAAAGTTGGTTATTGAGTTAGCGAAATAAAACCCTCGTTCTATTACAAATATTAGAGCAGCCTTGTTTGAAATAACGGGTAAAACTGTAAGTGATTCAACAATTAAACGAATTTTAAAGGGCTCCCGCCATTGTTGGAAAAAAATCCGAAAATCTGTAAAATGCAAACGAAATCAAGAAGAATTTGATGCGGCGAAAGCCGAAATTGAAGAGCTTTTAGCCATAGCTTGCGATGAAGAAATTGAATTATGGTTTTTTGATGAATCAGGTTTCTATTTACAGCCAAGCGTTCCATATGCTTGGCAACCCATTGGAACAACAATAGAAGTGCCATCAGAAAACAGTCAACGTTTAAATGTTTTAGGTTTTTTAAGCCCAGATAATCAGTTTTAATCGTTTACTTTTGAGGGTTCAATTGACAGTGATGTTGTTATTGCTTGTTTTGATAATTTTGTTAACCTAAATTCGGCTAAAAATCGGATAGTTTTTTTAGACAATGCTTCAACTCATACCTGCTAGAATTTCATGGAAAATATAGAGTTATGGGAAAAGAAAGGCGTTTTTCTTAAATTTTTACCGGCCTATTCGCCAGAATTAAACATCATAGAGACATTATGGCGTTTTATGAAATATTGGTGGTTACCCTTTGGGGCCTATTCTTCTTTTGATAATTTGGTCAATGAAGTTGAAAATATTTTTTGGAAAATTGGTGATCAATTCCAAATTTGCTTCTCATAAAATACCTCATAATTTATGCTTCACTACTTACAATAGGAATAGATTTAAACGCTAATCATATAGCTTTAGTAGAAACCGATAGATTTTGTAATCTGATTGAGACTCAAACCCTTCCATTAAATACTTATGGAAAGTCTAAAGGTCAAACAGAAGCTCTCATTGGCGAAGCTGTTAAGGTCATTGTCAAACGTTCATAAAAGACATTAAAACCAGTTGTTATTGAAGCCATGGACTTTTCACAGAAAAATAATGTTTTAAAATAAAATAGTTCAAATCACCATGCTCGGATGCTAAGTTCTTTTGCTAACAACAAATTCAAACAATTTCTAGAAGCTAGGGCTTTTAAGCATGGTGTGAGAGTTTATAAAGTCAATCCGGCGTTTACCTCTGTAATAGGTAGAGTTAAGTATGCGTGTCGCTATGGGTTGACAGTTCATCATGCTGCCGCGTTAGTTATAGCACGGCGGCTATGTATGTTTTCTGAACGCGCTCCGTCTGGTTGTCAAAATGAGGTTCTCATCCCAAACAACAGGGGTGCCCATGTCACCTTCTCTCTACCCGTGAGGAATCGAGGGAAGCATGTATGGTCATTCTGTCCAGAAAATTCTAAATATGTAGCACAGGTTCGGGCGACAGAGTTAACTGCTCGATCCAACCAAACGAGGGGCCTTTGGTTGGGACAAAGGGGCCACCCCTTTCTCGAATTTTGATTGGTGAGATTCCATCACACGAATCGTTAGGCAGAACTGCTCGGCCAACGTGAACTTATCACATATTTTATAATATACCATAAGATAGTCTAAGATTTTTATGAGCGGTAATATTTGAACAGTTAGACAACAAAAACTGGCCCCAAGTCGCGCTGCAAAGAATCAATCGCTCACATTCGGCACTGGTAGACAACGCGAAAAGAGCAATGACAATACCTGATCACCATGAATGGATTAGGCATGTTGCCGATAACTTGACGATAGGCGGTCATGAATTGTGGCGAACGATGTGTAGTGTCTGGGTAGAAACTTGTACCCATCTAAATCAGATAGCTGAAATCATAGAGACTATCCGAGACGGTTTGGACAGTTAAGGTTAAATGTGAAAGGGACAATAAAAAAGGGACTAGGAAAACCGGGAAAGGACAAGGTGAAAGGGACAAGGTAAAAGCTGAAAGGAACAAAATAATGCCAATTTTTGATTGAAGCGTATTTTAGAAACGGAGCTAAATGTTACAATTGAGCATTCTATACAGTCGTCCAAACTAACGTTTGGCAGTTTGGCAGTCGTCCAAACTTTAGTTTGGCAGTGCCAAGTTAAAACCCGTCAATAGAACATTGACAGAGTACTAGGGTGTGTCACGGCTCTCAAACTTCGTATCAAGCGAAGCGAGATCAAAAACGCAACATCTGTGCAGTATAAATACCAATGTCCAAGACTCGTCTTGGACGGAAATAACAATTTCAGTTAAGAATTGGTATGATAACTGATAATTGATTACTAAGAGGAAATGTTATGTTTGAAGAACACTGGAATCAAACAGTGGGGCCTTTTACTTTGGGCGATATTGTGTTAGCGGCATTAATTTTTGTTTTTTTTGCACTTGCGTTCTTGTTCCGCGGACTGTTTGCCCGTCTGGTGTTAAACCGCTTGAAAAATATCGCCGCAAAAAATGAAACCACGCTTGATGACAAAATTCTCGCCGCACTTGAGCCTCCCCTTAAATTTATTTTCATTGTGATGGCCTTTTACTTGGCAATGCTTGTGTTGAAGTTGCCGGCCGAGATTGATGATATGTTAACTCCATTAATCCGTAGCTTGGTAGCGTTTATCTTGTTATGGGCACTCTATCGCAGTGTCGAACCATTGAGTTTTACCATTGACAGGCTGGCAGTCACGTTTGGTGCCGAATTGGCACAGGCCCTCAAAAATATGTTTATCAAAGGATTGAAGATTGTTATCGTCCTTCTCGGTTTCACGGCCATTTTGAATGAATGGGGCGTTAATGTGATGAGCCTCCTAGCGGGCTTTGGTATTGTTGGCGTGGCGGTGGCATTTGCCGCCAAAGAGTCTCTCTCTAATATTTTTGCCTCTTTGACGATTATCTTTGACAAAATGTTCAAACCGGGCGATTGGATTATGACACCCGATGTTGAGGGCACAGTAGAGGAAATTGGTTCACGATCCACCAAAATCCGTACTTTTGCCAAAGCCCTTGTCACTGTTCCAAATGCCAAACTAGCAAATTCCGCTGTCACCAACTGGAGCGAAATGACTAACCGACGCATTAAAATGCGTATTGCATTAGAATATCGCACCAGCAGCGAGCAAATCACACGTATCATGCAACGCATCAAGGATTACCTGCAAAACCATCCCGAGATTGAAACCGACTCACCCAAGGTTGTCACGCTGGTTAATCTGGTTGAATTCAATGACAGTTCCATTGACATCTTGTTATACTACTTCACCAAAACCACGCGCTGGCGAGAATGGTTGCGTATCCGTGAAGAAAATATGCTTGAATTCATCAAAATTGTCGAAGAAGAAGGGGCCGCTTTTGCATTTCCAAGCCAACAGATTTACCTGGAAAAGCTACCCAGTGATTTTCCTAAGTTGGTGTCAATGTGATATTGTAGGAAATTGGTTTTTTAACGGGTTTTTTTATAACGGATAATGGATAATTAATCATTTTGATGACTAGTTACCCATTACCCATTACCAAAGGAACTAGCTAATTATTAGTAAGGGGTGTGTGACGGCTCTCAAAAAAACGCTTTGCCAAGTTATACTAGACACCGATCGAGGCAAAAGTTTTTCATGAAAAACTTTTGCCTCGATCATCCTTAAGCCTTTTTGTCATGTCTCATCCCGACGATCCCTTTGATCGGAGGGAACTTCTTCTCTCAACGCCCAAGATTTCTCCTAAAGTCGAAATGACTTTCAGCGCAGTCTCAACGTTTAAGATTTCTCCTAAAGTCGAAATGACTTTCAGCGCAGTCTCAACGTTTAAGATTTCTCCTAAAGTCGAAATGACAAAAGCGCAGTCTCAACGCCCAAGATTTCTCCTAAAGTCGAAATGACAAAAGCGCAGTTTGTAACGGTGCAAAGTCTACTTCGCTGTGCGAGTTCAGAGAAGCGGTGCTGAGTATATAATCTGAATTATAGCCAAACGAAATACCAGTTTCGCTTGGCATTACCCTGTTTAGAAAAACCCTATTGAGAATTTGGAGATGGATACCAACAAACTCAAATTTTATTTGGCACTCTCTCGTTTGCCATTGTTACAAAACAGTTATCCTCTTAAAATTTTAAGTATAGCGTCTATCGGCCTCCTTATTCCCTTGCTCACGTTAATCATCTATCTTGTTGTGAATTCATCGTTGAGTTTAACTGAAAAAATCAATCTGTTTTTCATCATTTTATTCGCAACACTGATTGGTACGATAGCCAGCCTGTATTTATTATCTCTGCTGCTATATCCTATCACTTTGACCTCAACGGCGCTGTACCACTATCTTAATGAGGAACAAAAACCAAAACTCCCAACCGGTTTGGAGGACTCTGTCGGCCAACTGATGACTTATGTGCAATATACGATTGAGCGGCTGGATTTATTAAGCCATTCGCTAGACTCCTCCTGCGCCATTGATCCATTGACTGGCATTTCAAACCGTCGGGCCGGCGAAGAACGTTTGCGCCAAGATATAGCGCGTGCCCGCCGTGAAGAGAAGAAAATGCTGGTGGCCCTACTCGATGTCGATCAACTTAAAACTATCAATGACAAATTTGGGCATCATTTGGGCGATGTCTGTTTAACCCAAATCGCCCAGATGCTCTCCAAAAGCATACGCGAAGGAGACTGGGTAGCCCGTTGGGAAGGCAATCAGTTTCTGATGGTGCTATGGAACTTTAACCATGCAACTCCCACCATTGCTTTAGAACGCATTCAGCAACAATCGCTTAAAATTCATTTAGGGGAATTACTACAAATAAGCCTGAGCATTGGCGCATGCGAATACCGGGGACATACAGATTTGGATACTGACCTCGATTTAAAAAACTTGCTCATTCGCCTTGAAGAAAGTTTGTTTCGGGTTAAACAAATCTCTCGTGGAGGTATTATGTTCAGTGATCAGTTTTTCAGTGAGAAGTGTAAAGTTTTCAGTGAGAAGTGATCAGTGAGAAGTGTAAAGTTATCAGTTTTCAGTTTTTCAGTAAACTTGTCCCTTAATAATTTGAACGGTGATTTTTGTGATTTTGGTGATTTTTATGAAAGTTCCAAGGGCAACGCCCCTGGCGTTGCCCCCAATGCCATATCGTACCGCTTTTGGATGAGGGCAACCATAAAGGATTGCCCCTACATTACATGACGGTTTGTAGGGGCAATCCCAAGGGGAAAGTCCGACACGATATGGCATTGTGGCGTTGCCCCTGGCTCTCATTAATCAGCGTTAAAATTTAACATTTTTCACCTTTTTCACATAAATCACAGTTCAAAAAATTATTATTAAGGGACAAGTCTAGTGATCAATTTTCAGTGAGAACGAGAACGATCACTGAACACTGATTCCATGCCCGCGAAAAGGCACGACATGGGTATTTTGTGCTAAAATATTAACTTTCAGAAGTCACCTCTACTCTAGGTGGTTGATGGAAACTTTAGCGTGTGGCCTAAAACGACTACCCGTTAGCCCACTGCTAAAAACGAGCGCAACTTAGAATATAAAACGGGTTATAAAAGTCAACCCAAAAATAAGTATAAGAATTTTCCATGATTGCATTACCCATTTCTCCTTTCCCCTGGCATTTTTCCCCGGTCATCATTAACAAAATACACACATTTTATAATTGATAACTGACAACTGATAACTGTTCACTGAACACTGTTCACTGAAAACTGAGAACGATAACTTCTCACTGATAACTGATAAAAATGAGGTTCCTTATGCCAATGACTCAAGCCCGCCGTAGTAGTCGGAGAATTAATTCCCCTCGAAAAAAACCGATAAAACATAGATTACGCGAAATCGTTTTAATCTTTTTTTGCTTTGTCGGGCTTTATCTGTTTGTTTCGTTGCTCACCTATTATGGAAGCGATCCGGGCTGGTTGCACAGTGGCCCGGTAGAAGAAATCAGAAACAAAGGAGGGGTTGCCGGCGCCTTATTTGCCGACATCTTTTTTTATTTATTTGGTTATTTTGCCTATTTATTTCCCATTATGGTTGGCTATATGGGCTGGCTAATTTATCAGGGCCGTCACCACGATATTTTGGCTGAACCAAGAACTTTAATCGTCCCGGGCATCGGTTTTGTCTTAACTTTAACGGCCGGTTGCGGCCTCGCCATTGTCCATTTTATGGCGGAAAGCGCATTATTGCCCACCCATGCCGGCGGCATTTTAGGCTTATGGGTTGGCAACGGCTTAGTATCGATAGTCGATAGATTGGGCGCAACCTTAATATTGCTGGCGATATTTTTTACCGGTGTGACCTTACTGACTGGCTTATCATGGCTCAAACTGATGGACACCTTGGGCTACCACACCTTGCAAAGATGGCCGGCGGTCAAAAAATACCTGAGTAGCCAGTTCTGGCCTTGGTTTCTGGAGCAAGCGAGGCATGGGCTGCACCATGTCAAAAAATTTTTGATAATTTTGTTTAAAAAATTGCAACAAGGGATAAAAGCTGCCTATACGCGCTGGCAAGCGCGTCATGCCAATTGGCGCGAAGAGCGCAAACAATTTGATATGGACAGCACTTTTGATGAGGATGACGATGATTATTTCATCAAAGATGAGTCACCGGTTGATGAAACCGCTTCTTCTAAAACGCAGTCTACTTCCGAACAGACTTCACAACATAACCTCGCGTCACCAGAACCACCGCTTTTGCCATCATTAAATTTATTAGAATCGGTGCCAGAGCAGCTTAGTTCGCCAGATGTCAAAATATTATCACAACGAATAATAGATACTTTCGCCGCTTGGCAGCTAAAGGCAACGATCAATGCAACACAGCCGGGGCCGGTATTGACCAGATTCGAGCTCAAAATAATCCCCTCTATCGAAGCCAAATATTTTGAAGAACTCGGCGAAGCGCTGGCAAAAGCGTTGAAATTAGAACATGTGCAGATCACAGAAACTCAGCCGGGAATGGTTGATATATTGACACCCAACTTCAAACGCCAAACAATTTATTTGAAACACCTACTTCAAACGCCTGAATTTCAATGTAATTCTTCGCCATTGGCGGTAGCGTTAGGCACCGATATCAGTGGACATCCCATCATTATTGATTTATCCAAAATCCCCCATATCTTGATGGCGGGCCGTGAAGTGGCGGAAAAAAGGATAGCAATCAACACATTGATAATGAGCCTATTGTTCAAATCGGAGCCCACTGTGGTGCGATTTTTATTAATAGACAATAATACTCAAACTTTGTCTATTTATGCTGATTTACCCCATTTATTGATGCCGGTGCTCACTGATATGGCGCTTTGTGCACCGGCCTTAGGCTGGTGTGTCCAAGAAATGGAGCGCCGATATTCTTTAATGGCAAGCGCGGGGGTGCGGAATATTGAAGATTACAATCAAGCAATATTGCTCCAAGAAGATGCCGAATCTAATACGGCCCTGTTTTATGTGGTGATTATCATCAATGAACTTGCCGAACTGATGACAACTCGCATAGAAAAACAAACGGAGCCATTTTTGATTGCTTTGATCCAAAAAGCGCGTGCGGCAGGCATTCATATTATTTTAGCAACGCAGAACCCGACAGTGAACGTCATCACCGGTTTGATTAAAGCCAATATCCCCACACGAATGGCCTTCAAAACAACCCACCAAACTGAATCGCGGACTATTTTAGGCCAGACAGGGGAGGAAACATTGTTGGGCGACGGCGATATGCTCTATATGACAGCCGGTACAAGGATGCCGGTTCGTGTGCATGGAGGTTTTGTTTCAGACTTTGATGTGCAAAATGTAATATCTGATTTGAAAGCCCGTGCAACGCCCGATTATATCAATTTAGACGAGAAATTCGTTTAGGAGCAATATAGGCGTTCCAGAACGAAGTTTGGCGGGCCAATACGAAGTTTCGTTGTACTCACCCAACGACAAGGATTGGGTATGCGAATATCTCGCTATTAATGGAAAATGAAGAATGAACAAAGATGTCATTTCGTTTCTATTTCGGTTTCGACGACAGGAGAAATATTGAGAAATATTGAGAAATATTGAGAAACATTGAGAAACCTTATAAAATTACTTATCTTAAAGACGTTTTTATAAGTCATTGATTTTTTATGATTCAATTCAACCCTTAATTCGCATTGGGATAAAGCTGCGGATAAAAAAACGATATAATAATGAAGCGCGACAGAGGGCCATAACTTAATTTGAAAACCTATTTTCTGGCCCTCAAATAAGATAGTCCAAATAACCCTAAAAAAAGAGGTCAATAACAGGTGCCCGCGTATCACTACTCTGCCAAACGTTTTTGCTCTGAAAAAC
>Ga0164315_10004592_pt1 | contig 10707 bp, 11 predicted proteins | sample GuaBasSedimGuay6_FD_113737 | JGI IMG/M metagenome (GOLD analysis project Ga0164315, IMG submission 113737) | Subseafloor sediment microbial communities from Guaymas Basin, Gulf of California, Mexico - Guay6, Core 4569-2, 0-3 cm | ecosystem: Environmental > Aquatic > Marine > Hydrothermal vents...
ATCCGCATTCAAGATCTGAATCATCAAATATCCTTATGTCCCAAATGGCAAGCAAGGCAGTATCGATGCATTTAAAATGATCGATGAAGAAATTAATGCATAGTGAAGCCGCGATGGGAATATGCTCCTTATCTCTTTCAGGAAGCCGGCTGTTATTAAAGAACATGAGCGATGCTGAAAACCCATGCTCATTCATCCCCTCAAAAACAAGCCCTCCTGATGTTTTCAGGTAAATATTATTGTATTTGACGTTCCATTCAAAGTGATGGCGTTTACTAATATCATTGGGAGACGAACGCTCTATGCCTGAAGGGCAAAACGATATTTGGGCATTATTCATTAATCCGGAACCAGGCACAGCAATAGAAAACGGCATGCTGTCATCAGGTAAGAGGTCAGTTCCAGATTTTAAATCCCATTCACCACAGTTAATGCTTACCTGGGCATGCAGGTATGACTGAGTTAATAGAAGAAATATAACTAAATATGCCTGAGCCATTCGCATAATACAAAAATACGGGATATTTTTGATAATCATATAGGTTGGTATATCAGCGTGTTAGGGCGTAGTAAAATCAAATTCCTAAATAAATCCCTTGACAAGTGAATTTAAATGCGATATATTTGTCCGAACGATTAAACCAAACGATTAAATCATCCAGTTAAACTAAATGGTCAGGGATGGCAGATGATAATATAAGTACGGAAGAGAACATTCTCAATGTAGCAAGAGAAGTGTTTATGCAGAATGGCTATGATGGAACCAGCATGCAGATGATTGCCAGTGCTGCGGGGATAAACAAGTCGTTGCTACATTATTATTATAGAAGCAAGGAAAGGCTCTTTGAGAAGATATTTTCTAAAGCATTCAGTCAGTTTATTCCCAATCTTGGTGTGATCTTTATGTCGGATATGACATTGGAAGAAAAGATATATGCTTTTACAGAGCGCTATATTGACGTTTTTATTGAAAATCCTCTCATTCCCATCTTTGTGATGCAGGAGCTGAGCAAGAACCCGCAACACCTGGCCGATTTGGTAAGAGATGCAGGGATCAACCCTGATATTATGAAACAAAAGATAATACAATCACTTGAAAAGGAGAATATAGCTCTGGAGGATCCCCAACACTTTATGGTCAACCTTATTGGCTTATGCGTATTTCCATTTGCTGCAAGGCCATTGATACAGCGAATGATGTTCGATAATGATGAAGTTGCCTATAATAACTTCCTTGTGGAGCGCAAAAAGGAAGTGCCTCAACTTATTTTAAATGCAATTAGAAGAGCATGAAACTATTAATATTTTTAGCCGGATTTCTGACGGCCGTTTATAGCTTTGGCCAGGCTCCTGAAACCCTCACCCTTGCTATGTGCCATGTGTTGGCAGTCAACAGTTATCCGGCTGCCGAACAGACCGGGCTGTTGAGTTCTGCAAGCGAGATCCGGCAAAAGAGATTGAATGCCAATTATCTTCCCCAGGTACAGATCAACGGCCAGGCCTCTTACCAGTCTGATGTGACCAAGGTCGATGTGGTGATACCACCTTTTTACATTCCGCCCCCGGTTGATGCACAGGTAAGCCCAACACCGTTATATACTCCTGTCCCACCTAACGACCAATACAGGTTCACCATGGATCTGTATCAGGTGATTTATGATGGAGGCATAACAAGCAATCAAAAGAAGATTGACATGACAGGTTATGAGATCGAAAAGCAAAAGGTGGAGGTAGAGCTTCATAAACTAAAGGAAAGTATTAACACAATTTATTTCAGTATCATTCTGATGCAGGAGAATGAAAAGCTGCTGCTTGTACTGCTTGATGAGTTGCATAACAAACAAAAAGAAGTAAATGCTGCCGTAGAGTATGGCGTGGCTTTGTCATCCGATAAGGATGTGCTAAGGGCCGAAATCATCAGGGTGGAGCAACAGATGGAGGAAACGGTCATTCAGAAACATGCATTTATAAACATTCTTTCAGAATTGATATCGGAAGAAATTTCCGATATGGTCACACTTGAAATGCCTGAACATACAATTTCTTCCCTTGCCCTTGATCCCGCCAGGCCTGAATTACAGATTTATGACATGCAGAAATCTTTGCTGGAAAATAACAAAGAGCTGATCACTAGTACCTGGAGGCCCAAACTTTCAGGTTTCGGGCAGCTGGGTTATGGTAATCCCGGATTAAATATGCTTGAAGACAAGTGGTCACCCTTTTATATCGTAGGTGCACGCCTTAACTGGCAAATATTGAACTGGAACCAGAACAAGAAGGATAAGCAGATTCTTGGCCTCAGGCAAGATCTTGTGGATCGGCAAAGAGAAACTTTCGACAAGAATATGAACATTGCTCTTGAACAGCATATGGCAGATATGCAGAAATATGAAAATCTCATGCTGAAAGACATGGAGATAATAGAACTGAGAATAAATATTGCCAAAACGGCATCGTCACAATTTGACAATGGGGTGATCACCTCTTCTGATTATGTGAGCAGGCTCAATGAAGAGGCACAGGCAAAGCTGAACCTTGAAGTGCATAAAGTTAAGCTTGCCAAGGCCAAAGTAGGTTATCTCACGACATTAGGAATATTATAAAACAAGATAAAATGAAAAAGTTCTTATGGATCCTTTTGATCAGTACAGGCCTGATGGCTTGCAGCGGTGATGGTGACAAGGCCGATGCATACGGAAATTTCGAGGCAACAGAAGTCATGGTTTCTGCAATGGCCCAGGGCGAGATCTTCTCCCTCAATATTGAAGAAGGACAGCTGCTGGCCCAAAAGGAAATAATAGGACTAATCGACACAACTGATCTCTTTCTTAAAGAGCAACAACTGGTCAAAAGCATTGCTGCAGTGAAAACACGCTTTCTTACTATAAATGCCCAGATGAATGTGCAATTGCAGCAGAAAAAGAACCGGATGGTAGATAAAGACAGGCTTGAAAAGTTGTTCAGGGAAGGAGCAGCAACCCAAAAACAATTGGATGATATCAATGGTGCTATTGACTTGTTAGAGGCCCAGATCATTGCCACTAAATCTCAGAAACAACAAATACAGGCTGAGATTGAAACTATAGATATTCAGATAGAACAGGTGCAGGAGGCACTGTCGAAGTGTTTTGTAAGCAATCCGGTTGCAGGTACAGTTCTTATTAAGTATGCAGAGGCTGGTGAGGTGGCTGCACCGGGTAAACCTCTGTATAAGATTGCGGATCTCAGCTTGATGAAACTAAAAGTTTATGTTAGCGGGGACCAGATGCCCCATATCAAAATAGGACAGGAGGTAGAAGTGCAGATCGACAAGACGAAAAGAGAAAACAGCAGTTTGAATGGCACCATCAGCTGGATATCATCCACGGCTGAATTTACACCCAAAACAATTCAGACCAAAGATGAAAGGGTGAACCTGGTATATGCAGTTAAGGTCCTGGTACAAAACAATGGTTCCATCAAAATTGGCATGCCGGGAGAAATAAACTTTTAATGTATCTTAGTTTCCAAATATATACTAACTAATTAAATGATTATGAAAAAACTCAGGATTTTATTAATGGTGATTGCGGTCGGTATGCTTACTGCCGCAAATGTTTCAGCTCAGGACTATAAGTCTGACGACTTGCTCGGGGTGTGGCTGAACGAAGATGAAGATGCCCATATCGAGATCTATAAAGAGGGAGATCTGTATTTTGGCAAGACTATCTGGTATAAATTTCCCATTGATGATGAAACTGGAAAAGCTAAGTTAGACAAATACAACCCGGATCCGGAACTGCAGAAACGCCCCTCATTAGGCATCAAGCTGCTCACCGATTTTGAATGGGATGAGGATAATGAATGGGACGAGGGAGATATTTACGACCCCAAAACCGGGAAAACCTACAGTTGCTACATAGTGATGAAGGAATATGACCTGTTAAAGATTAGAGGATACATCGGAATATCACTTATTGGAAAGACTACTTATTGGACGCGTGTAAAAGAATAAGCAGATTAATAAATATATGATAGTTGCTGGTTACTGGATGCTGGTTACTGGTTACTCGTATCTAGTGTCAGGTATCTAGTATCCAGTATCTAGTATCCAGTATCTAGTATCCAGCATCCAGCATCCAGCATCCAGTAACCCCCTGATGAGCACACCATCTGTAATAATAAAAAACCTATCAAAATCCTACGGCAAGGTCGATGCCATCAGTGACATTTCCCTTACTGTGGATAAGGGGGAGATATTTGGCTGTATAGGTCCTGATGGGGCCGGAAAGACCAGCCTTTTGAGGATATTGGTGACCCTTTTATTGCCTGATAAGGGAGAATGCTCCGTTGGAGGTTTGGAGGTGGTGAAGGATTTTAAGAAGATCAGGAAGATCGTAGGATATATGCCCGGGAGGTTCTCACTATACCAGGACCTGTCGGTGGAGGAGAACCTGAATTTTTTTGCCAGCATCTTTAAGACTACCATTGAAGAGAACTATTACCTTATCGAGGACATCTATAAGCAGATCGAACCCTTTAAAAAAAGGCTGGCAGGGAGGCTTAGTGGGGGGATGAAACAGAAGCTTGCACTTTCATGTGCCTTGATCCATAAGCCTGAAATTCTTTTTCTGGACGAACCTACCACGGGCGTGGATGCAGTCTCGCGCAAAGAGTTCTGGGATATGCTGAAACGCCTTAAGGAATGGGGGATCACAATAATGGTTTCCACTCCTTATATGGATGAGGCGGCTTTATGCGACCGGGTGGCACTGATGCAAGAAGGTAACATTATGAGCATTGACACACCGGCAGGCATCATTAATTCCCATAAAAAACTTCTTGCATCTGTCAGGACAAATGACATGTTCAGGCTGGTGAAGGACCTCCTCTCACTGAGCGATTGTTACTCGGCATATCGCTTTGGGGCTACTGTCCATTATACGCCAATAGGAAAAGTTATTGAGACTGAATTAATTGAAGAACAACTGGCAAAAAAGGGCCATGGGGATATTGAAGTGGTTCCAATCAGCCCGGGAGTAGAAGATTGTTTCATGGAACTGATGACAAAGGATTAAGATATTCATGGAAGACCATATCATCCGGGTGGAGAACCTGACAAAAAAATTTGGCAGCTTTACGGCCAACGACAACCTTAGCTTCTTTGTAAAGAAGGGAGAGGTTTTTGGTTTTCTTGGAGCCAATGGTGCAGGTAAGACCACTGCCATCAGGATCCTCTGTGGATTGCTGCAGCCTACTTCCGGGAATATAGAAGTGGCAGGTTATAATGTAAGCCGCCAATCAAACAAGGTTAAGAAGAATATTGGTTATATGAGCCAGAAATTCTCTATGTATGAGGATTTGACCATCAAGGAGAACTTTAGGTTTTATGGCGGGATTTATGGCATGTCATCCAGGGCGATTAAGGAAAAGACCGAGTATTATTTGCACAAGCTGGGATTGGAGAAAGAGAAAAACTCTGTGATCAGCTCCCTCCCCCTTGGCTGGAAGCAAAAGCTGGCCTTTTCTGTGGCCATCATGCACGATCCCAAAATCATCTTCCTGGATGAACCTACGGGAGGCGTCGACCCGATTGCCCGTCGGCAATTCTGGGAAATGATATACGAAGCAGCTGCATCAGGCATTACGGTATTCGTGACCACACACTACATGGATGAGGCAGAATATTGCCAACGTGTATCCATCATGGTGGATGGCAAGATTGAAGCACTTGATACTCCTGAAAAACTCAAAGAGCAATTCAAGGTTGGCTCAATGGAGAATGTATTTATAAAACTGGCTAGGGGGCAACAATGAAAGGTTTTATAATTAAAGAGTTTTATCACATTTTTAGAGATGTGCGTACTATGGTCATCCTGTTCGGGATGCCTGTTGTACAGGTGCTGATCTTCGGTTTTGCCATCTCAACAGAAATCAAAGACGCTAAAATAGCCATCCTGGATTACTCAAGGGATAATATGAGCCTGGAACTGAGCAACAAGATCATCTCCTCGGATTATTTTATCCTCAGTGAGATACTGGAAGATGAAAACCAGATAGAAACCGTATTCAAGGCCGGTAAGATCAAAGAGGTGATTATATTCGGCGATAATTTTGCACGGAACCTGCAAAAAGAACAAAATGCTTCCATACAGATTATTGCCGATGCTTCTGATCCCAATACCGCAAACCTTCTGGTGAACTATACTACCGGTATCATCAGAAACTATATGACGGAAAAAATGGGCAAACAGAGTATGCCTATTGAGATAAACACAGAATATAAAATGCTTTTCAATCCTGAGATCAAAAGTGTATTTATGTTTGTTCCAGGCATTATTACCATCCTGTTGATGCTTGTATCGGCCATGATGACCTCTATATCAATTGCTCGTGAAAAAGAACTTGGCACCATGGAAGTGCTTTTGGTGTCACCATTGAAGCCCATTCAGATCGTTGTGGGCAAGGTAATACCTTATGTAGTACTTTCTTTTGTCAACGCCATAACCATCTTATTGCTGGCTTTCTTTGTATTTGGCATGCCGGTTCAGGGGAGCGTGATCTTGTTGCTCGCAGAAAGCCTGCTGTTTATAATTATGGCCCTTGCATTGGGGGTCTTTATTTCAACAGTGTCCAACAGCCAGCAAACAGCCATGATGATCTCCATGTTTGCCCTGATGCTGCCAACGATCCTGCTTTCGGGTTTTATTTTTCCGATTGAGAACATGCCGGAAGTACTTCAATGGTTATGCAATTTGATGCCAACGAAATGGTTTATCATCATCGTAAAGGATATCATGCTTAAAGGGGTCGGGCTTGCACATATATGGCAGGAAACCTTTATCATCACCGGAATGACAGCTTTATTTATTGGCTTGAGTGTCAGAAAATTTAAAATCAGACTGGAATAAAGTATGAGGACTATATTATTCATATTGCAGAAAGAATTCATACAGATCTTCAGGAACAAGACTATGCTTCCAATTATTTTTATTGTCCCTCTGGTGCAACTGATGGTATTATCCTATACTGCCACCTTTGAGATCAAAAATGTGAACTTGTTTATCGTTGACCAGGACAGCAGTCCGTCTTCCCGCGATCTGGCATCGAAATTCAAGGGATCTCCTTTTTTTACAGTAGTTGATTTCTCAGTGTCTTATACAGTGGCTGAAGAAGCCCTCATTAACAATAAAACTGACCAGATACTTCAGATACCCCCTGGCTTTGAGAAAGAGATAATTTCAGATAAGAAGTCAAGCCTTCATGTAACTACTAACGCTATAAACGGTAGTGCAGCCAGCCTGATGAATGCATATGCGCTTTCTATCATAAAGGATTATAATAGCAATATCATCGTGGAGCAACTGGGATTACGTCAGCCCCCTGACCCAATACGGATCAGCAGCGCGTTCTGGTATAACCCGGAGCTTAATTATTTTACTTACATGGTGCCAGGCATTCTGGTGTTGCTCGTAACAGTCATCAGCGTTTTTCTTTCAGCACTGAATATTGTAAGGGAAAAAGAAATTGGAACCATTGAACAGATAAATGTCACCCCAATAAGAAAATACCAGTTTATCCTGGGCAAATTGATCCCCTTTTGGATTATTGCCCTTTCCGAGCTTGCTTTTGGCCTCATCCTGGCAAAATTGATGTTTGATATTCCGATGCTTGGCAGCCTGGGACTGATCTTTTTCGTGGCAAGCGTGTACTTGTTGGTTGCCCTTGGTTTAGGACTGCTAATTTCTACCCTTACCAACACCCAACAACAGTCCATGTTTCTCACTTATTTCTTCATGATTATTTTTATCCTTATGAGCGGCCTCTTCACCCCTGTTCAAAGTATGCCTGAGTGGGCCCAGTGGATGAATAAGCTTAACCTAATAGCCTATTTCATAGATGTGATGCGTATGATATTGCTAAAGGGATCGGCCTTCAGTGATATCTCCAGACAGTTCTTTTCCCTGCTGGCACTGGCTATATTGCTGAACGCACTTGCAGTGTGGAGATATAGAAAAGTTGCTTAAAACCCTCAATTCAATTTTATTTATTACATTGGTGTACAATTTGAAAAATTTTATTTGAAGAAAAGGAAACCAATATTAATATTAGCGTTCTTTTTTGCAGGATGGATGTTCTTGCTCTATTCTTGCCTTAGTGGCCATGATGATAAAATGAGTGACATTCTGGATGATGCTGAGCTGTTGCTTCAAGATCAAAGCCTGCAGCGGATCCTGGATCGTGATACCCTGATTGCCCTCACTGATTATAACTCCACCAATTATTTTATTTACCGGGGAGAACCCATGGGTTATCAGTTTGAAATGCTTCAGCAATTTGCTGATTTTCTGGATGTAAACCTGAAACTTGTGATCAGCAGTGATATGAATCAGGCCTTCGATCTTTTGAATAATGAAAAGGTTGATGTTATCGCGATGGGACTGACAGTGACAAGCGACAGACAGAAACTGGTTGATTTTACCCTTCCCCAGATTCAAACCAAACAGGTATTAGTACAGCGTAAGCCCGAGAACTGGAGAAAAATGCGTACCTGGGATGAAATTGAGGATATGCTGATCAGGAATCCATTAGAACTGGCCGGCAAAGATGTATATGTACAAAAAGGAACTGTCTTTGCCGACAGGCTGGAAATCCTCGCCAATGAGATCGGGGACACAATCCACGTTTTTGTTGATCCGGAAAGGGAGGTTGAACAGCTTATCACGGCAGTTGCTGAAGGGGAGATCGAATTCACCGTTGCAGATGAGCATATCGCAAAAGTGAATCAAAAGTATTATCCGAATATTGATGTCAAGACTGCAGTGAGCTTCCCACAGCATGTTGCCTGGGCAGTACGGCAGGGTAATGACAGTCTGAGATTTGAGATCAATGACTGGATCATGGATTACAAAAAGAGTGTTGCTTCTCGCTATGTTTATAATAAGTATTTCAACAACCCACGTTCTGTTAACATCGCTCAGAGTGAGTATCATTCGATCGGGGGTGGAAAGATCTCACAATATGATGAGATCATACGGGAGTATAGTGCTACTTATGGCCTGGACTGGAGGTTGGTAGCTTCCCTGATTTACCAGGAATCACGCTTTCACCCTGATGCTACCTCCTGGGTCGGGGCTTTTGGACTGATGCAATTGATGCCAACAACAGCTGAAGCATATGGTGTCGATACAAATTCTCCTCCCTCCGACCAGATCAGGGCCGGGATAAAATTCCTTCGCTGGCTCGACAAGCAGCTTCCTCCGGAGATTGAAGATCCGGAAGAACGCATACGGTTTGTAATGGCAGCTTATAACGTTGGGATTGCACATATTTATGATGGACGCCGCCTGGCAGAGAAGCATGGCAAAGACCCCAATGTATGGACCGATAATGTTGATTTTTTCATCCTCAACAAATCAAATCCTGTTTATTACCGCGATTCAGTGGTGAAATATGGATATGCCCGTGGTGAAGAAACCTATAACTTTGTGGTGGAGATCTTTGAGAGGTACGAACACTATAAAAAAGTCATTGAAAACTGAGAATCTACACCTGCCTGTCGACAGGCAGGATGCTGTATTTCATTTCAAAGTGCTCAATGTCAGCTTCGGTAAACTGCTCACCTATTATTGCAAATCCTTGCCGTTCATAAAAAGAAATAGCATTAAGCTGGGCGTGGAGGTAGATGTTTTTCCCTATTGGCAAAACATCATCCATAACATCCTGAAGCAAGATCGCTCCAAGGCCCTTGTTGCGGTGTGAGCATAAAGTAGCAAACCTTTCCAGTTTGATGCCTTTGGATGTTTCCCGCCACCTGGCAGTGGCAACGGCTATACCCTCAACAAAGAGCAAATAATGGGTTGCAACGGATTCATACTCGTCATATTCCAGTACAGGATCAACATTTTGTTCCTCTACAAATACTTCCTGACGGATTTGATTGGCTTGTTTAGCCAGATCAGGGCGATCATTAATACTGTATGAGACAATATCAATCATGTTGCAAATTTAGGAAAGTATCTTTACTAAACCAGTGAAATTGGTTCTTACTGCGGGGTGTGAGATACGTGAATTAAGGTTTAAGTTCCCACACCTCGCCCCCGTCCCCCGCCCCTCGTCCCCCATACCGGTATGCTAACACAATTAGAAATATTAAAGATTATAAGTTTTATTACCCTGAGTTGTAACCTGGTGGAGAAGGCTGCGTCAAAGGTGCAGAAACATTCATTAACCAAATAAAACAAAATATTATGATTGAATTAACTCCCATACTTGTCCTGATTGTGATCTTCGGATTCATATATGGTATCGTATATCTTGGTGTCAGGAAAAAAGAAAGAATGACCATGCTTGAAAAAGGTGCTGACCCCTCCTCCTTTGAATATCTGAAGCCAGCCATGCTTGGTATTCGTTATGGATTACTTCTGATCGGTGTTGCAATAGGTATCCTGCTTGGGAACATAATTGAAGTAACAACTGCTCTGGAACCTGAGGTTTCATATTTTTCCATGATCTTCCTGTGGGGAGGCCTTGCACTTGTTATCAGTTATTTCCTGGAAAAACAACAGAGCAAAAAATAAGAAGGGATATCCAGCATCCAGTATCCAGTATCTGATACCCAACACCACCAAATAAACCAAGAATTATCCTTTTAAACCAAAGGATTCAATTAACACATATTTTGGCCCATCGGGCAGTAAAATACTTTCGAAGAGGTGGAACTCATTC
>Ga0164315_10004593_pt1 | contig 10707 bp, 9 predicted proteins | sample GuaBasSedimGuay6_FD_113737 | JGI IMG/M metagenome (GOLD analysis project Ga0164315, IMG submission 113737) | Subseafloor sediment microbial communities from Guaymas Basin, Gulf of California, Mexico - Guay6, Core 4569-2, 0-3 cm | ecosystem: Environmental > Aquatic > Marine > Hydrothermal vents >...
CACGTTTCTGTTCAAGGTGCAGCTTTTGCTGATCCGATAACTCTTCTTTTTCCATCAGGCCAATTTTTTGCATGTGGTGAGCTATCACATCACCGATTTCTGCAAGGATGGAGGGCATGAATCTACCACCGGGTTTGAAATAACCACCTTTCGGGTCAAATACTGCCTGTAGTTCTTCAGCCAGGAACGTTACATCTCCGCCTTTGCGAAAAACCGCCGACATCAACCTCGTCAGGGCAACGATCCACTGGAAGTGATCCATGTTTTTGGAGTTGATGAAAATCTCGAATGGTCTGCGCTGCTCATGCTCGGTGCCTGCGTTCAGAATAATGTCGTTAATAGTTACATACATGGCGTGGTCATCAAGTGGCGTCTTGATTTTGTAGGTAGAACCTTCCAGTGATTCCATACCTTCGGGACGCATGATTTTTTCGGTCATGCGGATGACCTTGGCCGAGGAACGTGCTTCTTTTTCTTCAACAGCACGCACCCGTGCAGCCTCCTCTTCTTCCGGCTTGACTACTTCGTATCCTGCTATGTGTTTATTGATCTTTATCATTTTTCCATGGTCCGCCTAGAATTTGCCGTAATAGCCCTCTTTTAACGCATCAAACAGATTGGCTGCGGTATGGACCTCACCATCGTACTCGATCTCTTCATTACCCTTGACTTCAACAACCTCACCGTCATCGAGCACGAAACGATAGGTGGTATTTGCAAGGTCTTCCTCTTTAACCAGCACGCCCTGAAAAGCTTCCGGATTAAAGCGAAAAGTCGTACATCCTTTCAAACCTTTGCTGTACGCATAGGTATAGACATTTTTGAAACTCTCGTAAGGATATTCGGTGGGTACATTGGCAGTTTTGGAGATGGACGAATCGATCCACTTCTGTGCCGCAGCCTGGACATCAACGTGTTCGGTCGGTGAAATTTCATCCGCTGAAACAAACTGTTCGGGCAAGCTTGATCTTTCATCTACCGCCCCTGGCATCGCGCTCGGGTTTACCAATGAACGGTAAGCCAGCAACTCATAGCTGAACACCTCTACTTTTTCCTTGGACTTTTTCCCTTCGCGGATGACATTGCGACTGTAATGATGGGCAAAGCTGGGCTCGATACCGTTGGAAGCATTGTTTGCCAGCGACAGGGAAATCGTACCGGTGGGCGCAATAGATGTATGGTGTGTGAAACGACCGCCTTCTTTGGCCAGCGCTTCAATCAACTCCGGTTCAATCTCTCCGATTTGTTGCATGTAACGACTGTATTTTGCATGCAATACGGAGCCTCGAATTGACTCTCCAATCCGGTAACCATCAGCCTTCATTTCGGGCCGTTTGCGCAACATGGCAGCAGTTACCCGGTATTCTTCCTCCATCACCGGTGCCGGGCCTTTCTCCCGTGCCAGTTCCAGCGACTCCTGCCAACCTGCAATGGCCATCTCACGGGCAATTTTCTCGGTGAATTGCAGGGATTCTTCAGAGCCGTATTTCATACCCAACATGGCCAGTGATGATCCGAGCCCTAAGAAGCCCATGCCATGCCGACGTTTTTGTTCAATTTCATCACGCTGCTTACCGAGCGGCAAACCATTGATTTCAACGACATTATCCAACATGCGTGTGAAAACCTTCACAACATTACGGTATTCTTCCCAGTTGAAGCTTGCCGCATCGTCAAAGGCCTGTTCAACAAAACGTGTCAGGTTGACTGAGCCCAACAGGCAGGCGCCATAGGGTGGCAAAGGCTGTTCACCACAGGGGTTGGTTGCGCGGATATTCTCGCAAAACCAGTTGTTGTTCATTTCATTGATACGATCAATCAGGATAAAGCCAGGCTCAGCGAAATCGTAGGTCGATGACATGATCATGTCCCACATGCGGCGCGCAGGCACCTTCTTGTATACCTTACAAGCCACCAGGCCGTCTTCACGTGTTACGTAGTCGTCAACCAGCGACCACTCCCGCCAAAGCACCTGTTCGGGATCATCTATGTCCAGTTCGGTTGCTTCCTGAGGGGTAATCGGAAATGCCAGTGCCCAGTCTTCATTTGCACTGACTGCCTGCATAAACTCATCAGTGATCAGCAATGAGCAGTTGAACTGACGCAGACGACCGTCCTCACGCTTGGCACGGATAAACTCCATGGCATCCGGGTGTCCAATATCGAAGGTAGCCATCTGCGCACCTCTCCTGCCACCGGCAGAAGATACGGTGAAACACATCTTGTCATAGATGTCCATGAAACTCAGTGGTCCCGATGTATAGGCACCGGCACCGGATACGTAGGCACCTTTAGGCCGCAGGGTTGAAAACTCATAACCAATGCCGCAGCCTGCCTTGAGTGTTAACCCCGCCTCGTGAACTTTATCCAATATGCCGTTCATGGAATCCTTGATGGTTCCCGAAACGGTACAGTTGATCGTAGAGGTTGCCGGTTTATGATCACGCGCACCGGCATTTGAAATAATCCTTCCGGCAGGTATCGCACCACGTCGCAATGCCCAAAGAAATGACTCATAGTACTGCTCACGCAATTCTTTGGTTTTTTCGACTTTGGATATCGCTAATGCAACTCTTTTATAGGTGTCATCAATATCAGCGTCGATGCACTCGCCAATCTTGGATTTCAAACGGTATTTCTTGTCCCAGATATCCAGGGATGCATCCTGGAAAGGAACTGCTTGAAAATCAGTGCCTATGACTTCAACACGAACACTGGTCATTAATTATCCTGCTTAATTACTTGGTTTTATTTAATTTTGGACACAAGTTATTGTGTCTTCCCCTCTCGACCGACACAAGATATTGTGTCTGAGGGGGTAGACAATACCGACCGGAAGAGATGCTGTCAAATGTACTTTCGCGTATGGTCAAATCGGTTATACTGCCAAAATATCAATGCTATTTCAGAAAGTTACGACAGTTGCGACGTTTTTTACGCTCACCCCGTCCTATTAGGAAGTCATGAAGACCTTGCTAACAAAGGCTTTCGTTTCGTCGCAAAATTTTAAAAACTTGGAGATTCACCAATGAAAACCCTTTTAAAGACCATTTTGGCCCTCGCAACGTTCGTCATTCTGGCAGCAACTACTGTCCAGGCTGAAAACCAGAAAAAAATGATTGTTGCACTCAAAACGAGTGATTTTGAGCTGACCGAAACCGATATCAGCTCACTCGCCGTTGGTGAGGCACAGACCATCGAAACCGAAAGCGGCAGGGTCATCGATATACTGCGTACCGTTGACGGTGCCGAGATATATGTGGATGGCGAATTACTTGAAATGAATTTCGATGATGATGCCCTGCATGAGAATCACATGGTGAGTAAACATGTTTTTATTCACAAGGAAATTGAACTCTCCTGTACGGATGATGAAGAAGGTACCAGTTGCAGTGACAAAACGATCTGGGTTTCTGATAATGGAGATATTGATCTCGAAGAAATTCACGAAAAACACAGCTCCGGAAATGCTCATAAAGTCATTGTGATCAGGAAAGAGATCATCACCGAAGACTGATTGTCTGAACTAACATCACCATCAACGCCCTGCCAGGATCTGTACTGGCAGGGTTTTTTTAGAATCGATACACTAGCGACCAGGGCATTATGCTGCACATCATTCTCTACGAGCCAGAAATCCCGCCGAATACCGGCAATATCATTCGTTTGTGTGCAAACACGGGCGCCCGATTGCACCTCGTTGGACCGTTGGGATTTCAGCTTGATAATACGCGTTTGAAGAGGGCCGGACTGGACTATGCGGAAATGACGCGTGTGCGCCAGTATCTGAGCTGGGAAGAATTCCGCTCCGAACACCCTGAAATGAAAATATGGGCCTTCAGTACCCGTGGTAACAAACTTTACACCCAGGCTGAATTCCAGGCGGGTGACGGCTTGTTGTTCGGGCCTGAAACACGGGGCTTACCTGATTCGGTACTAACTGAAACAGGTACTGACTACTGTCTGCGTCTACCCATGGCCGATGCTTCACGCAGCCTGAACCTGTCCAATACGGTAGCTGTTGGCCTGTATGAGGCGTGGCGTCAGTTGGGATTTGAAAATGGCAGCTGAGTTTGTTCAATAACAACGCCGTCGACAGACTTCTATTCGCCGTGCTCGGCCTTCTGTTCCCTGGCCATTAACCGGGCCACGCCTTCTGCCGGGTCCCAACCTTTATGAATAATACCGTTGACCTGTTCGGAGATCGGCATATTAATATTATGCGTGAGTGATAGACGCTGAACTTCAGCGGAACTATTGACGCCCTCAACCACCTGGCCGATTTCATCGAGTGCGGTCTCAAGTGTCTTACCCTGACCAAGCTTTAGACCCAGTTGCCGGTTACGTGACAAATCACCGGTGCAGGTCAAAATCAAATCACCTGCGCCTGCGAGACCCATCAGTGTCTCCGGTTTTGCCTTAAGCGCAACACCAAGACGCATCATCTCTGCCAGACCACGGGTAATCAGGGCTGCACGGGCGTTGTCACCGAGTTTCATGCCATCACAGATACCGGTAGCGACCGCCATGACATTCTTGACGGCCCCGCCGAGCTCGGCACCGATCATGTCATCGCTGGTATAGGCACGGAATCGTCCACCGTGCAGGGCATTGGCCATGACCTTGGTGAAGCTGCTGTCAGATCCCGCCACAGTCACTGCCGTGGGCAGGTTCATGGCCACCTCTTTGGCAAATGAAGGACCGGTGACAATGGCCTGTGGCGTGCCTTTCGGCAGCAAATCCGTTGCCACATGGTGCAGTAAGCGACCACTACCAGGTTCAAAACCCTTGCAGGCCCAGGCGACCCCCTGACCGGGCACCAGGACTTCCTGAATCGTCGTCAGGATTGAGGCGAACGCGTGACTGGTGTCACCAGTAATACATGGTCAGCAGCTTTAACCACATCCAGAACATCGGTCTCCACACCAATGGAGGCCGGTATTTCTATACCCGGTAAATAACGCTCATTGCTGCGTGCATGGCGAATCTTTAACAAATTCTCTGTATCACGGTCCCACAGGATACTGCGGGAACCACTGCGATCCAGTTGCAGGGCAAGTCCGGTTCCCCAGGAACCGGCACCCAGCACTGCGATAACAGGGGATCCAGTCATTCAGTCAGGCGTTACCCTGAACTTCCATATCTGCGGCACTACCCTGCTGTGCCTGGGCTTCCTGCATACGTTGTGCGTAAATCTGGTCAAAATTGATCGGTTGCAGTACCAACGGTGGGAAACCACCTTCGGCTACCAGGTCGGTGATGACGCGACGTGCATAGGGGAACAGGGTGTGAGGGCAAAGTGTATTCACCGCTGCATGCTCGGATTGTTCATTCAACCCGGTAATTGAGAAAATACCTGCCTGCTGAACTTCTACAAGGTAAGCTGTTTTTTCACCCAGTGTTGCCGTGACGGTAACAGTCAGAACAACTTCCTGTACACTGTCAGCGAGCGCCTCAACTTTTTGAGCAAGATTCAGTTTAATTTCAACCTGTCCGTCGTCCTGGAAAATCTGTGGTGCGTTGGGAAGCTCGAAAGAAACATCTTTTACATATAATTTCTGTAGCTGGAATTGAGCTTGTGGCGGCTGTTCTTCTGTCGCCGCAACCTGGTTTTGTTCGTCTGCCATGATCGTATTTCTCTTTTATCTGAATAGTTAATGTCGGTCACGAAAGGGTGAAGCGACAAAGGAAAATTATCTCATTACATCGTCTGAATAACCAGACGGATAGTTCATTTAAGTGCGAGGGGATACTGGTCCGACCTCCACTGTGCAGTGCCGCCCTTGAGAACCGCAACATCTGCCGCTCCCAATTTGACCAGCTTCGCAGCTGCCTGGTGTGCGGTCTGACCGTTCTTACATACCACCAGCACCGGTCCGGATTTGAGCTTTTCTATGTCCGGATCCTGTTTGCTGAACCTGGACAAGGCGATATGCTTTGAACCCGCCAGGTGTCCCTTTGAAAAATCTGCGGCAGTTGAAATATCCACAATGGCAATTTTTCCCTGGTTGATTTTCTGCACCGACTGAAGAGGTGTCAACTCTGCATAACCCCGTGTGTACCGGCTGATTTCTGTCCAGATGAGTAACAGCACGACGGCGGCAAAACCTGCCACCAACATCGGGTGGTTACCTGCAAATTCAATCAATTGTTCCACGTTTTAGTCTCCTGACGATCATCCTGTGGTATATAGGCTACAAACCGGGTTTCAATACATTTGAAGCGGATGATGTGAAATAATATGTCCACGGCGGTGCCAGTTTTCAAGTCCGGTCAATTAGCAGCGGCCCGTAACACACTCTGCGCGCCTGTGTCATGTTGTGGCACAGGGGTGAATTTGCAAGAGTCAACCGTACAATTACACTTGGATATTCATTAAACTTTAGATTAGCCCAGTGTCCTGTTTTTTAATAAACAGGGGCTAATGTACAGGCTTAGGCCAACTATATGGAAACTTTATGACAGACAATAGAAAGCAATCACCCACATTCCAGCCCTCTGTCAGGCCACTGGTGTTGATGATTTTAGACGGTTGGGGATACCGTGAAGATGCCGATGACAATGCCATCAGTCAGGCCACCACGCCTAACTGGGAACAACTAAAGAAACGTAGTGCCATGACGACCATCCAAACTTCGGGTGAGTTTGTTGGTTTGCCTTCCGGCCAGATGGGTAATTCTGAAGTCGGCCACATGAATATTGGTGCCGGGCGTATTGTTTTTCAGAATTTCACACGTATCAACAATGCGATTGAAGACGACAGTTTCGCGAACAACCCGGCACTTGTCAAAGCCATAAAGGCAAGCAGCACTCATCGGTCCACTTTGCATATCATGGGTCTGTTATCACCGGGTGGAGTTCACAGTCATGACGATCATTTCCTGGCAATGGTGCGAATGGCCGCCAGCCAGGGCGCCCACAATATCAGGGTGCATGTCATCCTCGACGGACGCGACACGCCTCCCCGAAGCGCCCTATCCTCAATCCAGAAAATGCAGAACTGCCTGGACGACTACCAGAATGCGTGCTTTGCCACGCTGTGCGGCCGTTACTACGCAATGGATCGCGACCAGCGATGGGACCGGGTTGAAAAAGCCTGGGATATGCTGGTCAAGGGCGAGGCGGGTTTCGCCAGCAACAACGCTGAAGCCGCCCTGCAATCTGCCTATGAACGTGATGAAAGCGATGAATTTGTCAGTCCGACCATTATCGATTCTTTTACCGGTATCAAGGACAATGACGCCGTGGTATTTGTCAACTTCAGAGCAGACAGGGCGCGTGAAATCAGCCAGGCATTTGTACAGCCTGACTTCAGCGGTTTTGAACGCCAGGCTCCGAAACTTTCATGCTTTGTCTGCATGACCCAGTACCTTGACACCCTGCCCGCTGAAATTGCATTCCCACCCCAACGGTTGGAAGGTCTGTTTGGAGAGTTCCTCTCTGATCAGGGTCTTTCTCAGCTGAGGATTGCCGAGACAGAAAAATATGCCCACGTCACTTTTTTCTTCAACGGTGGTGAAGAAGAAGCCTCTGCCGGTGAACAACGCATACTGATTCCCTCACCCAATGTAGCCACCTATGACCTTCAACCGGAAATGAGTGCAAAAAAATTATCGATTGAACTGGACAAGGCGATCCGCAGTAACGAATTTGACGTCATTATTTGTAATGTCGCCAACCCGGATATGGTCGGGCATACCGGCATAATGGAAGCAGCCATTGCCGCGGTCGAAGCAGTCGATGATTGTCTGGGTGTGGTAGTAAAAGCGATCGAATCGGTTGAAGGAGAGTTACTCGTTACCGCAGACCATGGCAATGTCGAACAAATGATGGATCATCAATCCGGCCAAAGCCATACGGCCCACACAACCAACCCTGTGCCCTTTGTCTACCTTGGCCGTGAGGCCGAAGCGCTACCGGGAGGCGCGCTGCGGGACATTGCACCCACCATGCTGTATCTGCTTGGCATGACCCAGCCTGCGGAGATGACCGGGCACTCGCTGGTGAAGCTCATCGATGGATCAGTTGCTGAGACCTGAGACTCCATAATGTTTTGCAGACTGCTCATATCTATTAGCCTGGCAGCCTGGCTTTCGCTGGGCTGGACGGCAAGCCAGGCAGACGGGGAGCTTACAAAAACAGAAGCCGAAGCACGACTCAAACAGTTACAAACCCAGATAAGTGGTTTAAAAAAAGAACTCGAACGTAACCGAACTACATTATCCGATGAGCAGAAAGCGCTCAGGGCTTCTGACCTTGAAATCCAGGCAAATGCACTGGAACTACGTAAACTGGAGTCCACCCGGCAAGCGCATGAGGCTGAACTTTCCATTCTTGATACCGAAGTGCAAGATTATTTAGGCAGCCTCGACCAACGCCGGACTATGCTTGCGAAACAGATTATGGCGGCTTATCGACTCGGCCGGGAATCCAGGTTAAAGCTGGTTCTCAATCAGGATAGTCCCGCACTACTATCGAGAACCCTGGCTTATTATGACTATTTCAGCCGCTCACAAACTTCGCAGATCGCTGAGCTCAGAGAGGTGCTGGAGACCCTTGATGCAATGCAGGCAAAGATAAATATTGAACTGTCTGCCCTTGATGAGGTTCAAAAGGACCAGCAAGCGGTGCTGGATGAGATGACTGAGCAACGCAATGAGCGCCAGGTCATCATTGACAATCTGTCGGGCCAAATCAGTACAGACGAATCACGTCTTGCAGAAATGCAAAACAACAGAAAGGATCTTGAGTCTCTGCTGGAAAGGCTGTCGGACGCCCTGGCAGACATACCGGCCGACCTGGGTAAAAGACTTGGGCCTGGTGATCTGAAAGGACAAATGCCGATACCGGTCAAGGGTCGTGTCAGACATGCCTACGGCCAGCCCAGGACAGCAGGCTTACATTGGCAGGGATGGTTAATCGGTGCACGCAGTGGCAGTGAGGTCAGCGCCATTGCATATGGACGGGTGGCCTATTCGGACTGGCTCAGGGGTTACGGTCTGCTTATGATCATAGACCACGGTGACGGTTTTATGAGCCTGTATGCAAATAACGAAAGCCTCTTGCGTGAGGTCGGAGACTGGGTGGAACCCGGTGCCACGATTTCTACCGTGGGTAGTCATCCCCTTAATGGAGATGGCTTGTATTTTGAAATTCGAAAAAACGGTAAGGCCATGGACCCCGCCGTTTGGTTAACACGATAAACCTGACTATTAGGATGTTCAGAAAAACATGATACAAACAGGCAGAATATTGATAGTGTTGTTGTTACTGGTATCTGCAGTGGTGATTGCAGACGAACCGGAGACAACAGCTTCCAAAGCGCAACTCTCACTGGATGACATGCGTACATTTACCGATGTGTTTAGCCAGGTGCGCACAAATTTTGTTGAGGAATCCGACGACCATATGCTTTTAAATGCCGCCATACGAGGCATGCTGTCAGAACTTGACCCGCACTCTTCCTACATGGAAGCGGATGCATACCGGCAAATGGAGAATGATTCCCAGGGACGTTATAGCGGAATAGGTGTAGAGGTAACCACTCAAAACAAGCAAATAAACGTGGTTTTTGTCGTGGAAGGCGGTCCGGCAGATAAGTCGGGGGTTGTCAGGGGTGACATTATCACTGCAATCGACCAGAAAGACGTGCGTGAAAAAAACCTGCAGTCAGCCATAGACAGTTTACGTGGCGAAGTTGGCAGTGAGGTGGAAGTCACCTTTAAACATGAAAACGGAGAAGTTTCCAGCTTCATGTTAAAACGTGATTTCGTCAAGGTTGCAAGCGTGTTCAGCAGACCGGTAGACGAGGATTACGGCTACTTCCAAATCACCCATTTCACCCGCAATAGTGCGGATGAATTACTTGAGCAAATCGAATACATGCAAGCCAACCACGAAGGACCGTTGAAAGGTATCGTGCTGGATATGCGCAATAATCCCGGTGGTGTACTTGAACCTGCCGTTTTGATTGCCGATGGTTTTCTGGACGATGGCTTGATTGTCTACACCCGCGGTCGTGCAGCAAACCAACTGGAATACACTGCAAAACCCGGCCAGTGGCTGGATGACATCCCCGTGGTGGTGCTGGTTAACCGCGCCTCGGCATCGGCAGCAGAAGTGCTGGCTGGTGCGCTGCAGGATCATGGCCGCGCTCTGATTGTTGGTGAAAGAACATTCGGAAAAGGCTCGGTTCAATCTGTTCTGAGCCTGCGCAACGGCGCTGGTATTCGCCTGACCACCTCGCGATATTACACCCCGTCAGGACGTTCGATCCAGGCGGAAGGTATCCAGCCGGATGTAGAGGTCCCAACGATCAAAATCGTTGAAAATAAAGACAAACGCAGACGGGAGTCTGATCTTGATCGTCACCTGGATGCTGAATCGGCAGAAGCATCCGTGGTTTTTGGTTCCGAGGTAGGTGCTGATGACGACTACATGATGTACCAGGCACTGGTCCTGTTAAAGGGCGCGAGCGTTCTCTCAAACACTGATGGTCAGCGTGAAGTCAGGTAAATCGCAGAAAAATAACAGACTCTGACCTGGAGGAAATCGTTAGCGAAAACCTCCAGGCATATGGGGCCAATCAGGGACGCGTACGACCACCGGGTTGAACCGGGAACGGTGTCACCTTTTCTCCACTTTCACGGTCACGGATGACCGCCTGACCTTTTTTCCTGACCTGCTCCACGCGCAATACGCTGTGCA
>Ga0164315_10004594_pt1 | contig 10707 bp, 10 predicted proteins | sample GuaBasSedimGuay6_FD_113737 | JGI IMG/M metagenome (GOLD analysis project Ga0164315, IMG submission 113737) | Subseafloor sediment microbial communities from Guaymas Basin, Gulf of California, Mexico - Guay6, Core 4569-2, 0-3 cm | ecosystem: Environmental > Aquatic > Marine > Hydrothermal vents...
ACCTTGTCTACCACTCCTACAGTTTCAGTATTAAGGTTGAGAATCAAACAATTTCCCCTGTGATGATGTCGTAATGGAGATTATGACCTATGGTCCAGAAAAATCTGGCACATCAGCTCTGATTGTGTGCTCTCTATGGGAATAATCAATTACAGGGGATTACAGCACCGCTACTTTGGCCGGCGAGGCTATATATTACGGTGCTGCTACTGGTGACGTTTACGGAAACTAAAGCACTTAGCTGAGATATTTCAATCCAACACAGGGGTCAAGATTAAGTGCTGAACAATAGTAGGTGTACTCGTATACGTCCAACCTCCTCTCCAACATCTCTACTTTTTGGACAAAGGAGTGTGGCTTATCGAGCCGGAGAGCCAGCTGGCGCATGCCCATTTTTTGATCAAGCCGGGCCTGCTTCAGCCAGTTTATCAAGTCTGCGTATTTTTTTGAGGTAATTGCCTTTTGCATCGTACCGATTATTGGTACGATTGGCCCTGTACCCAAATCAGGTACATATCGCTGATGCGCAGTCTTCCGCGATTATGTAGTAAAGAAGAGACATTGCTCCCAAGAGACAATGGCCAGAACAGGAATATGCCCTTTCCTACTCACCACTCGAGATCAACTTCTTTTCGTCATTGACTCACTGGGAATAGGTAGCGAAACTACAGGAAAAACAACATGGAGTTACTTCTAATTGTTCTAGCTGTCATCGGCGTATTCATTATTGCCTCCAGCCAACGCAGAAAAAGCAATTCGCGCTTCAAATCGATCATGGAAAAGAACAATTTCAACCCATCCCATATTCATGATGAGAACGTCGCACTCGAACTCGACACAAAAAGGCTAGTGATTAACACAGTCCATTCTGGAATTCGCCTATACGAGCCCTCCTCTATCATGGGGTGGTCTACTGGTGTGGACATTGTGAGCGAAAATAAAGGCTCGCAATACCTGTATTTTATCGAATTGCGAGTAAAGGACCCGAATTTTCCTAACCCGAAGATTCAGTTTGGCGGCGACTACATGCTTAGAGAAGAATGGAATGCGCGGATAACCACTGTGTACAACAGCTAAATTTTAGTGTGCAAGTCTAGGTATGCCTAAACAGAAAACTGGACGATGTCGAACGGAAATCGATGGCATTTGTATATATTCATCCAGCGATTCTACCAATTCCAGGTAGTTTACTCGTCGATGCCATCTATTATAGGACTCGCCTCCTCTAAACCAATCTCATGGGCGTAGTGCTCTATTATTTGACGTGCCAATTCTGAAAAAGGTCGCTCGGCTCCCTGTAGAGCTAGCAGCGCCGTCATCTCGTGGCCAAGTAGGTCTTCAACAATGCCGTAGACTTCTTCAGGAATGTGATCCTGAAATTGGTCAAGTATATTTATGAGTGCGCGAATAGTGTAAACACGCTGCTGGATTAGACAAACGACTTCCAGGCGATCCATCACCAGGCCGCTGCGATTTAGCGCATAAACCGAGATGGAGGCAAAGCCTTTGTCGGGGCCGCCGTCAGGATTCCCCCGTGACCGAACCTCACCACTAATGCCAAACTTGAGATATTGGGCTGGTTCATCTTTACATGGATGCAGCAATACCGGGCTTTCATCATCAAGCCTCAGCAAGTGCGGGCTATTGGTTGCTACGAGATGCGTACCTTCTACCGGAAACTGATTGGCTTTGCCAACGTTAAAGGTCCGCTCCTCCAGGACATCCCACTGCTTACGTGAACGATTACAGTCGATACAGGACGGCAGCAAATTGTCCCAATCGGATGCCAGCCAAAAATACCCTTGCAGTTTATCCCCGCTCTCCAAATGAACTTCGCCCTTGGGCCGCCAGTGCTCAACATCCATCGGCTGTGTCCCAGAATAAGACGATTCACAATAAGCACATTTCCCTTTGAACAGCTCTGCTAACTTATCTTTAACCTCTTGCTTGCGGTAAGCCTTAAAGTCAAATTTATACTTCTTTGGGTCCAGTTGATCGGCGTTACCCAGTTTCTCATAAGCTCTGATCGCGCGCTGTTTTTCGGTGGTGCCGTCTGTTCGGCGTACACTGTCGAGTGCCGATGGTTTTGAATCTCTGGGGCGCTCTACTTTAATCATTTCTTTGCTTGAGTTCTATCTGGAGATTTGCGAGGGACCACATCTTCTGAACCGTTTTCATCGTTTTTTTCTTTCTTTTTTCCCGCCTCGCTGGATCCTCCCCTGTACCAGATAGCGCAAGATCCTCTGCAAGCAAGGTGTCGATGGCCTCATATATTAGCTGGTCTCGCCTTGTATAGCCCAAAATACGTGGCTGCCTGTCTATTATTCGCTTCAAATCCTCCAATTTTTTGGACTCTTCTTTACTGCGAGAGCCCTCAGGTTTCGCTAAAATTCGATAGTACGCTTGATAGTATTGGTCGATGTCGGGATCTACAGCGGTGTGTAATCCAAAGAATTCAGAAGTAAGGAGTTGGTCTACGCGCAAATCGCTTGGATTCCTCTCAGTGGTCTGTAGAAAGACCCCGTCTTTCTGGCTGAGTTGAACAAGGTCGACTTCTTGCTTCATTAGACCGCGTAAGCACAGCGGGTCATGCGTAGATGCAATGACTTGCAGATTGGGAAATTCCTGGCGTAGTACCTTAACCAGTGACATCTTCCATCGCGGATGTAAGTGCGCGCCTATCTCGTCGATAAGAACAATTCCCGTGGCAGACAGCATGGAACTATAGCCAGTAGCGAGGCCGGCCATAATATCGCATACCAGTGCCAATACAGACCTGTAGCCGTCACTTGCATCTGAAAACCGGTCACCGTCGATATAAATTTCGTTGCGGGCAATATCTCGGGTTAAACGTCGAGGCTCATCTCGAGTTGGCCTCGTTTGCTGAGCATCAATCGAGCGATGTAGCAGCTTTTCTATGGTAATTGCTGCGACGTTAAAATCGCCGATATCCAATGAAATCAACCAGCTTTCGACGTCGGATATTGGATAATACGGATCAAACAGATTTTTCACTCTTACGTACTCGTTTTGAACCTCCCTCAAGTCACTCGCTTGCTCTTTTTTTGCCGGTAACAATCGGGTTGCGCCGTAAGCACGCACAAAGCCCCGGATCTCCGGCCACCCTGCTTCACACTGAACTCCCTCTTTCTTGGTAATCTTTACTTCAAGTTCATCGCCTGTGTTGAAATGCAGTCGTATAATGGCCCGCCTCGCTCGGCGACCATTGCTGTTTCGACGGATAAAATCCTTCGCATCGGGAAATAGAGCATTTGCTTTCTCTCCACACAAGGCAAGTGCAATGGCTTGGAGAACTGAGCTCTTTCCAGAGCCATTTTCTCCCAATAGCATTTTCCAGTGCTGGCCTCTGGGATGAGAACCATCCAGGCTAACATGATCATCCGCGTTTAGAGATTTTTCGGGGAAAAGCCTAATTTTAATTTTATGAATACCTTTAAAATTCTCGATCTCAACCCGGGTAATATTAGCCGTACGGTCCAAAACCAAGGTTGGGCGCAGCTTGCTCTCAGGTGTGAAGGCGATCTCAACCCCTTCAGCTTCTGATTTAAACACAACATTTTCGGTAACCGTGGAATGTTGCTGTGTATAGGGATTGGGTGGAAAATCTGAATATTTGTCTCCTGCGGAATCGTAGAGTTTAGCAAACTGGTGACGTATCTCTGGATTGACAGAAAGAGCCCTGTGTATAGTTTCGGCCTCTACCACTACCAGCACGGAAAGTTCCGGTGACAATTTCTCAAACAAATCGGAGAGCTGAAGCAAGGACACTGTTTCAGCGGAGATCCAAGCTACAAGTTCGCGCGCCAAGAGCTGCCTGACGGCACCACAATACGGTTGCGCCGGATCCAACATCCTGGCGTACATCAACGAATCAGGCCCACTGTACTTAAAGTCTTGCCACAATTTTAGGGCCACTTCCATCTGATGCACACGCCCCGTTACTAGGCTTGTATCATTCAAACGATAACGATTAATGGATTCCAACCCTCGATCCACGTAGTCAATTCGAATCAGCTCTTTCTCACTGGGATGCACCCTGCTGTGGGCGACCCCATCGCTGTCAAATATAAGAGACCACTCGGGATAATCAACGCAAGGGTCCAGCAGAATCCCGGTATCTAACTCCAGGTTTCGTGACAAATCGGAAAAATCTGGTATTGCTATACGTTCATCCACTACAGGAAAGTAGTTTTGCCGCGCCTCCTCCAAAGAAGTGCTAATCAAATACCAGTTATCCCATTCCAGAGCCAACCACCAATAGTGCTGGGGCGACACATTGCCTTCAAAATCCAGGGCGTCCACTGGCGGCCTGTGCCAGCCCATAACCAGACGTGATTCATTATCCTCTGGCCTCTCGGTATAAGCGCATTTATCACAGAACAGTTTCCGTAATAATGGCTCGGCCAGTGCCTTCATCTCATGGGAGAGCCACTTATCGCCAAAGAGCGGGTTTTTTCTTTGGCTGGAACGAGAGCCGCCTTCAATATGAAACGATTTGTACTCCTTGATCGCTTCCTTCATCTCGTATGATTCGAAGAGTTTCGGCTTCCCTACCTTATTACGCTCAACATGTATCACAGTATCAACCCTCGTTTTCGTCTGCTAGATCCAAAACAGCCCGCAAGTGTGTAATCGGATTGTCATCATCTGAGTTGCGCGGATCGTCATACCAATAGGACGTGTGAGAAACGAGACCATTCCACCTTTTGGTTTGTACTGGAATATCCCGAATACCGCAGCCCAATATTTGAGAAGTGGGACCACCGATAACGTCCCCTAGAAAAATCCCCCGAGAGGGGAAGTACAAATTGCTCCATCGGGTTGGCGCAAACATCGCGGCGTGATGGGGTACCGCATAGGCAGAAATAGCTGTGCCTTCATCAAACTTGAGTTTGAAGGTAAATCCTCCAGAGCTTTCTGGTTTTGGCGGACAAGTGGGCAATTCTCTGTCGGATATCTTATCATTCAGATCATCAGCATCTTTGGCCAGTAGAACGGCAGCATGTGCCAAAGGGCTGCCCAAGGTAATGAAGTCTGTCACTCTCCATTTGTTACCCGCCAGCTTTAGTTCATTTAGATACATTTTTTGTGCAGTCTGGAAACCGTCAACATCCCATTCTTCAGACTCATCGTTTTGCATTAAGGATTCCAGCGCCTGCCTTGCAACACTTGTATTATCGCTAGGGCTGAAATCACGATGGTAGTCAACCCAGGAGTGGGTCAAAATATCGTAGCCAATAACTGCGCCCAAGCTGTGTCCAACAATAACAATTCGGCTATAACCCTCTGCATGCAGCTTTCTAATCAACTCAACACCATTGCGGCGAATTTCCGCTCGACGATGAATGTTGTCCGGCGAAGGTGAGAGATAGCGTGCAGCATCACCCACGATATTAATTAACACAAGATTAGCCAGAGCCAAAAGCAGGCTTCCCGCGCCAACAAAAAGTGGGGCAAGCCCCTGAAAAAAAGAAGGGAGCCCCCAAATATCGTAAGCAGATATAGCAAATAGCACTGCTACAATAAAAATTGTTAACCACAGCACACGGTACAGCAATATTAACTGTCGAGGTACTCGGCTGGGTCTGCGCCACAGCAGATGGTAACCCCAAGCAAGCACATGCTCCATTTTATTGCCATGCATTAAGTGCGCCCAATAGCACTCAAAAAAATCCGTGCGTATACCGCCAGTGTTCGCCGCTGTGGTAAGGCACCGAAGCTCGTAACTGCCAGAAATATTGTCGGGTTTACTCCACATAGCCGCACCTTGACTATGATCCTTATGAATTGCGGTGTTTTTTGTCCAGACACTTTCTACAAATCCCCTAAGAGTATCCATAGGATGTTGTTCGCCAATGCCGTGAATCAGTAGAACTGCTTGCTTTTCGCTCATCAATTTATTCCGTAATAGGCTAGTGAACGGGCGACCCTTGCAGCGACCGAGGCTATCACACAGCCCGACTGTAGTGGTCAACTATTTCCGGTAAGTGAGATATCTGGAACTTCCCCCGAGGCTACTTTGGATATACCGTCCCAAGCCGGGATCATAACCCCCGAAGTAATTCTGATGCAGCCCCGATTCCTGATCATAGTACGAATTTGGTATTGACGGGATCGATCTCGCCTTCTTCAATCATCATTATCCAGTGATGTTTTGACGCAAAGGTGAACATTTTCCCGATATAAAGTGTCTTCGATGCACGCCAAAGCTTCGTCGAATATATCTTCAGAATTTAGTCCAGCAATCTTGCTTAACTGTGTTTTATATTTTGTATTCATTTGCAGCTCTTCTACCCAGAGGACGAAATAATTCAAGTCGTAGATTGATGAGAATATTGTAAGCATTATGCACCGAGAATGTGACCAATATGGATTTAGTCAAATGGATCAAAGATCCCAAAACTACCGCGGCAAGTGCCATAAATACATAGTCAGAGCAGTATTCTCATACATCAAATCCCAAAGAAATCCTCAAATTTGAAAGGCGATCCAGTAATTGCCAATCGAATTCTTCAACATAACTGCTTTTGTTCTTCTCGCTAAAAACCACAAGGGAAAAGCCACCACCGGACAACACCAGATCAGACCAATATTTTCGGTCACTTTCGAGTGCATCCAAAAGTTCAGCTATCAAATCAGATCCGCACAATTCCTCTTTATTCTCCAGCCTTAAACAACAATATGAATAATTATACACTCCATCAAGCTTTTTACCTTTGGGGGTTTGTCGCTGGCAGCCTACTCCCCATATGCGAAACGGACTGGTAGCGAGTTTTTTTGCAGCAGCCTCAAGATTTTCTTTAGGATGTTTTATTTGAAATGAAATAATCAAATTTTGACCTCTCTTACCCTCTCGCTCAGTTATTACACAAACCCGTAGGGCTATTTGTATAATCGTCCGCCGGGCCATGATTTACAGATGATCCATCGGGATTACTCGTTATTACATCACCATTGGGAGCAATCCCAGTCCAGTCCTTAGCCCGCGCCAATACCATTCTTAATATCGTGAACGTCGGGACGGTTTAAGCCCGACTGGTCAATTGGTTTTGTTCCTGTAGGAGCGTCATTCGGTCTCGACTCATTAGCAGGCTTTCCTTTTGCATTCAGCACTTGGTAACCAATCACAGCGATAGCTGAACCACTATCATGGGGTGGTCTACTGGTGTGGACATTGTAAGCAAAAATAAAGGTTCACAATACCGATATTTTATCGAATTGCGAGTAAAGGACCCGAATTTTCCTAACCCGAAAATTCTGTTTGGCGGCGACTACATGCTTAGAGAGGAATGGAATGCGCGGATAACCACTGTGTACAACAGCTAAATTTTAGTGTGCCTCCAGCAATAATGACCAAATATTACGATAAATGGTTGGGTAAAACTTACAATGGCAAAGTGGACGGCTACATTATTTTCTAAAGGCTTTACGGATTTGCGCAAGCACCGAAACCCCTAAAACCAAGTAACCAATAATGAAAATAAAATTGCCCACATTGGCTAAATCCCAATAATACGAAACAATAAATGACAGGGAAGCAATTAAAAAACCGACAGATGCCACTTTCTGCCAACTATCAACCCTTTTTTCACTATCAAGGAAAGGTTCAGCCAAATAAGAACATACCAGCATATAAAACCCAAAAAGGAAGAAATGTATAGCTATATCCTTGTGACCAAGCGCACCATAAATAAATGCTAGTAACGCGATTGAAGCGCCTGAATATTTTAGCATTTTCATCAGAAGTGACCTCTATTTAGTTAGAAGCAGACAGTCTTAATTATACAGACCTGCCCTCCACCTGCTGCACCGCTACCACCACCCAAGGTGCCAGTAATATTAAAGCCATCTCCTCCTGTTGTTACAGCTACCGCACCGAATGGACCAAAGCCTCCTTCACCAAAAAAGCCTCCCTCAACGCTTTCTCCCTCACAAAACTCTCCCGAGCCAACACGGGTAGAAACACCTGTACCACCGTCAAGCCCTGCGCCGCCTAGCGCACATGTCCTAACTTGAGCACAAAATTGGCCTTTTGTATCGACTCCCACAAAAGTACCAACATTTCCGCCAACTCCACCTGAGAATATGGTGCCAGTCCACCCCAAGGATAACTTCAGTAGACCGAGTTGGTCACTGTAACTTAGGGGGTTAGATTCAACATAAGCGTAAGTATTTAGTCCACCGCGAAGCCCAATCGGATCACTTTGTACATACCGTCCCAAGCCGGGGTCATAATCCCTAAAATAATTCTGGTGCAGTCCAGACTCTTCGTCGCAGTACTGTCCGGGGAACCGCAGGTTGTTGGCGATCGTGTTGGTAGTGACGCTGGTTTCTCCGAAAGGCTCATAATCTGCCTGCCAAGCGACAGTCTGGCTCTGATCGGTAATCACCTGCGGCGTGCCCAGATGGTCATTATGGATGTAGTAGAGCCCAGTGGCAATGACGGGTGGGTCCTGGATTATCTCGATCAGTTGAATTCCGTCAGCCGCCGTCTTACCGCCCAGGTCAGAGATCTCGATGTATTCGGAGCCTGTCCCGCTGAACTCATAAGTGCCCATCAGTATCCACATCTTCCCCGGTGTGGCCTGGTTCTGGACACTGATGTCAGTTTGGCCATTGTGGACAATACTGTATTGGGCTGTCGGATTGTTCTTATTGGTCTTGGGCCACCAGGCCCAGACCTCATAGTCTGCGGCAACCAGTCCAGGTGGGGTCCAGCGGTAGGTATAGCCGTTACTCTCCGATCGCTGGTAGAAATCGTTGAGCGCATTCTTCTTTTTACGGACATTCTCCCAAGTGCCGGTAAAGCTGGTTCCGGGGCCCCCGTCATCCATGATAGTCACCGGCCCCGGTGTGGGCGGTTGAATCGTTTCGGTGGCGTATACATGTCCACAGGTAACCGGCAATTGAGCCATCTGGATCACTGGAACCGCTGGCATCCAGCTGTACGAACAGGCCCTCTGCTAAATCTTGGTCAGGACCGGCATCTGCGACGGGAGGCAGGTTACCGCCAGAATTATCCTGTACGGTGATATTGACCGGGGCGACATTAGTCGCCCCATGATCATCTGTTATCGTGAGCTGGGAGGTGAGAACATCACCTGCATTGACAGCGGGTACGGTAAAGCTAGGTGTGGCTGTTGATGCTTTGTTTTTATTCAACTACAAGAATATAGAATGTCTCCTTTCCACTTGGGTTATTGTAATTATTTACATAAGCTCTAGCTTGGCGTACACTCCGTGTCGCAAAAAATTCTAATGACTCGCCGCCTTCTCTCTCACAATACCAATTGTCATAATTTGACTCTGGGCTACCATCAACCAGCTCGTAAACATCACCACCAAGTACTGATATTTTTTGATCCGTAAACTTATCAAAAGCGGCTAGAGCCTGCTCTTTAGTCAAAGCCCAATTATTAACACCCATATCATGCAGCGTTACACCACATGATAAAATCGATTCAATTTTTTCAGGCCAAGCCACTAATTACTCTCCCTTCTTTGGCTTAAACAGGCGGTGGCTTATTGTCTTGTTTGGCTCTTTTATAAATTCAAACTTGCCTTCACGCCCACGATAGCCACCAGGAATTTCAAGCTTATCTCTTACAACGCCATCACCGCCTTTTAGCTTAGATACTTTCCCTGCATCTTGAAAGCCTTTAACGCTTTCAGGGAAAGAATGAAAATCACCCTGCTTTATTTGACCTTTAACTTTATTACTATAATTCGTACCTCTAAAGAAATTGTCAGTTTCCCCTGCTCCCTTTGTAACCAGGCCTCCGGGCCGGATCGGCCCAGGTAGATTGACCCCCACCTCGGACGCGAGTATTGAGGCCGTAAATGCGGGGGCACCTAGCACCACCGCTGAATAAATAGTGGCTGCAGTTGCAGCACCAATGAACGCACCTTGCCCCTGCGCGCGACCAAAGCCAATGTACTGCTTGCCGCTAATTTGTCCTGTGCCTAGCAAATTAATTTGCGCATCCAGCGTTACAGCAGCCATAGTCTGCCTTCCGTCCGGATCGAAAAAACTGAAGGGGTTGTTACTCGCGTAAGCATACCGGTTAAAACTGAATATATTGCTCTCGGTGAACTGAACCGGGTCAGGGCTTAAAAATCGCCCCAGCTCAGGCTCGTACCACCGAGCACCAAAGTACTGAATACCCACGCCGGTTTCTTCTATTTTTCCCGTAAACCACTGCTTTTCATCCCAGGGGGATTCAACCTGCGCACCCGTGCCAGCGTCTACTTCACGGCTTTCATGGAGTAAGCGCGACCCATAGGGCGAGTATTCCTCCCGCCATTTCACATCGCCATTGGCATCCGTGGCGACAATCGGGGATCCCAGAGCGTCATTGTGGTAATAGATGATCTCTTCGTATTGGGCGATGGCACTGATCGGCAATACAATACTAGTGATCAGCAAGGTTAAGAGGGCAAACAACTTCAAACTTGATTTATTCATTGCAGCAACTCCGTTTTGAGGGTCTCTGTATTACCCGCCGTATCAACGGAGTAATAGTAGAAAGTCAGCTCCTGTTTTTTGGCTAACTGCACCGTGAAGGTATCCCCTGGCGGTAATACAACCCACGGGTTCGCCGGATCAGTGCGATAGTAGGTGGTTGCTGGCTCATTCACCGTCAACGTAATCGTGTGTTGATTCGAACCCTTGATCTTCACTATAAG
>Ga0164315_10004597_pt1 | contig 10703 bp, 7 predicted proteins | sample GuaBasSedimGuay6_FD_113737 | JGI IMG/M metagenome (GOLD analysis project Ga0164315, IMG submission 113737) | Subseafloor sediment microbial communities from Guaymas Basin, Gulf of California, Mexico - Guay6, Core 4569-2, 0-3 cm | ecosystem: Environmental > Aquatic > Marine > Hydrothermal vents >...
ACCCTGTTTAGTAAAGTTTGAAAAGCAAACCCTGTTTAGTGAAGTTTGAAGAACAAACCCCGTACAACTAAGGATATCGACAGGCTGAATCTCTTACATAAGAGAATCTGGAGTTCCTGGAAATGCTATTTTTTACTCGTCTGTCATTTCCCGAGGTCGTTCCATGAGAGAGAGATACCCATCAGAAATATCTGGAGTGCCAAGGAAGTGATAAAGCTTTCCGCCTTCTTTAACATCCTCAGGATTTCCGTTGAGATGAAACATTCCGTCATTTTTCATCTCAAGAAGCGTTCTTTGCGCTTCTGTCAGTTCACCCATAGCATCTGAATAGGTCAAATCAACTTCAGCAGTAGCCTCATTACTGCCGACTACAAATTCAGGTCTTACACTTCCAAAAGTATCAATACCGGAGCTTCCTTCAGTACCTGTTCCCTGAGTACTATCTGTACCGACTGCAACCGATGTAATATTTGCGAGATAGTCATTATCTTTCAGCTCTTTTTTAACAACACCTTCAACCATCCCCGATAAGTGCTTTCTAATATCATCAATTGACATTCCACGAAGCTCAGACATATCTGAAATCCCCGCTTCTTTCATGAAATCTGCCATAGTATCACTGTCAATAGAAGAAAGTTCAGGATTATGACCACTAGATTGAGCAAGTTCAAGTTCTTTGGTAAGTAACAATAACTGCCCCATCTTTTTCAATGTTTCACCAGAAGGCAGAAACAATGGTTTAGAATCTCTGTCAGGACGTGTACCAGTGCCATCGCCGAGATCTCGAACAAATCTATCTGTTAACAAATCTTTGGTGTCAGATGAATTACTGCCTCCTTTATTTTTCACATTATTTGCATAATTAAAAAATACAGAAAAAGCTTCAATATCATCAGGCCTGTCGACAGGAGGTTTATTGGACATATTATAATTACGGGCTAAAAACTCTCGAAAATTTCTTGGACTTCCACCTGGACCGTTACCATATTCATAAAAGTCGTCTGCAGAAATAGTTCTGGCTGGCGCTGAAACATCAGAATTACCATGATTGTTCTGTGAGTCTGAATCAACACTACTGTCAGAGTCTTCAGCTGAATCATCATTAACAACAAGAGAAATATCACCGGATTTGGTCACATCATAAGTAAGGGCAGCAAGAATATGAGGATGTTCTTTAAGCTGAGCCTTTCTTGCTTCAATGAACTCTGCAATTGTCTTCCCTTCATCAAAATTTAGATTAAGAGAAACAAAAAGATTTTCACCAATAATATTTTTAATTGAATCAAGAGTTGATCTGTCAACTTCATGATTGAAAAACCTGTCATTTGCAGGAATATCCTTCATACCATCAAAAGAAGAATCATTTGAATCAAGAAGTTTATCCATTATGGTACCTTGGGTGCTGGCCCCATAAACAGAAATGCCAGAGAGCATAAAAAATAAAATTATATAGACTGCATAATTCTTCATTAAGCGATTGTGTATGTAATTTCTCATTAAACTATTGTGCATGTAAACACCGTCTCTCAAAGTTCTTATATCACATCTTAGATAGTAAACATTCTTCCTTAATCAGTATAGCAGAGGAAAAGCAAAGCGAATAGCCCTGACATCACCCTACTTATAATCTACGATAAAAAATGACAAATGTTTCGTTACCCCTTTATATTTGCTTCAATTTTAACTATAATTAATTATATAAATAGTTTTCAGTCTATACACTGGATAGATTTTTTCGTCTAAAGAAGTAGTAAATGTTAAAAATAGAGTTATTTCGTTAGGTCTTAAATTGTCAGGAAATATACACTAATGTTCTTTATGAAAACAAATAAATCATTAACAAACCAATGCTTGAGTCCTAAAACAATGATGTTTAGTACTAAAGCACTATTATACAACTCCAAAGTACTGATATTTTATACTAAAGTACTGTTCTCTATCCTGATATTTACAACAGCACTTTTCTCAGGTTTGACAAATAACCTCTCTGCGAAAACATGGTCATGTACGAACTCTACCTTTGAAGTTGATGGCCCGGACAACTGGCCAGGAAAAATCTCATCCTCCAAAACATCTGTAAAAATTGAGTCTCCTGAGATTGATGAATTTTCAATTATCATAAAAGGGAAGAAAAACAAGAAGGCACTACGGGCTAAACAAATTATAGGTATGTTTAAAAAACGTTGGAAAGAAATCAATGCAGAATTTCCTAAATCTACGATCCTGCAAAAACCGGAAAAAACAACTGCCGGAGACTTCGCTGCAATAAAATATGCTTTTCGTTATAAGAACTTCCTCGGCACCGTTATTGACGAAACTGAAATCTGGTTTAATCCGAAAAATGATTCAACTTCCCTTACTGCAAACATTAAAGTAAAAGGAATGGCTAAATCACTAAAAAAAGAAGAGGTAAATACAGAATCTATTATTGCCTCCTTCAGATTTATGGGACAACCTGATGAACCGTCAAAACCAGTAAAAGATACAGAACCGGTGTATGTCGCAACCTATACATCAACAACCAAAACACCCCCCCATAGTGATTCGTCAAGAAAGAATGAATCTACAAAATATGCTGCTATTAACAATCAGGGGCAACATACTTTAAAGAAAAATGTTCTCAACATCCCAATAACCGGTAGTAGAAGAAGACCTGCAGGTAATAGCCTAATGTCTGATGCAAAATTAATAACTGACCCTGAAAAGCTTAGACAATACAAAAAAACTTTTCAGGACAGAAATTTCGAAAGAACAGCAGAGCAACGAGCCAAAGCCAGACTATATTCCGGTGGTTTTGGCAATGCTCAGGTTGAATAAGCAATGATTACACAGTAGTTGATACAACCTGATTACTATTTTTACTGCTCGTCTTTGTTGTTCTTATTACTCGTAGTAAATATTAACCTTGTGAACACCTGTTCGCCCGGTACCAAGATCATAAACAAACAACCGTCCAAGTTCACTACCTGATGTATTATAACTGGCATTGCCATATGTTAAATCGGCAGCTCCATCGCTATCAAAATCCCACATAACCTGAAAAGCACCACTAGCAGTATCATCATCATGTCCATTTGCTACATTGGCATGAAAAAATTTCAATTCAGACTCTGGAGCATCATTGGGAGGAGGCCATGGAATTACTCTGGTCTCTGCAATACTATCGCGATCAAAGAAAAATTCGTATCCATCAGAAGGACCAAGAGTAATACCTCTACAATTATAAGCAGCACCATCATTATCAACATAAGGAGTCAATGCAATCGTTCCTACAAATACATGGTTTGGGCTTCCCGGCTCAACATTATCGGTAGGTCCAGGCTTCTCAGGCCCCTGCATTCCTGGAGTAGCGACCCCATCATGCCCTAAAGCACCTTGACAGCCAAGAATCATTCCTCGACCGCCAAACCAATGACTTGACGGTGGCCAGCCTTCATCAATCTTCAAAGCATCACCATCATCATTAGTACCTTTTGTTAACTCCTTATCACAAATGAGATCAAAGTACTTCCATTCTGCTACATTAGGAGCAGTATCCCATTCTGAACTACCTGGAGAATACTTCTGATCTCGTGCACTATAAGGCTGAAAATCTGTAAGATTCAGACACAACCAGTTTGAAGCATACCATTCAACTAATCTTGAATACTTATGATTCTTATCACGCCCATAAATTAATGCATCAGTGGAAATACAATCCAGTCCCCAGTTTGTAACCTTATGAGAAGAATTCGCTGCTGTATCACCTAAGTACATCTTACTTGTTTTAAAATCGGGATTATCATTGGAAGCATCGAGAGCTGTTCCACTTAAGTCAATAGCATCATTTCCACCACTATTTCCGGCTGCTTTATCATTAATTACAACAGCAGCATTTTCAGCTTCCATCCACGGTATCCAGTTTCCTGCGCTCATTACTGCATTGACAACCTCATTAGCCAAACAATCAACGGCTCTACCAGCATCATATTCTGCTTTTATTCTGTCTAATGCAGGCTGCTCTAATTCCTCAAGAGCAGGAGTCAGACCTGCTCTGATTTTATTCAAAATATACGGAATACCAACATCAACATCTATTTTAATTGCCGGCGGAATTAAATCTACGCCTGTAATATCAAAATCAAGACCGCCGTCCCCTTTTAATTCTACAGTTGCTTCAAATCCTGTACCAGAACCGGTAATATCTAGCGATGAATTTTCGATGGTTCCCTCAAGCTTTACATCGTGTCCATCAGCATCAATATTACCATCAATTTCAACCTTGAGTCCTTCGATTAAAATAGACCCAAACATAGCGACACCAGCTTCACCGGAATCAAGATTCATTGCTGAAATGCCAGTTACTCGAAAGTGCAATCCCTTTGCCCTTATGTCCTTAACAAACTCTTTTATAGGAGGAAAGTATTTTGTTGTTAATGTCATTGCCGGATCCGTATAATCTGTATCGCTAACACTATCTCTTTGCCAGTTTGATAAAGATACGCAGGAAATTCTCAAATTATTACCATTGTTCCACCAATCGGTAGTTCTAAAATCTTCATCATTAACTGTATCTTCTAACGTTGCAACAGGATCTGGGACCTTACCAAAATAATCAGGTTCATACACTTTAGCAGGATCCCAATTACTTCCACCTGTAGCCATCGGTGCTATTCTCCAACGGGGAGGACCACCGGGATCCTGAGGATCTTCAGGTGCGTAAAGTACGTGCAGATACATTGAGCCACTAAAAACGGAAGAATCATTAGGCCGCCAGCTTCCAATAGCAATTCTAAAAGTCTTATCATAATCGCTATCATCTGTTCCTTGATCATGCTCACCATAGGCTGTAGCAAAAATAGCAGTATTTGTATAACCACCACGAGGAACAAGTATGTCATCGCAGGTAAATGCCAGGCCATCTGGACCATACAAATCAACAGGGTTGTCTTGATCAACAGTGGAAGAACCAATGGATAACAAAGGTGTGCAAGACAAGAAAGAAAAAAGGCAAATAAATAATAGCCCTTTTCCAAAAGATCTAACCAACAAAACGGGTATTGTTATTACGTTAGTAAAGGTCATCTATTTTCACCTTCTTTTATTACTCTTAAAACCAAGAGATTGAACATCACTTTTCTTATCCCAAATATATACCGGAATCTTCAAATCGATTCTATTTAACCAGATATCCTGCGCTACTACACGTATAAAGTAGGGTTTTTCGGCATCATAATCAGGATGAGCAGGAGGAAAATTAGGCCGACGAAAAATATAATACAAGGCAGATTCACTGCCCCTTGCCACTGTACCGTCAGGCTCTACAACCCACCATGCAAGGCCTGGGTAATTTTCATCAAGCGCTTTTTTTGCAATACGTGGAAAATATGGTGGATCAACATTACGACCGGAATCAATAGAATGTAGAGATTCAAATGATAAATCATGATAACTTGCAGCTTTGCTATCCCATTTAAAATCTTCAGGATTATTATCGCCACTATCCGGCCTCAGGTAACGACCATCTCTTGCAAGAATATCAATTTTCAACCTCGAACCTTCTTCCAGATACATTGCCTCTATTGGATTACCTCCAGCATTTTCATAATCTGCAGTAAAACCTGTAAAAGATTTATAACTTTTATGATCGCCTTCATAAACGGCATTCGTTGACAATAATAAATTTAGCTTCGCAGGCAGGTCATTCTTTTCCCAGGTTAATTCAAGGGTCGTTGCAGGGGTGAAATCAACAGAACCGCCAGGGACAAAATTGCTGCCTTTAAAATGCATCTTAAACTTGTCTTTACAGGTACCACTATCCCATTCATCAGGTTCAATATCTGTTATTCTAATAGATGTCGCCTTACCGGAACGACCAGGAGTAAGCCGTATTTCAATATTTGGAACATCATTATCCTGATCAAAGCATGGCCACATAGCCTTTGGTCCAAGATTATCTGGTTGAACATTTGTTGTAGGGTTATCAATACAGGTTACAATAATCTTATATTTTGCCGGAACATCTGAAGACCCTTTGATGCAGTTCATATGAGCAACCCATTTACCATCAGCAGAAACAGAAGGCCAATAGTCATCAGTTGCTAAATCATCATCATTAACACCATGAATACTATCCATATCACCACTTGAAATATTTAGTTTCCACAAATTCCAGGTAGGATTTGTAGTACCAAAACGGCCATCCTGCAACGAAAATATTATAGTATCACCATCGTTGGCGATAGCAGCCTTTCCACATCGTATAGGCCCTCTCCAAACAGGATTGGGGTTTTTTGAAACATCCACATAACCATCAAAACCATCACCTAAACCAGGAGTAAGCAAAACAGGATCGTTACCTGCTGATTCACCGGTGGCAGGATCAATTTCAAGAGAATAAACACCCATAGCTATAGGAGTTTCAGGCAAATTTTCAGTATTTGGCAGCTGTCTTACAAAAACTATGAGATTATCACTTGCTGCAACAGCAGGATATGCAGCATGTTCACAAACAAGTTTGACATTCCCTCCGTCACTATAATCAGCCCGATAAAGATGAATTCCAGGAGGAACACCACCATCATCCTTCATCTGAAATTTATTAAATAAAACAAACTGACCTTTATGATCACAAACAGGATGAAAAGCATAGTCCCAACCTGAATATTCAACAAAAGGACTTGCTGGAGGAGCAGTTTTTGAATATTTCCATATCTTTGTTTCCGGTTGCTGTAAAGTCATTTCATCACCACTACCGGAATGAGTGATACCTTTGCCTGAAGCAAAAAATAATCTTACCCCTGTATAATCAAAAACCGGGTGTAGAAAATCGGTGGCCTCTGTAGCCCCGGAAAACTCTATGTATGGAGGGTTTTCAGCTGTATTTCCTGGATTATCCTCATCACCGTATGTTACAGTCCCCTCCATCTTAAGACTTGGAACCTCATCAAGATCGGGATGATGAAATGTGTGGAATTTCACCTTCCAGTCACCGTCAAAGTCTGTCCAAATCAGTGTTCCCAATGGCCTGTTTACAGCAGCCATCACTGTATTTTGAAAAGAAAAGAAAAAAACTAAAACACAAAAAATAAACAACATGTATTTTACTGAATTCAATCTTTTCCCTTTTTTGTTTTTCTTTATAAACGAAAACATAATTTACCCGAAAAATCACACCTTATACAAGTATCAAATTTTAAACACAAACACAAATACAAATACAAATACAAATACATTAGACGTTAAGAACATAGAAAAAGATTGATCACTCACCAACTATTTTGCCTTATCAAGCATACTTTTGACAGATCCATGTTTCCATTTTCGCCTTTGGCTCCACTCTTTGTGCACATCTGTCCCAACAGGCTCCCAATTTGGCTCACAAGTTAAGGGGCACACATCCTCTTCTTTCTTAATAGTAAAAAGAGGTTTTAAAACACCACCACAATCGGGACAGGAAAGATAGGGAACATCGCTTAACCTCTGAAAGGCTGTAAACTCTATGCAACACTCACGACATTCATAATCATAAAAAGACACAATTTTCTCCTGAAAATATCAATTCTTAATAGTTCTATACATCATATTATTAATTGTACTACAATAAACAATGTCAATTACATAAGAAACTGCATCACTGATTATTTAAAGGCTTTAGAAATAGAGATTGTACCTCTAAAAAAACAAAACTGAAAATGTAATCTCTATTTTTTAAAACGAAAGGGCGTTGCAATGCCAAAGACCTTTTATGAAGTTCTTGAGGTCGAACCCACGGCACTACTAAAGGAACTTAAGGCAAATTTCAGGCGACTCGCTTTTTTTCATCATCCCGATAAAGTAAAGCACCTTGGTGAACGAGCTCAGGAAACGGCAGATATTATAATGCGTGAGGTTACAGAAGCATTTGCTGTACTCAAGAACCCTGAGAAGCGAAAGATATATGACAAATGCCTAAAAGACGGTACTGACTTTGCCATAGAATACAGCCGTATTCAAGGTGAGACAGATGAAGACAGACAAAAACGAAAAGAAAAAGCTGAACGCAAAAAACATATGCTGGCAGCTGCAGGAAGAACTGTTATTGAGAATATCAAGACACTTAATACAACTACCAAATGGTCTATATCTGATGATGACTCCTACTTCGATTTTATACTAACAGGAAATCAAGATGGCAACAGGTGCCATGTTCATGTAAAAACAATAGATCAGCTTCTTCCTGATGAACTAAATAATATTATAGATTTTGCAAACAAGTCTGAGCCGGCTAAAAAATCAATGTTAATCCAAGATCATTTTAGCTTTATCATAATTGCGGCACGATTAAAAGAAGGTGTAATAATCAGAGAATCAATTAAAAAATACAACTCTACACTTTTACATTCCAATCGCGGAGACATAAGAAGAGGTTTCGTTCTGATAAAAGTTAAACGGCCTGAACCATTTGTTCCATACGGGAATCATCTTGTTCCTGATTTTACAGGTCTCAAATTAAAACTTATATAATCATCCAACCACCTTGCCATTTCCATACTTGTTTACAGCCATATTACATGCTTATTCACAGCCACATTAACATGCTTATTCATAGCCATCTTGCATTTTTGTAGCAAATTGCAACGCTGAAATTATTCATGTAGCCCTTCGCTTCACAATAATTTAACAATCTCTCAAGCCCACCCCAAGCCGAGACTATTCCAGACAAAAAACGCCTAAAAACTGACTATTTTGTCTCAACCTGCATCTGGAATAATTGTTGCCTACCTTTAGTTCAAAATACAATTTAAAAAACTAAAGGAGCTAAAGATGAAAAAAACAAGACAACGACCTTCGCCAGAAAAATATGGAAAACTTAACAAATATGGAAAACTTAACAAATATGGAGAACTAAATAAATGTGGAAAACTAAACAAATCTACAGAACTAAATAACGATAACAAACGCAAAAGGCACAGTAGACTTTCAAAACACAGCAAAACACAACCTGAAGACACCTTTATTCTCTGCGAAAACTCCTCTATCAGCGTTCTTAAGAACTCAATACTAAAACTTGGAAAAACAATTTGCCAGATTCAAAGATTTCAAATACTAGACAATATAAGCAAAGTTAAGACTATTGACGGAAACTATTCAGGAGCAATTAAAACAACACTAAGAACCGAATCTATTGCTACTCATATGAAAGATGAAATTCTCTATGGAAAAAGTTTACTCTCAAGAGCTTTGTCTTTTTTATGGTCAGGCAAAATATCAAAAGCAAAAGAGATGACCAAAAAATGCCTGGAAATAGGTTATAAATTCAACTCTGCAAACATCACTTGTAGAAGCCTCCTTATTCTTGCAAGAACAGACATGTTAAATGAATATTTTGAACGAAGTCAAATTGGAATCGACAAAGCATTGTCCGTTGCATTATCAATCGAAAACCCCGATTTCATAGATAGTATAAAACTACTTCAATGTGAATTATTCACAGCTCAAGGAAAAATAAATAAAGCAATAAGTTATGGTGAGTCAATAATTTCAATAAATGATGATGAAAGAAATTCACCACTAAAGGAAGAAATAAAAACATTCCTGGCAAGCCTCTATTTATCCAGAAAAAACTACGTTAAAGTACTGGAACTTCTGTCTTTCAGAGAAAAACCTGGTCGACACTCTCTTGGATGGGGTCTTAGCAGAAACCTTCGTCTTGCCGTAGCTCACATTCACAATAATCAATTGATGGAAGCAAAGAAAAAACTTGATGAAATTAATTTAAAAACCCTGCCGCCACATGAAAAACTCGTTTATTTAAAAATTAAAATAAAACTAAGCCAGATAACAGCTTATTCGACTAATGAGCATAAGAGGTTCAATAATGAATGGGAAGAAGAACTAAAGACTCTCGAACCTGGAATTACCTCCTATGGAAACCTTCACACCAAACTACTGGGAATAAATGAAAACACACCATTTGCCATGCTAAGCAGTAAAACAGAAAAACAAATACTCTCAAAAGACGAGTGTGAATTTCATACCAGAAAATGCAACTTTATCTATGACACTTTCACAGGAAAACTCATAAGAGACGGCAATACAATAAAAGTGATTGATAACAAAAGCAAAATGGGCAGGCTATTATCTATGTTTATGAACAACCCTTCCGACCACTACAGTCATCGACAACTCTATGAAGCTATATGGCTACAAAAGTTTAACTTTGAATTCAATGATAATAACGTGTACGTAACAATGTGCAAATTAAGGAAAATCATTGGTGATGAAAAGCTTCACAAAAAATGGACAATTATAAAATCAGCAAGAGGCGGAATATATAATTTTAATCCTCCTGAAAATATTAAATGGGGAATACTAACTGCAGTGGAAGAAGATTAAGAACTGCTAAAAGAAAATTTGGATAAATAAATAAATAAACCGATGAAAACCCGCTGACAAAGCAAAAGGATAATCGTAACAGGAGTTAATCTTTTAAAAGAATGACTCCTGCTAACGGAGGAACAGAATAGTTCCCACTGGCGGTGCGCAAACCTTCAACATCAGCCTTTTCACCATCAGATAGGACTGTCCATTCACCAGAAGAAAGATCAAAAGATTGCCATTCAGACTTATGGCCATTCAAAAGAACAAAAATCTCTATTCCATTGTCATCCAACAAAACACCTAAAGTCTTATCATTTGACGGCTTAATCCACTTTACATTACTGCCGGAAAGAGGATTGCTG
>Ga0164315_10004598_pt1 | contig 10702 bp, 9 predicted proteins | sample GuaBasSedimGuay6_FD_113737 | JGI IMG/M metagenome (GOLD analysis project Ga0164315, IMG submission 113737) | Subseafloor sediment microbial communities from Guaymas Basin, Gulf of California, Mexico - Guay6, Core 4569-2, 0-3 cm | ecosystem: Environmental > Aquatic > Marine > Hydrothermal vents >...
ATGGGATATTGGATTTCTGCCAGAGTTGTTTTTCTTTTTTGTGGGTACCGGAATCATCACCCCGGCTCATGAACATGGCCTGGCAGCTTTTAATGGCAATTAAGGCATCAGATATGCTTTTGCCTTTTATGCCGGCCGGATCATTTTCAGGGCCTATGATGATAAAATCATTGTACATGATCTGTCTTCTGTCTTTCCCATATCCGTTTTCAATGAATGTTTTTTCTGCAGAAGGGGCATGAACCAGAAGGACATCAACGTCACAGTTCTGACCCAATTTTAATGCCTTACCTGTTCCTGTGGCTGTCCATTTCAGGTTGATCCCGGTTTCTTCTTCAAAATGGGGAATAAGATAATCCAAAAGGCCTGTGTTATCCGTGCTGGTTGTGGTTGCCATCATCAGGCGGTTGTTTTGAGCCTGGGTATTTACGACCATGATCATTGTGAATATAAGTGCTGATAGAAAAGTAAAAATTTTTAATCTGTTCATTTCCAAGTCTCCCATAAAATATTTAAAATCAGCTTGATGAAATGAGGTTGGGATATGTTAATATCAAGGAAAAGTCAACAAAATATTGGATAATATAAAGATAAAATAAATATACTTACCAATACAAACTAATAATTACGATGATTGTTATCAATCTTTTAAAAAGAGACTATGATATTCATCTTCAGAAAGATGGTGCTTTAATTTATCATTAATAAACATATATATTTCTTCAAGTTCCAGGTCAGACAACCTTGGAAGAATTGCTTTTAAAAAAGAGTCTTCGGAAAATTTTTGAAGATAAAATATGATGGTTTCTTCATCTGTTTCCCGGTCAAGGCCAAAAGCGCCCAGGCCTTTGTATTCCTGGATAAAATTGTGCGTATCTTTTTTCATGAGAATCAATCCTTTGGGCGATATATCAGGGCAGCATTTTTGCCCAGTATTTGTTTTTTTTCAAGGGTGTTAATATTTGAGTTATCAATATCCTTGTAATATCTGTCGGGTGTCAGTAAGGGAAAATCCGTTCCAAAAAGAACCTTTTCTGCCACTTCCGCAGTAACTGCCATATCATAGATTTGTGAATCATATAAAAATGGGGAGGCTGCAGTATCATACCAGATATTTTTTAAAACATTTTTTGTCTCTTTTTTCATGATGTTATAAAAAAAGATTCCCCCTCCCCAGTGGGCCAGTATGATTTTATTGTCAGGAAAGGTTTTGGCAAGCGTGTATATCTGTTCCAGTGTAATGGGGGTTTTCCCGGGATATTTGTGCCCGACAGGTTCATTGGTGTGGATCATGCAGGGCAAATTGCCTTTTTCTCTTAAAACTGCCATGACAGGATCAAGACAGGTCAAAGCTTTTTGATCTATCCCGGAAAGATAGAATGCCAGTTCTCCTGCGCCGCAAAGACCTGCATCAATACATCTTCGGGTTTCATCAGCCGCACCCTCCCAGGCTGCATCAAAACAGGCAAGACCTTTAATCCTGTCTGGATATTTTAAGACCGATTCAATGATGATGTCATTATTTTTTTTTGTATGTTCCGGGTTTCGCCAGGGAAACCCGCAAATGACAGAAATATCAACCTGATATATGTCCATTGATTTTAATAAATCAACAATATTGCCGATGGCAGCTTTTGGCGCATTATAAAGCAGTTTGAACTCAGGTTCATTTTCAAAGTATCTGGCTCGATCCTGTTTAACCTGTTCCTGAAAAATATGGGTGTGCGTATCAATAATCATGTGAATTATCCTAAATAATGTTAGATAATCAACTTTCGGTCTTAATTTCTTGCAGACGGGGTCAGGCTTGTTTTATTGTGTTTTTATCAATAAATCTATATCAAAAATGCAATAATGCAAGCCTGACCCCACTCATCTGCCGGCCCCGAAAGTTGAGTTTGATATTGTAAAATATCCTAGGGCAATATATATTAGTTTATTTATGCAAACAAGGGTTTAAATAAAGGATAACCATGAAATATTATCCCATTTTTCTTGACATCAAAGACAAAAATTGCCTTGTTGTAGGAGGAGGAGCTGTAGGTGTCAGAAAGGCTGTAACCCTTGAAAAATGCGGAGCCAAGATAAAACTCATAAGTGATGAGTTTTCAACCAGGTTTGATGGATTACAAAAAACATCCATTTGTTTTGTAAAAAAAAGATATGAAAAAGAAGATGTGAAGGGGATGTTTCTTGTTTTTGCTGCCACTAATAATGAGGATTTGAATCACCAGATAAAAAACGATGCATTAGAGTTCAATATCCTTTGTAATGTGGCGGATGCACCGGGGAAAAGTGATTTTCTGCTTCCTTCGACAGTGGACAGGGGCAACCTTATCCTGGCCATTTCAACATCAGGATCAAGTCCGGCCATGGCAAAGAAAATCAGGCAGGATCTTGAGTGTCAGTTTGGGCCGGAATATGCAACATTGCTGCAACTCATGGAGAATATACGTAAAAGGTTCCTGGTATCGGGGCATAACCCGGATGTCAATAAGGCAATATTTCATACTTTGATTGAGAAAGGCCTTCTTGAGTTGATCCAGGCAAATGATGAGATAAAAATTAATGCGGTTTTGACTGAAATTCTTGGAAAAGAATTTATATATAAAGATCTTGTTTCTTTAAGGAGTGATGAATGAGTGTTCAAACTGCCCAGATAGTGCTGCAGATAACAACCGTGCTCTATTTTATCAGCATGGCAGGGTATATTCTGTTTTTATTTAATCAAAAGAAAATCTACCAAAAAACCTCTTTTTGTTTGATTTCAATAGCTGTTGCGTTTCATTTTATCAGTATGGTGATTTACACTATGGCAACACGGTATGCACCCATACAGAATTTATCCCAGAGTTTATCTGTTGCTGCATTTTTCCTGGGCTGCATGTTTTTATTTTTTCAGTACAAATTTGATCTTAAAATGCTTGGGGTATTTGCTTCGGTGTTGCTGTTTGTCATTATGCTGGCAGTATTAATAATGGTTCCGGATGCACAGGTTAAGCAGAATGACATATTAAAAGGGTTCTGGTTTTATGCCCACATTTTTATGGTGTTTGCGGGAGATGCATCCCTTGCACTGGCATGCGGGGCTGGGATTTTATATCTGCTGCAGGAAAAAGGGATTAAGACTAAAAATCCTGGTTTCTTTTTTAAACGGCTGCCATCATTGGATCTTCTGGATAATGTCGGATATACCTGTTTAACAACAGGATTTGCCCTTCTTACCATCGGACTTGTGACAGGGTTTATCTATGCAAAAACCATCTGGGGAAGATTCTGGAGCTGGGATCCAAAAGAAGTTTTTTCCGTGGGAATCTGGCTGATGTACGCAGCTTTACTCCATCTGCGTATTTATTCGGGATGGCGCGGCAGAAAATCAGCGATTGTGACCATTATTGGTTTTTTGATCATCCTGTTCACATTTATAGGGGTAAACATGCTTTTGGGCGGATATCACCAGGCCTTTACAAAATAAAAAATGTAGAAAATAAAGAAAGAACAATGCCAAAAATTATATTAATCGGTGCAAATCATAAAACAGCTCCTGTTGAGCTCAGGGAAAAATTATCTTTTTCCATTGAAGAGATAATCGCAGGCCTTGAATTATTAAATCAGGACAAAGATATTAAAGAATGCCTTATTTTTTCCACCTGCAATCGGACAGAAATTTTATATATTCCTGAAACAGGTGAAAAGGTCGATAAAATCATTGATTTTATTTCGTATCATAAAAATATTGATATCTCTGAGTTTAAAAGTTCTTTATATGTTTATAAGGAAGATGAAGCTATCCTGCATTTGTTTAAGGTTGTATCAAGCCTGGATTCAATGGTTGTTGGAGAACCCCAGATTTTAGGTCAGATCAAACAGGCCTATCGGACAGCGGTGGAAAATAATGCCTCGGGGGTTATGTTGAATAGGCTTATGCACAAAGCGTTTAATATTGCAAAAAAAGTCAGAAAAGAAACAGGGATAGGTGATAATGCAGTTTCCATAAGTTATGCAGCCATTGAACTTGCTAAAAAAATTTTTTCAGACCTATCCCAAAAGAGTGTCATGCTGCTGGGTGCCGGCGAGATGGCGGAATTGGCTGTGGAACACTTATTATCCAACAATGTGAAGCATATTATAGTCGCAAATCGAACCTTTAAAAATGCAGTTGATCTTGCTGATAAATTCAATGGACAGGCTATTAAGTTTGAAGAAAGGGAAGATGCATTAAAAACTGTCGATATTATTATCAGTTCAACAGGCGCCACAGATTATGTGTTAACCGAGACCCAGGTCAAACAGGCCATGAAAAAAAGGCATCATAATACGCTTTTTTTTATTGATATTGCTGTTCCAAGGGATATTGATCCGAAGATAAACACGATTTCCAATGCCTATGTTTATGATATAGATGATTTGAAAAATATTGTGGAATCCAATATTGAACAACGGGGAAAAGAGACAATAAAGGCTGAAAGATATATTGAAGAAGCTGTAGTGAAATTCTTAAAATGGATGGAAAGCCTTGCCATCATACCCACGATTAAGGCGTTGAACGACAAAATATCCACCATCGTAGATATGGAATGTAAAAAAACTTTTTTAAACTTGAAACACCTTTCACAAGAGGATAGGGAGGCTATCAGACGTATGACTCAGGCCATTGCAACCAGAACCATTCATGATCCTATCCTTTTTTTACGCAATACCGGTGACCATAGAGATGATTCCCTTTACCTCAATGTCACACGTCAATTGTTTAATTTAGACCTGCCTGAGGGAAAATAGAAAAAAGTGTTGATTAAAGGTGAGTGATGATTTAATAGCTGGTTGGAATTGGCCATGGGGTCATTTAATTCTTTACATTTTGTTTAATTTTAGTGTATTATTTTTTTTGGTTCCTGTAATTTAAGATAAAGGGCAAATACAATGAAAAAAGAAGATTTGGGATTTTTTAAAATTCTTTTGACTGATAGGCTTAAAGATCTCCTTTCCCATGCTGACGATACTGTAACCGGTATGACAAAGCCAAAAGAAAATTTTGCCGATCCAACTGACAGGGCTTCCCATGAATCTGAGAGAAGTTTTGAACTTCGTATCAGAGACCGAGAACATAAATTGATCAAGAAAATTAAAAAAGCGCTTGTACGTATTGAAAATGAGACATTTGGAATCTGTGAGGGTTGTGGGGAAGATATTTCCATTCAACGGCTTAAGGCAAGACCTGTTACCACCCAATGCATTGATTGTAAAAACCGTGAAGAGGATATGGAGAGGGCTCTCGGAATTTAGCCTGCACAAGATAGTTTATTGATTGATCTTCATGTACATTCTACAGCTTCGGACGGGTCTTTTTCTCCTTTAGAAATTATGGCCATGGCTAAAAAGGCTGAGGTCCGAGCCATTTCAATAACAGATCATGATACCATAGACGGTGTTAAGGAAATTTTAAAATATCCTTTGCCCCCATCTCCTGAATTTATCACCGGGGTTGAAATTAGTTGTGAGCCTCCATCAGAGTTCAGGGAAGTGGGAAGCGTTCATCTTTTGGGCTATGGGTTCAGTATTTATGATAAAAAGCTTAATTCTATTTTTGATGATGCAAAAATATCCCGTGCCCAGAGAAATCCAAAAATTATTGAAAAATTAAACAGCCTTGGATTTGATATCACTGTGGAGCAGGTTGAGAATCGGTTTGGCGCTGATCAGACAGGTCGCCCCCATATTGCAGAGTTTATGATGGAAAAAGGATATGTCAAAACCTTTAAAGAAGCATTTGATAATTATCTTGGAAAAGACAAAATAGCTTATGTGGACAAACATAAGGTCTCCTGCCGGCAGGCAATTCAAACGATTCGTAAGGCAGGCGGGATTTCGGTTCTGGCTCATCCTGGCCTGTTGAGGTTTAATAAGAGTAATCAGATCGAAAATTTTATTGATGCCCTTATGGCCGATGGCCTTGCAGGAATAGAGGTCTACTATACAGATCACGATGATTTGATGACATCTTTTTATAAAGACCTTGCAGATCAAAAGAAGCTTATGATGACAGGAGGTTCGGATTTTCATGGCTCATTTAATCAAGGTGTTCATCTTGGTTCGGGTAAAGATAATCTGAATATTGAATATTCTTTGTTTAAAGCATTAACCTTTAAGTTGGAAGAAATCAAAGAAGAATATTTAGATTCCAGCATCCTTGAGAATAATATTGGATATTCATTTAAAGATGAGTCATTGTTGCATAATGCATTGTGTCACAGGTCTTATTTAAATGAAAATAAAGAGTCGTGTTTTTGTGATAATGAACGGCTTGAATTTTTAGGAGATGCTGTTTTAGGGTTATGCATTGGACACTTGCTCATGGAAAAAAGTCCATCAAAAAATGAAGGGGAACTTTCAAAGCTAAGAGCCAACCTTGTCAGTGAACCCGCGCTTGCTGATATGGCAAGGGTTATTGATCTTGGAAGGTTTGTCAAACTTGGAAAAGGAGAAGCCGTTTCCAGGGGATTTGATAAAAATTCCATATTATCAGATGCCTATGAGGCTGTTATTGCAGCTGTTTATCTCGATGCCGGGTTTGATACGACATATAGACTGATACATGATCTTTTCAAAGAGAGCCTTGAAAAAAATTTGGTTAATGAAGAAAATATAGATTATAAAAGCATGTTGCAGGAATTTGTTCAGGAACATTGTGCAACAACACCCCAATATGAAGTTCTCAATGAGATCGGTCCTGATCATGATAAAACCTTTGAGATCAGCTTAAATATTTTTGATATCCATTCCAAGGGTTTTGGGAAAACAAAAAAAGCAGCAGAGCAGGATTCTGCAAAAAAAGCCTTAAAGATGCTAAAAAAATAAATTCATGATGGTTTGAATAGAGGATTCATTAATGGCTCAGACAGAAAAACCCCTTGTTATTCCTGTATTCATTCCTCATTCCGGATGTCCTCATCAATGCGCTTTCTGCAATCAATCAATTATTACCGGCCAAAAATCAAGGCTGCCGGATAAAACTGATATTCATAATATCGTAAGTCAGTATTTAAAGTATAGAGGAAAGCGGGAGTGGGTGGAACTTGCTTTTTTCGGAGGCAATTTTTTGGGACTGCCTCACGATATGATCATTCAATTGCTGGATATGGTTCAGCCTTATATTAAAGGGAAAAAAATTGATGGCATACGATTTTCCACCCGACCGGATACAATTACCCGAACAACACTGGAACTTGTAACGCCTTACAATATATCTGCCGTTGAACTGGGTGTTCAGTCAATGAACGATGAGGTATTGTTAAAATCAAAAAGAGGTCACACCAGCATGGATACGATAAATGCCCTGGGTCTTTTGAAGGCATATCCATTTAAAATTGGTGTTCAGGTGATGGTTGGGTTGCCGGGTGATACAAACGTCTCTTTATTTGAAAGTACGAAAAAGGTGGCGTGCCTTGCCCCGGATTTTGCAAGAATATACCCTTTAATGGTATTAAAGGGCAGCCTTTTGGAACACTGGTATTGCCAGGGCAGATATACGCCCTTGAGTCTTGAAAAAAGTATCCGGCTGGTCAAAGAAATGCTTGGCATATTTAAGGCGGCCGATGTCAAAGTGATTCGCATGGGGCTTCAGGCTTCCGACATGATGGAAGATGAATCAATGGTGCTTGCCGGCCCATGGCATCCAGCCTTTGGCCATCTGGTTCTTTCTGAGATTTTATATGATATTGCCTGCAATAAGATAGATCAATACCAGGGGGGGGCAAAATCCAGGAGATTTTTTTTAAGCGTTCATCCAAGATCAGAATCACGATTAAGGGGTAATAAAAATATTAATTTAAAAAGGCTGAATCAGCGGTATTCGGAATCTGATTTTTCAATCAGCGTTGATGAGATGATCCCGCTTAACCAGTTAAAGATAGGTGAACTATAATTTTTGTGTCGCCTAAATTCCTTTTTTAAAAAGATCTTCGGAATTAGAAGCAGTATTTGGTTTTTGGGTGTGTTCCGTGGGCAGGGTGCCTTCCTTGAAGCATTCAAATATTGTTTTTTTAGATTCTTCTATGGGAAGCAGTCCGGTTTTGGCATCAATTTTGGCAAAAATAATGCCTTCAGGAACATTAAAGGTTCTGACAGGTTTTCCTTCCAGTATATTTTTCATAAATTCAAGCCAGATGGGGCTGGCAGCTCTTGAGCCGGTCTCTCCTTTTCCAAGAGGGGCTTGCTGGTCAAGCCCCACCCAGACGCCTGTGGTATATTGGGGGGTATATCCTAAAAACCAGGCATCAAACAGGTTATTTGTTGTTCCGGTTTTGCCTGCCACAGGGCGGTTAAGGGCTTTAACCCGATGGCCGGTACCAGATTTTACAACGCTTTCCATTATATTGGTCATAATATAAGCCGTGTTCATATCAATAACTTTTTTTCGGATCAGTTTAGAGGTTTCCAATAGATTGCCGTCGCGATCAAAAATTTTTGTAATAAATACAGGCTCAATCAGGTAGCCCAGGTTTGAAAAAACAGAATAGGCATTTACAAGTTCAAGCAAAGACACTCCGGATGATCCCAGTGCAATGGACAAATCCCGGTTGATATCCGATGTGATGCCAAGTCTTCGGGAATAATCAATAACATAGTCTATTCCTATATCCTGAAGTATTTTAATGGTGATGACATTCTTTGATTTTACAAGGGCTTGCCTGAACAAGGTCGGGCCAAAAAATTTTTTTTTATAATTTTTGGGTTTCCAGATAAAATCACGTTCCGTGTCTTCGTAGACAACCGGGGAATCCATGATCACACTGGCAGTAGTATATCCCTTATCAAGGGCAGCAGCATAAATAATCGGTTTGAAGGCACTTCCCGGCTGACGTCTGGATTGATATGCCCGGTTAAACTGGCTGTTCCTGTAATCCCGGCCGCCAATCATTGTTTTTACATGGCCTGTTTCCGCTTCAATACTTAATAACGCCGCTTCGGCAACAGGTTCCTGCTCCAGGGAGAACTCTATCTTATTGTCTTCAAATATTTCGTTGAGCACTTTAACCAGGATGATATCTCCTGGTTTAAAAACCTGGGAAGGCTTTTTGATTTTATTTTCATACCGGGCTATTTTTGGATCAGGTTTTCGAGCCCAGGTCATGGTTTTGATTTTGATGATGCCATGGAAATTTCCGACTCTGACCAAAGTGGTACCATTTTCATCATCAATGCCGAGTACAACCCCCTGATAAATAGTCTCTTTTTCCAGGGGTTTATTCCCCATTTTGTCTGAAATATCTGTACAAAAGTTTTCAATTTGAAAGTCTGGGATGTTTTTTAACGGGCCTCGATAACCTGTCCGCCGGTCAAGCTCAATAAGGCCTTTGTTTACTGCATTTCTCCCAATTTTCTGGAATTCAATATTGACGGCTGTATGGATTTGAAGTCCCTGATTATAAAGGGTATCTTTGCCGTAATGATCTTCTACATATCTTCTGACATGCTCGGTATAACAGGGGACTCTTTCAATGAACCAGTTTTTTCGTGGTTTTATATCCAGTTTGAGATCAATGGCCTCTGTGGCCTCAAGGTTTGTGATAATGCCGTCTTCCTTCATCCGGTTCAAAACATAAATTTGACGTTGTTTTGCACGGTCGGGAAACTTGAAGGGGGAATATCTGCTGGGTGCCTGTGGCAGACCTGCAAGCATTGAGCATTCTGCCAGGTTAAGGTCTTTTGTATGTTTCCCAAAATAATTCTCAGATGCCGATTCAACACCATAGGCTCCATGACCCAGATATATCTGGTTCAGGTAAAGAAAAAGAATTTCATCTTTTGTAAATTTTTTTTCAATCCTGTAAGCAAGGATAGCTTCTTTGATTTTTCTCTTGTATGTACGTTCCGGGGTCAGCAAAAAGGACTTTGTAACCTGCTGGGTGATGGTGGACCCTCCCTGGACAATGGTGCCAGCTTTAAAGTTTTTTAGAGAGGCCCTGATTATGGAAAGGATATCAATGCCGGAGTGTTCCCTGAACCTTGAATCCTCTGCTGCCACAAAGGCATCCATCAGGTTTTTTGGCATTTCAGATAAGGGAATAACAATTCTTCTTTCTTCGTAAAACTCTCCAATTTTTCTTCCATCATCGGAAAAGACACTGGTAACTATGGCTGGACGGTAATCTTTTAAGGAGTCTATTCTCGGCAGATCCTGGCTAAGGTAATAGTAAAGACCTGCAAGCCCTGCACAGCCCAAAAGAGTTAAAAGGATAAATAGAATAAAAAGCCATTTGAAAAGCAGTCGAACAAGGCTTTTTTCCTTTTTTTTCATTCTTTGCTTTAATACGTCGGTTTTGCTTTTTCTTTTTACCATAGCAACCTGGATTATGATTCAAAAATAATGATTTTGGATAGTTATTATCAGATTATATATTAGATAGCAATAGTTATGGCATGGTTAACCCTGATCCTTCATCAAGGTGGCACCTGCTGCGTTGACTGCGGTCGTTTCTCCTTGCGGAGTATGACGTATCCGCCTCACCCGTCACTCCCTGCCGTATTGTATCCGGCATCCTGCTGAGGGAAATGTCAGGCTGTGCCGACGGAATTATCAGCCAGTCCTGACGCACGTTTTTTTTAAGTCAATGATAGCAAGGCTTTCTATAAAACCATAATTTTTTTTGTCGCAAAAAAGCTATAGACACTGTTTTTTAATTTTGGTAATGTAGCGTTGTCC
>Ga0164315_10004599_pt1 | contig 10701 bp, 10 predicted proteins | sample GuaBasSedimGuay6_FD_113737 | JGI IMG/M metagenome (GOLD analysis project Ga0164315, IMG submission 113737) | Subseafloor sediment microbial communities from Guaymas Basin, Gulf of California, Mexico - Guay6, Core 4569-2, 0-3 cm | ecosystem: Environmental > Aquatic > Marine > Hydrothermal vents...
GCAGAATTTTGTCACCACGGGACCGGACCACGGAAAATTGAATTGCATTTTTTAATTCCCTGACATTTCCCGGCCATTCATAATCCATAAGGGAATTAAGGGTTTCAGGGGCAAGCTCGGGAACCTTTTTTCCGCTTTCCTGCTCTGCTTCCGCAAGAAAATGGGCGGCCAGAAGGGGAATGTCACTTTGGCGTTTTCGCAGGGGGGGAAGGTGAATGGGGATCACATTTAGCCGATAGTAAAGGTCTTCCCTGAAACGGTCCTGTCCCATCTCCTCTTTGAGATTTTTGTTGGTGGCACTGATAATTCTCACATCCACGGATACTTTTTTTTCCCCTCCCACTTTTTCAAAGGAACCTTCCTGGAGAAACCTGAGAAGCTTGACCTGGGTTTTTAAGGGGAGTTCTGCCACCTCATCCAGAAAAAGGGTGCCCTTGTGGGCCAATTCAAACCGGCCCTTTCGTTCCTTTACCGCCCCGGAAAAGGCGCCTTTAACATGTCCGAATAATTCGCTTTCCACTATTCCTTCGGGGATGGCGCCACAGTTCACCGGCACAAAGGCTCCGGTACCATAGGCGGAAATATCATGGATGGCATAGGCCACCCGTTCTTTACCGGTTCCGGTATCTCCGGATACATGGACAGGATAGTTGTACAGGGCCACATCCTGAATCTGCCGGAAAATATCCTGCATACTTTTGTCCTTGCCGATGATACCGGCAAAGTTGGTCAGGTTTTCCACCCGGAGGGAGAGGTTTATGGAATCGGTCAGATCCTTGAAAGAGGCAATCACCCCCTTAAAAACACCGGCATTATCAATGATGGCAGAAACTGTCATATCCAGATGGAGTGTTTCCCCGGTTTTGGTGATGGTGGTGACCGGATATTGTTTGGTTTCGGACGTAAAATTTGGCGTTTTTTCACAAAAAGAGCACTTGGGCCCGCAAAAGGGGGTTTGGAAAACAATATGACAGTCCTGTCCGATCACCTCTTCTTTTGAATAGCCGGTGATTCTTTCCGCTTCTTTATTAAATACCGTGATAATCCGTTGGGGAGTGTGGGCGATGACGCCTAATTTCAGGTTATCCAGGACAAGATTGAGATTGTCCCGGTCAAGAAGGGAATGTGTAAAATTTTTCATTGCAAATGATTCCAATATCAACTGGGTCAGCATTGTTTTTTCCGATCCCTTATTGACACATTTATGTATCAGGTGCAATGTTTTTTTGTAAAAATTGAATTTTTCAGGGGGTCATTCTTCCCAGGTAATACAATCCTTGGGGCAGTTTTTTACGGCTTCATGGATATCTTCATCTGAATAATCATCCAGGGGCAATACTTCGAAAAAGCCTGCGTCGTTTATCTGAAACGCATGGGGCGCCAGTTCGACGCAGACTTCACAACGTATGCACTCAGCCATATCAAGAACAGGTCTTTTCATGGGTGAACACTACCTTTGTCTTGTTTAAAAAAAACGGTCCAGCAGACCTTTGAATGCCCTGCCGTGACGTGCTTCATCCTTGCACATTTCATGAACCGTGTCGTGGATGGCATCATATCCCAGTTCCTTGGCTTTCACGGCGATATCTTTTTTCCCTTTACAGGCACCATACTCTGCCATAACTCTGGCCGTAAGGTTTGCCTTGGTATCTGCTTCAACCACTTCACCTAAGAGTTCTGCAAACTTTGCCGCATGCTCTGCTTCTTCAAATGCAATTCGTTTGTAAGCTTCTGCCACCTCCGGGTAGCCTTCCCGGTCTGCCTGGCGACTCATGGCAAGGTACATGCCAACTTCCGTGCATTCGCCCGCAAAATTGTCTTTAAGCCCCTGCAGTATCTCGCTGTCAACTCCCTTTGCCACACCAATGGTATGGCCATCGGCCCAGACAAGCTCCCCTTCCTGGACAGAAAATTTGGATTTTACAGCACCACACTGGGGGCATTTTTCAGGCGCATCATCGCCTTCACTCGCATAACCACAAACCGAACATACATAAGTCTTCATCAAATCATCTCCTTAGTTAGTATCATTGTCCCACCAGCCTTTTTGCATATGTGCATGCTTTTCTTTTTGCGCCAGATCAAGAAGTCTGTATCCGGAATCCAGAAGAATGCCGTAGAGCACCCCGCATCCGGAGTCTTCCTGCTGCTCGTACCCGGTTTGAGCCAGCGCAATCATTTCCTGCGCCAGGTCTATGGTCCGTGCAATATTTTTGTCACATTTTTTCTTAAGCATCATTTTTCTCTTTCATGATTTGTGCACATACAAGGCCAAATTAATTTATTTTTAACCACATTGTCTTAAAACTTATTCAAAACTTATTCAACTATTGTGCCAGAGTTGAAATGATTATGGAATATTCGATTCCTTCGTTTGATTGTCACAGGCATGGGCAATGTCTAAGATCCTTGTTTTTACAAAATTCCAGTCAGTGAAAAAGTCAATTTGTTCAGTATCGGTCAAAATGGCTTTGGGTATAATATCGGGGGTGAAACGGCCTGCATTGGCCAGAGCCCGGACGGCATAACCCCGTTTGACGGCGTCAGGGGAGTGGAGGTGTGAGATAATTAACCCCTCTGTGGTTTTGTTTAAGTCTTGGGGGGCAGCGTTAAGATAGGTTCCAATCCCCCACAACACGCCTCTTTGAAGGATATCATGCTCTATAAAGTTTCCCTTGTTGTCCAGGTATGAAAATAAAATAGACTTAAACTCCATGGCAAGCGGTGGGCTTTTGTATAAAATTTGTCCCATGGCTTCCGGGGATCCCCAGCCGATGCCACCGGATTCATCATTGAGATTCCACATGATTCGCCGCATCAATACCCTTGCCGGTTCCATTTTTTTTGCGGCAAGACGCAAGCCAAGCTCCCCCATGGCTGTAATACTGCGGAATTTAATCAGCTCGTCATTCACATAAAAATGTGAGAAAAGGTGCCCCACCAATTGTTTGTCCGGGATCTGTTCAAGAAGGGTGAGAGCTTGAGTTCGAAGAGATCCCGACAGAATGTTCTTTACTTTTTTTTTGGTTTGCCGACCGTATGGTTTTTTCATGGGACACCTGGGTATGGGTTGCTGTCAGATAATGAAGTACTGAAAAAGCATAAATCATGCCAGTCCCCCAGCGGCGAAAATCTCATTTCCTATCCCTGCACAGGCCACGGGATCAGGGATATATCTGTCTCAACTCATGGAACACTTTTGTGTCTCGATACACAAAAAGAGGCATTGATTTTACCCCGTACATATGGGTATATAAAGTTTCTCTCATATGCTAGGAGAGATAACCCTGAACTATAATTTAATCGTATAGGCATTGGCATTTAGCCGTTAGCTAAAAGCGAATGCCTAAATGCTAAAAGCCCGTGCGATAACGCGCTAATTTAACAGGAGTGGTATGGCAACTTCCATGGAATCGACTCTTTCGGCCACCTATTATATTGACAAGGACCATCCGGATATTATTTCTTTTGCAACACTTGCCTGCAAGGGCCGGGCAAGTGATATTGACAAGGCCCTGGCCCTTTATTATGCAGTCCGGGATCAAATTCGCTACAACCCCTATAGCATTGATTCGGAAAAATCAGCCATGAAGGCCAGTCAGATATTAAAGAAAGGGGAGGGGTATTGTGTGGCCAAGGCGGTACTTCTAACGGCCTGTATCAGGAGCCAGGGGATTCCTGCCCGACTGGGGTTTGCAGATGTAAAAAATCATTTGAATACAAAAAAACTTCGGGAAATGATGGAAACCGACCGTTTCGTCTGGCACGGGTATTCAGAAATATATCTGGGAGAAAGATGGGTGAAGGCCACCCCGGCCTTTAACCTGAGCCTGTGCCAAAATTTTAATGTGCGCCCCCTGGAGTTTGACGGCATAAATGATTCCATCTTCCACCCCCTGGATACAAAGGGCAATCGGCACATGGAATATGTGGCGGACCATGGCAGCTTTATTGATTTACCATGGGATCGGATTATGGCGGCCTGTATCAAGGCATATCCCCGGTATTTTGAACTCCTTGATCGGGACATCCAGGATTTTTCAAAAGAAGCCCTGGCGGAAAACTCATAAAAAACCCCTGTGACCTGATTCAGGGAATGGTCCAGTGAAGGGTTCAGGGGCTTTTTTATGGCAGTTTTAAAATTTAGCTTGTCTGGATGGCGGCAGAGACTTTTTGGGTCAACTGCAATACCCGTTTGGCAGAGTCCAGATCCAGGGCGCCTGTGCCGCAACTGGGGGTAATAAAGGTCTGTTCGATAATGGTTTTTCGGTCAAACCCCAGGGCCGTTAACTGGGCCACCTGGGCCTCAAACTTTTCCACCAGCCCCTGGGTTGTTTGTTGGTCAATCAGGTCTGCATTGCCGGTGGGGACGATGCCGAAGGCCAGGATACCGCCTTTGTTCAAATAGCGCTGTATCATTTCCGGATAGAGAATAAATTTATCAAAATAGGAAAAGGCATCAAAGCTGATGATGTCAATGTTGGAACCCAGGAGCATATCCCATTCGGTATTGGCACAGACATGGACGCCTGCCAGGCCCTTTTGCCCATGGATTTCCAGGACAATTTCTTCAATGCAGTCGATGACATCTTTCTTGGAAATGGTGATATAGGCAGAGGTTCCAAATCCGGCCAGGGCTGGCTCGTCCAGGAAAATTATGGGGATGGCCCCGCGTTTTGCCATGGCAGTTGCCTGCCACCTGGCATTGAGGGCCAGTTTTTTGACAGCAGCATCCCTTAATTGATCATTGTAAAAAATGGCCCTGTCCTCTTGGTCCTTGACCCCGGTGCCAAAGGTAATGGGACCTGTGACCTGACCCTTGAGAGCCATAAAAGGGGATTTGTTTTTATCCACCTGGTTTAAAAATTCAGAAAATCCTTTACCGGTTTCTGATGAAAAGGAAAATCGGGAGCCTGAAAGATCCGATTCCGGTTGAGCCAGGGCAAGATAGTCTTCAAAAAAAGCCAGGAATTGCTCCTGAAAATCCTCTTTTCGGGTGTCTATAAAATATTTGCCTTCCTGGACGGTGACGCCGGGGAGGCCAGGAATAAACTGGTTGATCATGCCTTCTTCGGGAAATTGGGGAAGTTGAACCCATAACGGAATTTTCGGGGTATGGTCCATCACCAGCCGTGCTGCTGCCGGGTGATCATCCATGGGAAGACTGCCAACGAGGAGGGGGAGTCCATTTGCTTTAAATGATGTCATGAAAGATGCCTTTTATCCTTAAAAATAGTATGTCAGTGTTTAAAAATAGTTCACCGGATATATCATTTTTCCTGCTGAAAGAGAATGGGTGCCGCCGCTTTTTATGGGGCCACCCATTCCTTCTAAGATCAGGGCAGTTTGCGAACCGCGAGAACCGGACAGTTGGATCGGCTGATGACCCGGTCTGTGGTGGAACCTACTAAAAATTGTTCCAGAAGGCTTTGACCGTGGATTCCCAACACCATCATATCCACCTTTTTTGTATCTGCATAGTGGATTAGCTCAGAATAGGCCTTGCCTTCCAGCAGGTTGATGACAGGTGTGCACCAATCCCGGCTTTCCTCGGGGATCATATGGGAAAGCTGACGCTCAATGCGGCTCAACAGACGGCCTCGCCTTGCCCATTCTTCATCCGTGGCTTTTTGTTGCAGGGTTAAAAATTCGGATCGGGTCCACCCCAGGTAATCCCCTTCCTGGATTTTCATATAATCGGTGGTGGTCAGTTCAATATGTTTTTCCGGCTTGATCACATGGACCAGGTGCAGCTCCGCCTGGAATTCCTGGGCCAGACTCAGCCCATATTTAAGGGCCAGATCCGACTCCGGTGAGAAATCGCATCCCACCAGGATTCGCTCCAGAGGAACCCTGAAAACATTTGGGAAGGCGGGATGATCCTCCTGGGCATGGAGTACCAGAAGCGGGCAGGTAAGGGTCTTGACCAGGCGATCTGTGACAGATCCGATTAAAAATCGTTTGATCCCGGAACCGCCGTGGGTGGCGGCTATGACAAGGTCAATATTTTTCTCCTGGACGATTCGGGTCAGTTCATCGGCCTCATGGCCCTGGGACAAAATGATTTCGGCCTCCATCCCCTGTTCTTTAACCAGGTTTTCGAGAAGGATCTTTGTAGCGTCCAGCCTTTCCTTGGCAACCTTTTCCGATACAAGATAGGCCTGACCATGGCTGGACAGCATCACCATGTCATTTAAGACATGACACACATATAGCCTGGCGTGGAATTCTGCTGCCAGGGCCCTGCCATAGGACAGGATAAGATGGGAAAAATCTGAAAAATCAACAGCACACATAATTTTTTTGGGTTGGATTCTCATAATTCTTCTCCTTTAAAAAAGGGTTTAAACGGCAACTTCACTTTTACAAAAAAGATCTATTCGAGAAAAGGGATACAGCTTTGGGTATGAAGACGAAATCTTTAGACAATTCAGGTCACTTGCATTGACAGCATTGACAGATGTGCTGGGATCAGATCCGATGAGAATAATGGGATGTAAGCTAAACTAGTGTAATCTTCTTTTCCGGGGTCCGTCAAGAAAAATTATCCCAGGGCCAGCAATATCAATCGTAAAATGCCGTTACTATTACTGTTCTCCTTGCAAAGATTTTTTTCACTCTTTATAATTCTACATTATTGAATCTGTTAAAAATAGGACGCTGCCTTTAACATCAGGTCCACCATTCGGTTGGAATATCCGGTTTCATTGTCATACCAGGACAACACCTTAATTAGGCGGTTTTTCACGTCTGTCGTGGATGAATCCACAATTGAGGACAAGGGTGATCCATTAAAATCGGTCGAGACAAGGGGAAGATCTGTATATCCGAGAATACCTTTTAATTCACCTTCGGACGCTTCTTTCAACACCTGATTGACATCCTGGACCGAGACGCCCTCCTTGGTGATTTGAACCACAACATCCACCAAAGATACATTTGGCGTGGGAACCCTGACGGAGAGCCCGTTGAGTTTTCCTTCCAGTTCAGGTAGAACCAGGGCCACCGCTTTTGCGGCACCCGTTGTCGTCGGAATCATGGACAATCCCGCGGCCCGTGCCCGCCTTAGATCCTTGTGTGGAAAATCCAATAACCTTTGATCTCCGGTGTAGGCATGGATGGTGGTCATCAGGCCTGACTCAATTCCATAATTTGCCAGCAAAACTTTTAAAACAGGTGCCAAACAATTTGTTGTGCACGACGCATTGGAAATAATGTGATGCTGTTCCGGGTTGTAATCCATATCATTGACACCGCAGACAATGGTAATATCTGGATCAGATGCTGGCGCTGAGATAATCACCTTTTTTGCACCGGCCTCCAGGTGTTTCCCCGCCCCTGCTCGATCTCTAAATATTCCTGTACATTCAGCAGCTATATCAACACCGTATTTTGCCCATGGAATAAGGGACGGATTTCTTTGAGACGTGACAAAAATCTCTTGATCATCCACTAAAATGGAATTCTCCGTATGTGAAATATTGTTATCCAGATTTCCATGGACAGAATCATACTTTAATAAGTGGGACAATGTTTTTGTATCCATCAAATCATTAATGGCAACTATATCAATTTCCGGGTTATTCATTGCAGCCCGAAACAACACCCTTCCAATCCTTCCAAAACCATTGATACCAACTTTAACACTCATCTCAACCTCCTATATATAAATTAATTATTAATTTCATACTCAAGAACTCCGCACTCCCTGCTTAAAATAAATCCCATGGCAGCTCTCCTGTCTCGGACAATTTTTTACCGGGTACCCCCATGGCTGCGCCCAGAATTTGAGTAAACAATAGTGTTGTCAAATTTTGGTCATCAACAGGAGCGTCAGACGTCGCTATTTCATACTGCATCTGGCAGGGGGTACAAGCGGTACAGATATAATCAGCACCTGCCTTTTTCGCTGTATTAAACTTGTTTTGTAATATCTTTAAGGACAACTCCCGGTTATCGGTGGAAATCGGGCTGCCGCAGCATTCAGTGCTTTTTGACCAGTTTACAATCTCAACACCGGTAAGGCTTAAAAGCTGTTCAAATATTTTAGGTGCAAAGGGATTATCAAATCCGGTAATGGAAAAGGGTCTCAATGCATGGTAGCCGTATTGAACAACCACTTTTTTAGGCGATAGCTTTTTGCGGATCTGTTTTTGTATTCTTGCAAGCCCAATGTCATGGGTTAAAAATGAAAGCAGGTGTTTTACCTGGGTTTGTCCTTCCCAGGTCAGATTTTCCGATGCAAGCCATTCATCTACCCTTGCTTTAAGCCCAGGGGTTGTTTGATACCAGAACTGGGCGTGTTTAAACTGACCAAAACAGCATTTGCAGGGTGTAATCATATCCAGACCCTGTTGTTGTGCAATGGCCAGATTCTTTATGGATGACAGGATGGAAATCTCAAAACTATCCTTTCGCGCCGGATAACCACAGCAATTAAACGGCAGTTCAACCAGCTCAACACCCAATTGCAGCATCACGGCTTTAAAAGAAAGGTCATAATCTTTCATATAAAAAGGAATCTTACATCCTGAAAAATAAGCCAGTTTCATTTATCGGTCTACCTTTTCAATTAATCTGTTTTTCTGTATCCAATCTGCTTTCATACTCCCCGCATTCCTCAGTTCCAGGAGAATATCCGTCACTTGGATTTCCTGGGGACAATTCTCCTGACAGGCGTAACAGGTCAGACAGGACCAGACCATACGGGTACCGGTTGCCAGATGTTTTTTACCCAGCCTTAACAGGTTCATAATTTGATGGGGGCTCATGTCAATATTATTTGAATCATAATCAACAATCGGGCAGACATTGGAGCAGATCGTGCATTGGATACATTTTTCAAATGATTCGATCCGGTCAGCAAGATTTGACGTCAGATGATCCTTTGAAGCAGCTCCCACCGGTATCCCCTTCGCTTGTTTCCCTGGATAGACAAACTCTTTTTTCGCCATCCATCCATTTAAAGGCATTTCACCGATCAGCCGATTATTGTCCACCATGCCCATCTGAAGCAGTTTTTTATCCAACACGGTCCAAAGCGTTTGAAGATCAATACCCGACGGACAGATATCAGTACACCTGTGGCATGAGGTACAGGCACCATTACCGGTATTAAGCTGCCACAGGTCAATTGAGGATGGATTCTTTAATAGCGCTTTTACCGATTCTATTTTGGCATGGGGTAAAATATCCGGGTTCTGATGAACTTGAAAATTTGGATGAACGCTGCACACTTGAGAGCAAAATCCGCAGTTGGTGCAGGCGTGTAATGTCATCGCATTGATGGAAACCGAGTCATTTTTATAATCTTGTATCGTTAGATGTCTACGAGAGGATGTCCAGGGAATCAAAAGTAGATGGGAGAGTCTTGAAAATGGCAGACAGATCAACACCATCAGACAAAGTCCATAATGAAGCCAGTAAAGACGTTTATCCATGCGGTTGGCGTTCATCCAGGACCCGGCAGTCGTAAGTATCCCGGCCAGTGGTTTGGATACTGCTGCAGATTTTATGGGTGAATGACAGTACAGGCAATACGCTTCATTTAACGCTTCACCATTTTCAAGCCGTTCCGGGGAGGTTTCGATCTGTTCTTGAAAAAAAACAGCGTAATTGTCTTTCCAATACAATTTAAGATCTTCCAGATCTTCTCCGCCGTCAAGACCAGAATACTCTTCGACCATTTCCATAAAAACAGGCTCTGAAATAATTTTGGATGCTTCAAGCAAAAATCCGGAGGCAATCACGGCCAGTATCAATATCACCGACCCCCGGCCTTTTTTACGAATTCTCCTGTCTTCATTAACCCAAAGGGCCAGCTGCCTGCGGATGAAAAAGGTCAGACAACCTACCAGTACCAGAAATCCTGCAGCATTTCTCAATGCTTGAAAGGGGTCCAGCGTGGGTTGATAATCGGCGAACAATAAATCTGCTGTCACCGAATAAAAACCATGAACAATGAGCAAGTATAAAAAGCTGACAAGCAATAGGAAATGGATGATCCATCTGATTTTACCGGCTTTAAATAATTTTACCTGAAACAGCGTGTTTGAAAAAGCGCTGAGACCCCTCAAACTTTTACGTCTCTTTTTATCAGGGTTTAAAAAACGATCCTCTTTTCTAAACCGATACATCTGAAGGGACAGACCCAAAATAAAAATAATACAGGATGTATAAAAGAAGAGTTTAAACATGGTGTCTCCCCTTTATTGCATCATGGAAATGCTCGACGGCGCTGACGGCAGAAACACAGGAGACACCAGACCCGGATTTGAGTCTGACCCAGTCATTGTGGGCCAGGGTCGAACCTGCAGCATACAGGTGTTCATACTGTGAGTCGGTTTTTTTATCCATTGGCTGAAACATTTCATTGGTCTCAATACCGGCCTGATTAATGGCGTGGCCGTCTGGATTAAAAAAATTCAAATCACACCATAGGCTTCGTTCTTCAGGTTGAAAAACTGGAAGGTTAAAAATTGTTTCCTTAATCACCTTCCGGCTGGCATGCAGACCGCCTCCCTGGAAACGACCGGTGGCAAGGATAACACCCTTGGCCTGAATTGAGGACGTCATATTCTGATTGATAGCCGTCATAAAAAAAGTGTGATCCTCATAAGAATCAAATCTGATTTTTGCGTTGTTCAATACAATGACGTCATGCTGTGACATCTTTTTTTCAAATGCATTTTTCAACCTTAA
>Ga0164315_10004601_pt1 | contig 10700 bp, 7 predicted proteins | sample GuaBasSedimGuay6_FD_113737 | JGI IMG/M metagenome (GOLD analysis project Ga0164315, IMG submission 113737) | Subseafloor sediment microbial communities from Guaymas Basin, Gulf of California, Mexico - Guay6, Core 4569-2, 0-3 cm | ecosystem: Environmental > Aquatic > Marine > Hydrothermal vents >...
TCGGCAGAAGTTACAAAAGTACTTGTAGCCATAGGTGATACCATTGAAAAAGATCAAATTGTATTAGAGATAGAGACTGATAAGGCAACCGTTGAAGTGCCGTCAGAACTAAATGGAGTTGTGAAAGAGGTCATGGTTAAAGGCGGTGAAACAGCAAAGATTGGATCTGTATTATTTATGATTGATGAAATCTCCAAGTCAAAGAAAAAGAAAAAAGAAACTGAAAAAGCAGTTGAAGAAAACATAAAAAAAGCTGTTGAATCGGAAGTTAAAACTTCTGTACAAGTTGCATCATCATCTCCTGATATTTCAGAATTTAAACTTCCTGAACTGGGAGAGAATATTGAATCAGCAGATGTTACTAAGGTGCTTGTAAAGGCTGGCGATAAAATTGAGAAGGACCAAATAATTTTGGAGATAGAGACAGATAAAGCAACCATTGAAGTGCCATCAGAATTTGCCGGAACAGTTAAGGAAGTATTTATTAAAGATGGTGAAACAGCTAAAGTCGGGCAGATTATTTTTACTTTTGTTGGCTCAGAGTCTGGTCAAGCGGGACAGAAAAATGAACTTCCAAAAGTTGAACCTCAAATTAAAAAAGAACTAGCACCAGTTTCTAAAGCAGTCGAAAAAATTGTCAAATCTGAAAAAACAGTTCCAATAAGAAGAGAAGAAATTGCAAAGAGAATTGCGCCAGCTGCTCCTTCTGTAAGACGATTTGCTCGGGAAATTGGGATTGACATTCATCAAGTTAACGGTTCAGGTCCTGGAGGCAGAATCTCTGTCGAAGATGTAAAAGCATTTGCAAAAAACATTAATGAAAATCTGAGTAAAAGTGGAACAGGAGCTGCGTTTGCAATAAATACGGAACCTCTACCTGATTTTTCTAAATGGGGTGAAGTTAATATTCAGCCGATGAGTAATGTGCGTAAGAAAACTGCTGAGCATCTTTCTTACGCATGGGCAACAATTCCTCATGTCACTCAATTTGACAAAGCTGATATCACAGAATTGGAAAAATTGCGAAAACAATTTGCACCTAAAGTTGAAACTGCTGGCGGAAAACTTACCGTTACAGCAATACTATTAAAAGTGATAGCGGCAGCGATGACAAAATTTCCACAATTCAACGCAAGTGTTGACATGGGAAATAAATCAATAATCTTGAAGAAGTATATAAACATTGGTATTGCGGTCGATACAGAAAAAGGTCTGTTAGTTCCGGTAATAAAAGATATTGATAAAAAGAATATCATTCAACTATCAGTTGAATTGAGTGAAATATCAAAGAAGGCTCGTGATAAAAAAATCACAATCGAAGATCTTCAAGGAGGAAATTTTTCTATCAGTAATTTGGGCGGAATTGGAGGGACATATTTTACTCCAATAGTCAATTCTCCGGAAGTTGCAATACTTGGTGTCTCACGCGGAAGCTACGAGCCAATTTATAAAGATGGTGAATTTATTCCGAAACTGATGCTTCCACTTTCACTCTCTTACGATCACAGAGTAGTTGACGGCGCAGATGCTGCTCGCTTTATTCGCTGGGTATCAGAGGCATTAGAGAATCCTTTTTTATTAAGTTTGGAAGGATAGAGCTTAAAACTAAATTAAACCTTTAAGGTTTTCTAATATAAATATTGTATTCTCTATTTGATATTAACAATAGTATGAACTTGTCATATTTTACAAAACCTTAAAGGTTTTTTCTGAAAATTTGTAAAAGGAAATTTCATGAGTGATAAAAAGGAATTAGTAGTTGTTGGTGCCGGTCCTGGTGGTTATGCTGCTGCGTTTTATGCCGCTGATCTGGGAATGAATGTAACATTGATTGATAAGGAAGTAAACCCCGGCGGAGTATGTTTATATCGCGGTTGTATTCCATCAAAAGCCTTGCTCCATATTGCTAAATTATTGCGTGAAGCTGAGGAAGCTACAAACTGGGGTGTCGATTTCGGCAAACCAAAAATTGATCTCGATAAATTGAGAGCTTATAAAGAATCTGTCGTAAATAAATTAACAGGTGGAACAGGACAACTGAGTAAGCAGCGTAAAATAAATTACATTCAAGGTACTGCAAAGTTTACTGGCTCTAATAGTCTAACCGTTGAAAAGGTTGACGGTACTACTGAAAATATTGAATTTGCGAAATCAATTTTGGCTACTGGTTCAATTCCATCAACCATTCCAGGCTTACCCGATTCATCAAATATTTGGGACTCAACAGATGCTCTTAAGTTGGAATTAATTCCTAAGAAATTGCTGGTAATCGGCGGCGGATACATTGGCTTGGAGCTAGGTTCTGTTTATGCCTCCCTTGGGAGTAAAGTCACTGTTGTGGAAATGACGAAAGGTTTGCTGCCAGGTGCCGATAGAGATATGGTTCGTGTACTTCAACGCAGTTTAGAAAACAAATTTGAATCTATTTTGCTTAGTACCAAAGTTTCATCTGTTACAGAAACCAAAACGGGTATAAAAATAAAATTTGATGGGAGCGAAAATTCATCCGAAGAAACATTCGATAGAGTCTTAGTCTCAGTCGGCAGAAGACCTATAACAGATGGATTAGGATTAGAAAACACAAGTGTTCGAATAAGTGATCGAGGATTTGTACTAATCGATGAGAAATGCGAAACGAACGATCCATCGATATTTGCTATCGGTGATATTGTTGGCGGAGCAATGCTAGCACACAAAGCTACAGCCGAGGGCAAAGTTGCTGTGGATGCAATTCTTGGGAAGAAAGTTGCATTCGAACCTAATGCAATTCCTGCAGTTGTATTTACTGATCCTGAACTTGCATGGGCAGGATTAAGTGAAACCGAAGCAAAAGAGAAAGGAATTAAAGTTGAGGTTGCACGCTTCCCTTGGGGTGCGAGTGGAAGAGCAACAACAATTGATAGAAATGATGGATTGACAAAACTGTTAATTGATCCTGAGACTGAAAGAATTGTGGGTATGGGTCTTGTTGGTGTCGGCGCTGGAGAAATGATATCAGAAGGTGTTCTTGCTATTGAAATGGCTGCACTTGCAAAAGATGTTGCTTTAAGCATTCACCCGCATCCAACGCTATCTGAAACTGTTATGGAAGCTTCGGAAGTTTTCTATGGGCATAGTACACATTTGTACAGACCAAAGAAAAAATAATTTTACATTTGGTTTATTCTGTGGGCTGCAATTGCAGCTCCAAAACCATTATCAATATTAACTACTGTTACACCCGAAGCGCATGAGTTTAACATCCCTAGTAGAGCTGAGACGCCTTCAAAACTTGCACCATATCCAACACTTGTAGGAACTGCAATAACCGGTTGACTGACCAATCCGCCCAGAACACTTACTAAAGCTCCTTCCATACCAGCAATAACAATTAGTACTTTGGATTTTTTAATTGCCTCTATTTTTGATATCAATCTGTGAAGACCCGCAACACCAACATCATATATCATTTCGGTTCTATTACCAAATAACTCGCATGTTACTTTGGCTTCCTCGGCTACGGGAATATCGGAAGTTCCTGCTGTTATAATTCCAATAGTAGACTCTTTATAATTTATCTCTTGTGAAATATGCGTTACTGTTCTCGCAAGTGGATTATAGTTAAGATCAGAAATTTTATCATTCAATTTATTGAATACATCTTGAGAAATTCGTGTTACAAGAATATTGCTCTTCCCTTTCTGTGCGTTGATGATTTCTACCATTTGTTCAATTGATTTCCCCTCTCCGTATATTACTTCCGTAAAACCGTTGCGTAATTCACGATGTGTATCGATCAAAGTGTGATGAAGTGACTTGACAGGAAGGAACTTTAATTCATCCATACCTTCTTCAATTGATGTCTCTCCAGATTTTATTCTTGCTAATAAGTTTTCTATTTCTTTCATATGATTATTCTATATCTCTTTTTCGATTTTTTTATAAACTTCCATCAATGGAATTCCAGTTTCTTTGGATATTCTGAGTACATCTTCAAATTCTACTTTTGATTTTAATACTTCGTTGTTGTAAAAACCTCTTTTAACTTGAACCAGACCAAGACTTGTTTCAACTTCCTCAACTTCCCTTTTTAACATACTTTTTTCAATTCGAAATGTTTTTATTCCAAATGTGCTGGTTTCTTTAAAAAGAAGTTCCTTAAAAAATTCTTCTTTCTCTTTTATGCAGAGTACACTAAGTATTATTGCTGGACGATTTTTCTTCATTTGAATATTTTGAAAAGACACATCATCGGCACCGGCTTCTAAAATTCGTTCCATCAGATTTCCAATTACTTCATTACTCATGTCATCAATATTACATTCGAGTAATACCGCATTCTCCATTTCATAAGGTTTTCTTACTTCTTCTGCCAAGTTGACCCGAAGAATATTTGGAATGCTTACATCACGGTGGCCAATTCCATAAGCTGTTTTCTGTATTTTTAAGTCAGCAGCAGTAACAAATTCATCAACCAATTCTGCTAAAATTGCCGCGCCAGTTGGAGTAGTGGCTTCATGATCAACTCCGCCATATTTTACCGGAATATCTTTCACGATTTCTGCTGTAGCTGGTGCTGGTACAGGCATTTTTCCATGTGCTGCTGTAACAAACCCTCCTCCCAACTCAATAGGTGTGCTAATTACTTTGTCAACTCCAAGTTTATGAAAGCAGATGGCTGCACCGATAATATCGACGATTGAATCAGTCGCTCCAACTTCGTGAAAGTGAACTTCATTCAATGGCAGGCCATGAACTTTTGATTCTGCTTTTGCCACATGCATGAAGATTTTTTTGCTTAAGGTTTTTATTTCTTCATCAAGCCCGCTATCATCAATGATTTTTTCAATAGCCGGTAAATTACGATTATGGTGATGATGGCCTTTCGGTGGTGTCATCAACAAATTACTTGGATCGAGCGGCTGATAATTCTTTAAACGAACATCAACTTTTGTCCCGCCAATTCCCATCTTCGAGGATTTTGAAACTGAAATATTGTATTCATTTTCCAAACCGAGTTTTTTCAACTCACCAATGAGATAATTTTCCTCAACGCCAAGATCAATCATAGCGCCTAGATTCATATCTCCGCTGATGCCTGCAAATGGTTCGTAGAATAGAATTTTCATAATTTAGTCAAAATATTAGTTTCAAATTGAGATATACAAATATAATGTAATTTTTTATGACTCTGTGTCTAATCAATTTGAATCAACTGCGACAAACTATCAATCATCGGTATGCCGCATGTTGCTAATTTCTCTTTAGACTGATGCCCAACTGAAAGGAGAACCGGATCTGCTCCAATTTCGTTTGCTACTTCACAATCGTGAATTGTATCGCCAACCAGCAGAACTTCTCCTTTGCTGTAGCCCAACTCCTTCATCCACATAATTCCATTTTCTAATTTACTCTCTGCATAAATATTATCGAGTCCAACTAATCGAACAAAATACTTGGTCAATCCAAAATGCGAAATAAGTTCCTCTAAAGTGTGTTGTGAATAAGCAGATAACACGGATTGAGAGATTCCATATTTATCAATTTCATCCAGTACATGTTTTGAATCATGATAAAGAGTCTGCTCGAATTTTCTTTCTTCATATTCGTTAATAAACTCGTGACTTATTTTCTCCCAATTTTCATCTCCAACATCATGCCCCAAAAGTTCATAATATTTTTTAACAGGAAATGTAAAAACATCACGGTATTCATCAACAGTGATCGTACCCAAGTTGCTCCTTATCATTAAGTTATTCATAATATCGGCACAGAGTTCAACATCATTGAAAAGTGTTCCGTTCCAGTCCCAAATCACGTGTTTATATTTTTTAAGATCAATCATGATAATTAAATTAAAAGGTTTATTAAATGTTAAACGTGAAGATAATGAAATGCAATTGATTAGCGAATAGTGTAGAAATTTAAAGTTATCTTTTTTCTTTTCTACCCTTTAAATATTTAGCCAAAAACAGTTCGGTCTCTCTGTAAAACTCAATCCTATTCTCTTCATTTCTGAAACCGTGTCCCTCATTTTCCTTGACCATATATTTTACTGTTACTCCATTCTCCTTTAATTTTTGAACGAACTTGTCGGTAATACTTTTCTTTACCTTAGTATCATTTGTCCCTTGAGCGATAAAGATTGGAACTTTGATTTTATCAACATTGTGGTAAGGAGACGCAGCGGTCAATTGCTCTTTATCCTTAACAGGATCACCAACAATTTCATAAAGCATTTTTTTGAATGGAGTCCATGTTGGGGGGATTGACTCAAGAAAAGAAATAATATCTGGCATACCTGCTAAACTAACTCCGCATGCGTAAAGATCGGAAGTTGAAACCAATCCTTGAAGCGCTGAGTACCCTCCGAACGAAGAGCCGACTATACCAATCCTATTTGAATCAACAATCCCCTGCTTTATCAGCCAGTAAACGCCGTCAGTAATATCATTCTGTATTTTTCTTCCCCACTCTTTGTAGCCGGCTATCATAAAATCTTTTCCATATCCAGACGACCCACGGAAATTTATCTGCAAAACTGCATATCCCCTGTTTGCTAAAAATTGCACACCTTTGTTAAAGCCCCATTTATCTCTGTACCACGGACCACCGTGTGGATAGACAACAACAGGTAGATTTTTAACAACTGAAATTCGCGGAAGAGTTAAATACCCATGAATTGTCAAATCGTCCCGTGAAATAAAACGAATCGGTTTCATATCTGCCATTTGTGAGGGATCTAACCAAGGACTAATTTCAGAGATTTTCGCAAGGCTATCATTTTCGGTTTTATAAAGGTAATATGCTCCGTATGATTTATCTGAGCTTGCTTTCACTAACATCTTATGTTCGTTTTCATCCGTGCTAACAATATTTATTTCCATGTTTGGTAATCTTTTTTCTATACTCTGCTGAAGTTTATTTCGTTCATCATCCCAAAAATGGAATTCACGTTTGGAAGTTATAACCGAAACACCCTGAATTTTTCTCTGCTTTCTCGAATACCTTACATATTCAATATCAACTTCGGGATGTTCATAAATTACTTCTAACTCATAATTCTTGTCAAGATCATATTTAATTAATGCAGTGCGATCACCTTTTTCGTTGGAAATAACATAAACGTATTTATTATCTGGTGTAAACAATATCGGGAAAAACTCTTCCTTAAAATTCAGTTTTTTAACGATTTTGAAATTACCATTCTCTTTTTTTCTGTACAGAACATTTTGATTAACCCCATCAGTGGAAATTGCAACACGTAGTTTCCCGTTAAAATCAGTTAGCCACTTCGTTATATTACCTGGATTTTGCCCAATGATTTTCTTTTTACCAGTAGTTATATTTAAACGGTACACGTCAAATAACTGCGGATTTCGTTCATTAGTTTGAATTATCACTTCATCGTCATTTTCGGGAAGTTCATCAATGACATATGAAGTAGAACTTTCTGAGGAAGTCAGTTCTCTCGATTCACCTCCCTCAATATTGATACAAAAAAGAGAATAATTATCATTTGCATGAATATCTTGCAAGTATAGGATTTTCTGATTGTTTGCCCAGAAAAACTTTGCGATATCTCTCTTTTCCGAACTTGTGATCTGTATTAGGTTATCATCACCCGTTTTTTGAATAAAAACATTTAATCTGTTCTTCCATGGTCTTAATGAAGCAATATATTGCCCATTTGGTGATAACTCAAAATGTGTATTCTGAGGATTCTTAAAAAAATCTTCTAATGGAATGATTGGAACCTCATATTTTGCTTTTTGGCAGCCGAGCGTTATGGCTAATAAAGAAATTCCGATAAATATTAATATTCGTTTTTTATCCATTTTCTGATCTTTTGTAAAATAATCATTTTTTGCCATTCACTTAGACGATGCTGCGGTGTTAAAGTTTGATCGTTATTTAAAATAATAGGCCATAGATTAAATGGATGAAACGGATCATCTCAGATTATTGTGGGGGAGTTTCATATAAATTTTCGAAAGGGCAATTGTGTCCATTACTATACGATAAAAGTCTATATTAGTAATGAAAAATATTCAAAATGATCACTTCAATGAACTCAATCCAATAAAAAGTTTTTCCATGAATTTATTCTTTGAAGCATCAAAGAATGATTCTTCATTCATAGAAGAATTAATAATAACTAATGAATCAACCTGATAGCCGTAAACAGTACCAACAGCATTGTTATTATAATTGATTATCAATTCATAATTTGGAGAAATCTTCTGTGAATCAAAATTATCAACAAAATTAGAATTTGTAAGTTTAGAAAGTTGACTCAAGTATTTATCTGTCTTTGCAGAATCAAGCGCTCGGTTATTGCTAACCCACTTACCGTCAATTATATTCATTTGGAATGAACTATCTGCAGGATAATTGAAAACCAATTGATCCCAATTTTGATGATCACCTTTTATTACCGAATCATCACGGTAGGTGTTCGGTCCTTGATTAAATGACATTGAGAGAAAACCTTCAACCAGGTAAACATCGTTATCATCATTTAACCTTACATATGTCGAAACACTTCGTGGCTGCTGGAATAAAAACTTCCCGATCAGAATATCAAGTGTTGTGCCTCCTCCTTCCTTAACAACCACTCTAGTTGCAGAGGAATCAACTTCAAATTCCGACCACTTTGTTTTACTTCGTGCAGCTAATCTCTTAGGTTGAATTGAGGTGATTTGATCAATTAATCGCTCAGCTTTTTGCTTAGGAACTGAAGCGGTCTTTCCCTCTGGAAGAGTGACTTTCCATCTATTATCATCCTTAAATAATCTAAATGATCCACCATTCATTGATTTGGGTGAAATGATAATTTCATTGACAACTGAAGTATCAATATCCACCAACTCCGTTTTAAAAGTTCTTTCACTTTTATTATCCGAAGGGAAATATATAATTATAGCTGCAATTGCTAATACGACTAATAATATCACTAAAATTTTATTTGACATAATCTATAGACTTAATTTTATTTCTCTTTTTTCTTCTCATTTGTAATCTATAAATTCCATAAAGAATTATCAGCAAAATTGGCAATATGAAATTTACATATCTTATAATATTTTTCGTCCCATCTTCTAACGAAGGATCAATTGGTCTTGACGAAACTCCCCTTGTTCGTAGTTGAATAAGTCCAGTATCATCCGATAGCCAATCAATGGAATTTACAAGTAAACTTACATTATCAGGTTGAAGCTTCTGTGCTTGTTCTCCTTCTCCATTGACTGCAAAATCTCCGCAACTGAAAACAACCATTTTCGTATCTGTGTTCCCAGCTAACTTACCATCAAGTGCAACAGCAACGGGAAGTGAAGACTGATTGAAATCCTGTTGTCTCCATTGTTTTGAGATATCAAATGTTAACGGAAGTGACTCTGTACCCGAAACATCAGAGCTAACTGCCAATGGTATCATAAAAACTGATGTATCAACTGGGACAAGATTAATAGTACTAGAAAATGGAAGCATCACAGATTCTAATCCTTCTGTAATAGGATGATCAGCAAAGTTAGTAATTATTGGCAAATAGGGAAATTTTATCGGGGTATTCATTGTGAACATTCCCTGCTGCTGTCTTACCATTATACTACCAGAATTGTTATCTACAAGGATATTGTTCTGAATTTCCAACCCTTTTGTCTTCAGCCAATTATCAAATACATTTTTTAGAGGATTGATCATTCCAGTATTTAAGTCACTATCAATGTGCTTAATTGTAAGTAATAGATTACCTCCGCGAGCGAGGAAATCATCTAGATGATCAAAAATATAATCAGGAACTGAATCTGTTGGTGCAATAACTGCAATAGTATTAATTGATGACGGAACTCCTCTATTGAATTCTAAACTCAATGTATCAACATTGTACATCACTGAGAGTGCTACAGAAACCTCTTGCATTGCAGTTAATGCTGGTTCACCATTACCCTGTAAAAATGCTACTGTTGGTTTTTCATCAACGGAAATCTTTTTAATGTTTGATGACAAAGCAAACTCCATCGCAGAACCAGGCTGGATAAATGGTATTGTTTCCTTCTTTTCCCCAAGTTCAATGATTGCGCCAAGATAGGCTCTTTGCTGCTTAACTTGGTCTCGTTCCCTAACATTGATCATTATTGGACGAATTCCACTCTGCTGAGCTTTCGCCTCAGTTTCTTGATCTTCGTTTGGATTAATAAATTCATAAACAACCATTCCACCAGAATAACTATCATATTCAATTAACATCTCACGAAAATCCTCTCTTACTTTTGCAACATCCGGAGGTAAATCTTCAGAGAAATATGCAGTTACAGTTACTGGTTCATTTAGGTTTTTAAGAATATCTTTTGTTGCATCACTTAAACTGTATCGTTGGTCTTCAGTAAAATCCAATCTGAAAAATATTTTGTTACCAACTAAATTCACAAGAAGAATAATGCCAAAAACCAATAGAATACTTGTTCTTAATTTTTTTTGTGTTAACATATCAATTCTTCTCAACTATATTTCTTTTTGAAAGGACAGATTCTGCTAGAAACAGACCGAAAAATGCTATTGATAGGAAGTAGATCACATCACGGGAATCAATAACGCCTCTTGAAATTGATCCATAATGATTTGATAAACTCAGATAGCTGAATATCTGTCCGGTAATTCCGGTAAAACTACTTGCCAATACATCAAAGATTATTAAGAAAAATACTCCGATAAACAAA
>Ga0164315_10004602_pt1 | contig 10700 bp, 21 predicted proteins | sample GuaBasSedimGuay6_FD_113737 | JGI IMG/M metagenome (GOLD analysis project Ga0164315, IMG submission 113737) | Subseafloor sediment microbial communities from Guaymas Basin, Gulf of California, Mexico - Guay6, Core 4569-2, 0-3 cm | ecosystem: Environmental > Aquatic > Marine > Hydrothermal vents...
AACTGGGACCCTAGGTGGTCTAGCGGGTCGGGAATAATCTTGGATACATGGACATCTAGGTGGAATCTGGGATAGCTATAAGTTTCGTTAGGACCCCCTAGTGGGGATTCATTAGGGGACACCCGGGGGCGGTAATGGCTATGCCGACTGTGATACTTTACCTGACTCTTTACTTTTTAAAATGGTACCATCGATCTCAAGAACAATCTCTACCTTCTCTGAAAACATTCCCGAGAGATCATCTATAAATTTACTAAGGTTATTTGATTGCTTATCTAAGTTATCTGCGGTAGACGCTTCAATTTTCAGCTTAAGCCGAGCTTTTTTGCCACCAAACCGATCTTTACTGTGGAACAGACCAATCTCATAATCATTAATTAAAAGATCGTTGATTATCATTTCCTCCTTTATCTTTCCTTTGATTGCATTTACCCCAGGAAAAGTAATACGGGCAAATTCCATGGGCTCATTAGAAGCTGGTAAAATCTTGAATATTCTAATCATGGCTCTATCTCCGCTCATGCCTATATTATGTAAGTCCTTAAATAGGTCTGATGTGATGTAATTTTCATATAGCATTAAGTATTTCATTCTTCATTTCCCTCCGGGAATCTTTCCATTTTTTTGTTGAAGTCACTAAAATATTTTCTCCCTATCATATACGCATGTGGAATATTATATGGATTAGCTACTTGATCACATTTAATATCCCGGATATCTTTAGATGTTGGTGTCATTTCCCATGCTTTTATATCTGTGTCAGTGTCTCTGTCCCAATCTTGTATAACATAGGATAAGTCAGAAAAACTTTCACAACCTGTAATATCCTCTATAATCCTTTTATCCCCATCATCATCACCATCATCACGATTTCCAGTAACAATTCCAAGCTCCTCCATTAAACTAATCATTGCACGTTCTTGTGAAGTATCATAAATTACATAATATTCTATTGATAAATGAATTAATACAGTAACCCACCAGCCATAAAGTTTCTTGCTTAAATCAAGTCCTTGTATATCACCTAAGAGATCAGCATTGTCTTCGTACAACTTTAAATGTTTCATGAATTATATATCTTAAACAAGAATTGGTTAATCCGATGTTGAAGCTTGCATTTTAATTACTCTTTCTTTATACTCTGTGCCGCTACTATTTCTGCACATTCAAGAAGTCTACTAGCATCATTCCGTACCATTTCCTTTCTTCCTTTTTCTGTTATCCCAGTATATTGTTCCATAAAGCAAATATAATTAAAAAAAATTAAAATCCAGCGAAGCTTAATTACAAATAATCATCGCTAAAAACTTTTAATGCTGCAGCATTTATAGAGCCTGTTTTTTCAAATTCTTCTGTGAATTCTTCTGTGTTTAGCTTATCGGTTGCGATCCCGTCAGAATGTATGATCTCTATAAAGGTTCTAATGTCCGAATATTCTGTATCCGTCCCTAATACCGCATCTAAGTGTAATTCATCATAATTTCTAAAGATATATTCTATAGAAATACTTAAATATTCTCCTGCCTCGGTTTCAATTACTTCTCCTTTTACTTCTTTTATTATATGCTGGGGGTGCTTACTATTCCACTCAACGATAATATTATATTCTTTAGTTTCGTCAAAATGCCTTTTTGTATAAGATAATAATTCATACTTGATGTCATATTTAACAGAAGCTATTCCAAGATTATCGAGGTCCCTTATCAAGCGATCAGTAGATTTATAGTTCTCGTATAAGCACAAATATTCCATCTAATTATATATCACCATTCAAATTTACTGATTGGGCTTTTTTGACTTGATTTTATCCAATATTTTTTGAGGGGATACACAAGATCCTTTCTCGATATTTATTTTTAGTAACATAAGTAAATTAATAAATACTGATCCGTACCACACAGCTGAACTTCTTGGAAATTGCTCCCCCTTTATTGCATTCATGCAATGTTCTCTAAGCTCTGCATTTATAAGTATTGACATGCTTGGATGTCCTTTAGATTTAACAAATATTGTATGTTCGCTTATATTATATGAAATATAAGATTCTGGCCCCATCTTAAGTTCAACCATACCCGTACGATTTAGAAATTCAATAGGTCTCCTTCCACATTCTGTTTTGTATGCGTTTATTTTAGTTTCTGTTCGCGAGGTCTCGTTTCTGTCACAGCCAAACGGAACCTCTATTTTAACTGAGTGTATACCTAAAATATTAAAATCACCTAATAAATCTATATCCTCCGGTAAATCACTCATAATTTTTGTCGTCCCGAATAGTTTCTAAGTTGTCAATTCTTTTTCGCTGGGCATCTCTGAGTCTAGATAGTATCATTATTTCTATTTCTGTTTCTTCTAGAGTTAATTTTGCCTCTCTTATTGCAATGTCTATTTTTTTCTGTTTTATCATGATTCTTTGTTTTTTATAGTATCCCAGGAAAGGTTTATTTCTTTAAGTAGATATAAATGAAAACTAATTATATTATAGTCTTCAAGCGGCCCTTCCATAGCCTTTTTTATAGGTTCCCGTATATTCGCAATTATTTTCCCTGTTTTTACTAATTCCTGAAAATTAATTTTATTCCCTATTTTTTTAAAATCTTTCCCGTAATATGCATTAAAATATTTGTCGCGAGAAATCGTACTTATGTCCAATATTACCCAATCGCCTCTAAAAAATACATATAGTCCGAAGTCATCCTTTATACTAACTAATGTTAATCCCTTACCGTGTTTGTTTTTAAAATTCCGGCATTCCTTAGTCTCTTCTACTAAATCATCAGTCATAAAGGCTGCAGTAGTTGTTAGATCTATAATAAATTCAATATCAGGGAGACCAAGGCCACATAAATCATCAAGAAGTGAATCTATACCAGGCATGTTGTTTTATTAAATGTGTTCTTGTATAGCGAACCTAATACATTTCTTATCGTACCATTTGGTAATACCTTTTCTATTTTTACCTCTATATTTAAGTTTTAATAGATATGCAGTCTTAATAGATCTTATACACTTAATATGAATAGGGGTATTCGAATACCTCCCAGTGTCGTCTCTAAACTCAGATAGCAAATATTCTTTCCCCTCTTCGAGGACTTCTGTCATTTTAACAATATCTTCCATATAACAAATATATGAAAAAATAAAATAAGAATGATGATGTAAATTAATATTGTCTGATTTTATTAGCAATTTTACCTGTTTCTGCATTTATGTATACATAAACGCTAACCTGAGTCTCTGGATAAAAGATATCAAATTTATAGCATAGAATATAATTAAATATAACCAGCTTTGGTTGGTTAGATTCAGTTCCTAATTCTCCCATCGGGATTTCTTCCTTAGCAATTAAATAAGCTTCACTTTTGTTTATTTTTATTGGGTTAGTGTATATTATATTAGTAAAATTTCCATTTATAGAAGATATTTTTCCCTTATATTTATTTATAATGTATTGTGATCCTTCTACCGGATATCCTTTAAATGTTTGCTGGTATCTATAATGTGATTGTTTTACATAATCTCGAATTCTCTCAATTAACACAAAGCCAACCTCTTCATGGGAACCAAGTTTATCCTTTAGCCATTCTTCATGAGAGCGTAAGCTTACAAATTCTGGTTTACGTAATTTTATGTATGTTATTTCTAGCGTTTCCGCGTCAAGCCAAACGTGATCGGTATTTGGTATCGAAGGACCTTGGATATATTCCTGTGAATATACAAGGGTAGATACGAGTAGTAGCAGGAAGGTTAAAATTGTTTTCATTTACCATAGCAAAATTTTTAAAAGAGAATCAGATCTCTTATAATATATATTTAAAATATACTAAAATGTTGACTATTAGTATCGGAATTACCTTTTGTTTAATTTAGATCTTTTGTCGAATGCTTCTAAGATACCGGACATAATGTTTTCTTTCTCAAGTAATGCTTTTTTAACCTCTTCCTCTATTATCATATATGAGGTTTCCCCGTTTATAATAGTCCCTAAAGCCCCTTCTACATTATCTATATTATAAACAGCTTCGTCAATGTATGCTGTTAGTAAATGATTAGCCAATCCGTGTCCAGTACTATATGTTAAAATGTTACCGTTACTTAAATATAATAAAAAGTCTGATTCCCCTATATCCATTTTACCAGATGCTTTTGTGATTGTTTGTCCTAAATATCCCCTCCAATCAAGCATTGTTTGGATTTCCTTATCTTTACGGGTTTTTGAAATTCTGTTATTATATTCTATCTGCAAGGTTGACGGATCCATCCCTAGATTATATAGATCATATATTATTTTATTGTCTTTATTCATATCAACTTTATCCTTTTTATTTATAGCTAATAAACTATATAAAGTTCTATTATCCTAAATATAATGTATTTTTTTGAGATAGCACTGATATTACGAAGATTAAATCCTCCCGTGATTTATTATTTTACAGTAGCATTTTTCTTCCAAAAGTCACATGATTTTTTATATGTCTCTATATCTATTTCTACTCCAGAGCCTCCGTGTTCCTTACCCAAAGCATTTCTCATCATGGTTATAGGTTTCATTGGCTCTTCATCAAATTCCATTTGTCCAAGTATTGCTACTATTCCATAATCTATAGACTTAGTTAATTCAAAAACATCCCCTGGTTTTGCTGTTTCTAGAAATTCGTTATGTAATTGCTCTCTTGTATATAATACTACTACTAAAACTTTTGCTTTCGGTATAAACATCCTTGGAATTTCAAACCACTGTGAAAGTACAGGAAGCTCTGATAAATTTCTTGCAGAATATCCAGATTTTAAGTATTGATGATTTGCTAAAGTTATCTCAAGGGTTCCTGTTTTAGCATCTGATATATTATTCATTATAAATAATTTACAGAACGGTGCATAACCTTCTTTCATATTACTCTCAGATACGTTATAATCATCATATACATCAATATGGATTTGAACTTCTTTGGTAAAACCCTCTGGGGTCATATCAAGAATCTTTGTTCCCCCAAACCCCTTATCGAAATGTCTTTTTGCGAATTCTGTTATTTCTATTTTCATTTTTATATACAATTAAGTTTTGCTGGATGTGGACAGGGACTTAGAAACATAGAAAGTGGATTTGAAAACGGAACACCGGTCCACCTCTTTTTAGATTGTTTTTCGTCTGCAAGGAATTTTAGAAAATATAGGATCTCTGCGAGATTCTCTGCATCCCAAATACCTTTCGGCCATCTTTTAGAAAAAGAAGGAAGTTCTGTTAATGTAAATCCTCCATGACCGCTAAAATCTATAAGCTTATATACAAACCCTTCCTGAAATATTTCTACTAAACTCTCAAGTTTTACTCTAAGTCCAGATTCAAAAGTGATCCAAAATTCAGTAAAATTGGGTCTAATGTCACCGGTGAAAGATACAATCTTATATTGATCCCTTTGCCCCTTATTAAATTTATTAATTTCTCTTGATTCTACAAAATCATCGATTGGCTTTCCTCTAAATATCCCATTAACCTCTACATTAACACCACTCCGTATACCAAGGGAATTTAAATCTTCTAATAAAGTATCTTCGTTCATAATTCAACCTCCTTTGAGATTATAGCCCTTAATACAGCGGACATGAAATCTTTAGCTTTTCCTGTTTTTGTTACGTTATAATGCCATGCATTTTTATTATGTCCCTTTGCTTCTTTCAAAACAACAGTTGTTATTCCACTAGCTTTATCAAACCAAGCACCCCGGGAGGTTTTAAATGTAGATCCCCTTGCTTGCCATATTATTGGTTCCTGTTTATCTTTTACCTCCTCTATTATGTCATCAGGGGTCTGGAATGTTTTCGTCCCCTTTAATATAACTTCAATTACCCCATTATTACATTTAGCATCTATTGTATGTCCAGCCAATATCCATTCATCCAATTTATCAGTGGATGTAGAAGAACCAGTTAAATAATGTGGATGTATTTTGTCTTCCCCGTAAACATCAGGATATTGTCTGCCTCCAGCAAAGTAATCCTCCTCCGCATGGAGGAGGGCATTCATAATATCTAAATTCTCTCCGTACCCGGTAAGCTTTCCAGCTTTAGTAATTCTAATAACTCTTAGACCTCCACCACTTCTAAAGCCATGTAGCTCGTGTTTTTCATTTAATGCTTTATCTATTCCCATAAGGTTTTGAGGTGGATCTTTATCTGTATACATAATTGTTATTTTCAAATTACAAGGTAAATATACAAAATAAAATTAGGTAATCAATGATAGTCAGATATAATTTATTATATTAGCCATTATTAATAATGAGTAATATAGAAATAATAATGGCTATGGACTTAAGTAAATTAACATCAGGGACAACTATCCCTGATATCAACAGTATGAAAAACGAACTTAATGATATTAGTACTATCATTAATTCTGGAGATCACTTAGTAGTAAATGATGATGGAACAGGAGCAACCTGGAAACATCTTAGTGTAGTAGATTCTATTACTATAGATACTGGTAACCTTAATGCACATTCCCATCCATTTAACCCCGGAGATAAGGATTACTCACTATCATCTTTGATATTTGGAATTATATTAAATAGTGATCTAATATCAGAAGACCAGGCAAATTATGTTATAGAAAAACAACAATTTAAAGGGAGCGCAATATTAGATTGCATAAAAAGAGATCCGGGGGCTGCAGCTATGAATATGGTTAAAATTGCAAAAAACAGCTATATCAAACAAAAATTAATAGAACTAAGAGACGACCTACCTAAAGATTTTATAACAAATAGTGGATTAGTTATAGATTTAAATGAATTAGGGTTATAGGAAGTCTCATATATAAAGGATGGAACTAATCTCATCTTTACCCTGGCTAACATATATTTCTTTTTTACTTGCAGGAGCTGCAAAGGCATTTTCTGACTTATATTCAGAAGGTATACTAAAACCAACAAAAGACGAAAGCTGGAAATTTAAATGGAAGCTTAACGATCACGGAAAAATAATAACTAATAATAAAAGGTTATGGTATTACTTGTGGTTATGGAAACCAAAATATGTTGAAAGGTTCCCTTACTCTTCAGAATTTCTCGTATTCCTTACAGACCCCTGGCATTTATTCAATACTATAAGAATGGTCTTTACTATAGCAGGAGTTTTATTATTCAGCGCTACTTTACATCCAGTATTAGAATTCTTTATAATTTATGGATTCTTTGCTGCAGGGTTTACCCCAACATATAGGTACTTAAAATACCGCAAGAAGTAATTAAAATATAGGAATGATGTCGTCTAGATTATCTAATGGATCTTTTGGGATTACCTGCATACCTTCAGTATGATCATATATTACAGTAATCCTTTCGAATTCCATACTTCCTTCTTCTGAGCATTCTGGATCCGGGCAAAGGCCCAAAAACATACAAGATGTATATAGATTTTTTGGCTTGATGTCAACCAGCATAGAAGAAGGGTCCTTTCCCGTTATATTAATATCATATGATATTTTTGGATCATCGTCAAATGCTTTCCTAATGATTTCTTGTGTATCTATTACAGTATTAGCATAGTTTCCAGAAGGTAATTTATCATTCAATAACCTATTTATGTCATTTGTTATTTTATTAAGATGTTCTGCGTATTCCTCCATATCAGCTGAATAATTCATTATATCTTTCCATAAAAAACTTATATGCTTCGGGTGGATACATTAGTTCTATTTTCTTCTTCATACGAGGTAGATCGTCTCCCCATCCCCAATCTGGACTATTTTCAAAGATCTGATCCTTCTCACTATGTAAAACTATATTATCAGCTAACTTTATAATAGGGGTTACTACAGGATTTCCGAGATTAAAAGCTTCTCCAACTAAATCCATTATTCGATCTTCTAGTATTACAAACCCCTCCATTTCTGGTCTTTGTTTAACCGGCCTAACCATATCACCAATATAACATTCAGTGGCATCATGTAATAAACCTTTCTTAGGATCTCCCCCTAATCCTTCTACAACATTAGAAACATATACCGAATGCTGAGCAACAGAATAAAAGTGATCACAATGACCATTATACCTGCATAAATGGGACAAGGCCCATGCTATATCTTCGATAAGTATATCCTCCTTTACCATAGTACTAGGATTTATCTTTAACCCACTTCTAGTAGCAGTCCATGACTTATCTACGATTTTTATGTCTTCCATGTAGATTATATGATATTAAGGGCTAACAGTTTCATAATGAGGGAATAGTTTTCCAACCGTTATCGGGATCACCTAGGATAATTGTTCCTCTCTCAACAGATTCGTTGAATAGTATTTCTCCTGGATTAGCACATGAACATTTTGATGTGTGCCCGCAATAACATAACTTATCCCCAAATTCATCTTTAGATTTCTCTCTAAGGATTAACCACTCTTTGTATTTGTTACTTATTTTATCCATCATGCCTTTAATTTAGAAGTTAATATTTCAATTGTTTCATTATATGCTCTAATATGAAAATCCTCTTCCTCCATGATTTCTTTCTTTAATTGGTTACATGAGGAATAATCTATTATCCTTCCGTGCTCTTTTATTTGATTCCCGAATTCAAGTATCCTTATTGCATGAAAGGTTCCTTTCCTTGCTGCTCTAATATTGTCCCTCTTTTTAAAATTTCTGGCTGAATACAAACTCATAGAAGATTTAGAGATTAACTTTTTCGCAAGAACCTTTTTATCTAACTTATTTAATTTAAATGGCCAATCTTTTTGAAGAACTAAAGAATCATCAAGGAATATACATTCAAGTGCAGTGATGTCGTAATTATTTAATGCGTCTATAAATCCCCCTCTACTATACAATATACCTTGTATGGAAAAATCCCTATTTGATATTGCATTATTCTTAAATGCCCCATTAGAAAGCATGGAGGATTTACATACTATTACAAAATCATAATCTGATTCCTCAGTAGCATCTCCATAGACATGAGACCCGTACGGGTATATGTTCACAACATCCTCATCGATTCTTAATTCTCTAATTACGTCTTCCGCTGTATATTCTATCATTTCTAAAGTTATTCCATTAATTACTTTAAACAAATATAAGATAAACAATCTATAAAACTATGCTTTGCTGTATTTAATTATACTTAGATATTGCTACTTGAATAGCTTGAGCTCTTCCCGAATCTTGTTTAGCATTAAAGTGTTTAAGCATCCATTCTAATTCCATATATTTCCCAGTACCTGGCTCTTTATTTAATATTCCAACCGGGTTAAATTGATTTCCTGCAAGGTCTTCGTACATAGTTTCGAAGGATCTAAATGAATCAATTATTGCTGGTGTTACTTCTGGCTCGTCATATACCTCTAAAGGGATATCAGCTTCTACCTCTTCTGTAGGACTTATAGGACTTGTACTTGGAGTAGGAATATTGTCTATTGATTTATCTTCGACAAGAGCTTTTTCAAGCCCATCCTCAAGAATCTGTACCATATCTTGTTCGTGGTGTCTTTTTGCCATTTCTTGTACCGTCTCTCCCTCTTCTTCCTGAATATTAATAGATACTGAGAGTGCTGGTGTTACCGAGTCCCTCTTTCTCTTTCTTGGACTAATCGTTATCTCCCCAGGTACTACAATAAACTCGTCCTCTTCTAATGTATCCTCCCCTGGATTAATATTAACATTATCTACTAGTTCACTTATACTGGACTCTTCTTTCTTAGCAAGTTTTTGGATCTCTTCAGAAACGTCTGTTTTTTTGGAAATTATCTCGTGCTTAGTTTCTAATACCTCGTAATCATCTACTAGCAGAAAATCGTCTATGTTAGGAAGCTCTGCTATTTCATCCGATGCAATTACAGCTCTTGAGTATTTCCATTTTCTGTCCTTTGCAGCAATTTTATATTCTTCTCTAGTTTTTGGTTCTATTATTTCCCTTTGCTCTGGCTGATAATAAATATTAACTGAATAGTCATGCTTGTGTGGCCCTCTGTCTTGGATTAAAACTTTCTGCTCGTCAGCAATATGAATTACATAATATCTCTTGCCTTTCTTTTTTGCTACCTTACTAGGACAGCCTAAAATAGCATCCTCTTCTAACCTTTTTTCTATCCAAGTCATATTAACTTAATCTGCTATTTAGTAATCTAGTCTCCTCAGTGATCAGGCTGCTAACAAAATCTGATAATTTATCTGCTGCCTCTGGCTTTGCATCCTTACCGTATTTTTCTGCTCCTATCGTTTCTGGATTATCGTGCATAAACCATGCTATTTTAACAGCGCATCTCATTGCCCTTGTGGTATCCCCAAATTCGTAGTTGTCCCCATACCAATAAGTCCGATGATCAAAATCTTTAAACTCTACCGAAAAAACCAGATTCGTTCCGTCTGTATAATGTTCAACTGCAGAATGTATAAATATATTATATTTTTCTAGTTTTCTTAGTTCCTCAAATCCAAATAAATCAAGCCTTATTGTATCATCAAATTCTAAATGGTGATCACTAGATTCTATATATTGTCGATCGTGCATTATTAGATAATTTCTTTATAGATATATCTCTATTTTAGTGGACTTCTATTACTTTACCGAAGATTTTTTTGGTCCATCCGTTTACATTTCCTTTATTGTTTCCTATAAGAGCTCCTTTTGTTATATCCTTTGCTTTAACAAAATGGGTATAAAAATTTCCTTTTACTTTACAATAAACAACATCCCCAATTTCAACATC
>Ga0164315_10004605_pt1 | contig 10696 bp, 25 predicted proteins | sample GuaBasSedimGuay6_FD_113737 | JGI IMG/M metagenome (GOLD analysis project Ga0164315, IMG submission 113737) | Subseafloor sediment microbial communities from Guaymas Basin, Gulf of California, Mexico - Guay6, Core 4569-2, 0-3 cm | ecosystem: Environmental > Aquatic > Marine > Hydrothermal vents...
CATTTCTGTTGCTCCTAATAAAACATTTGTGACCTATGCTGCGACGCAACATATATCAAATCACGGTCTATTTATAGTACCAACACAAACGGTTGTCAAGGTGTTTCAGAAGTTATTTTTTAGACGATCTCGAAGGCCGGTCCGGTGGTCTCGGCGACCACTTCTCCGGTGCTCTGGCGGATCAATTTGGCGGACGAAATGTGGATGATAGTATCATCATCGGCACGTGGTCCGTTGACTCCACCGACCTGAAAACTCGCGTTGTAACTCTGACGCCAGCGTTCGAGGTTGGCTTCGGTGGCGCGTCCGTCGAGTCCTTTGCGGGTGTCCCATGCGAACATGCCCATGGGGCGGTTGGCTTTGACTTCGACTCGGTATGTTGGTGTACTCATTGCGTCCACCCTGCTGCCAGCGGCTCAACATTGAAGGTGCTTGCAATGTGCACAAGGCTCATGATGTCGTGCGGGAGTTCGGCGTTGAAGACTACGTAGCAATTCGTCAGCGTAGCATTGTCCGAGTTGGTGAAGTTCGCCAGCGCACTCTCGACGTAGTACTCGTCGTGCTGATTGCGAACGTTCCATTCGATCTTGCCGTCCATGTGCTTGCCCATCTCAGCTTCAAGGAGGTCAGTTACTTGTACTCTGAAAGTATCGTAATTCATAGTCGTCTCCTCTAGAGCCAGTTTTCACGTTCAACGTGCTGAGTCTTTCCAGCGTCTACGACGCGGTAAGTCTCCCAATCAGCCTTGTCTTCGTTCAACTCTTTGAGAGTTGACTCGGCAGCGGCCTCGTCGTTGAAGCTGTAGATCAGCGACCAGCGAGTATCGGGATCGATGTCACGGGCGCGAAGGGCTTCCTTACGTGTTTCGGGCAACTCGTCGTGACGTTGGATTTGGAAGCGCAGGATTGTTTCGGTGATTGTATTCATGGGCATCTCTCTTCTCAGTTGGTGGGTACATTATACAGTACCACCAACTTTTGTCAAGAAATTTCGTCGATGTCTAGCAGTTTTTCGAAGTAATAATCGTCGTCCTGTGCTTGGTCTAGGCGTCGCTCCTATCTTCAGCCTCACCTTCCCATTCGCGGACGCTTTCGCCGGTCATGCTGTCGAGGTAGGTTACTCGATACGTGCTCATCGGAACATACCACCAAAATGCCTTTCCCGCAACGGCTTAATTCCTCTCTCGGTTACGAGTTTATCCCATTCCAAATCAGCCAATCGGATGAACTCCTCGAAGAACTTCGGAGCCAACGTATCGTAATCTGGGCGGGAGTCATCAATCGGAAACCCAATCACCTCGTCCATGTAATCGGTCAATTCCTGCGTGGCATCATGGATATAGGTGTAAGCCATAGTGCCGTGCTGTACCCATCCATCGTCATGGGTCTTGTCTCCAGCCATCACACGGGTTGCACTGTCTGCATCGACGATGCCCATTTGGCTAGCCACGTAGATATTCGTCAGATGCAGATGTACAGTCGCCTTCTCGTTACCATCCTCTCGTCCTGCGGTGTTCGCCATCAGGTAGCGGTGGATGGGGAAACTCATTAGCATGTACAAAGCATGCTTCAATCGCTGTTCAGTATTCATGAATCGTTCTCCTTATCTGAATATAAGTGTGATGGGTTTGGTACGGTCTTCAGCCGCGTTCTCAGGAACGATGACATCGTTAATCAGGTCTTCATACTCACGGACCCAACGCTCTATGTTATCGTAACACCAGAGCCCATTCACGTAGACGCTCTGCCCGTGGGCGTAGCTGATAGGAGCAGTGCGGCAGTCCTCTTCAGCAGACGTGAAGTAGTAATACCCGTCACCTTTGAGAAGCTCGACCTTATGGCCGTGCTTGGCGTAGATGGCTGCTGCGATGTTGTTGCGAGTCAACCTCATTAGAACAACTCTACCACGATGTCACCCTCGGGGATACCGACCAACTCAACACGTCCGAGTGATGCTTGATCGACGTATTCCAGTGCGTCCATCTCGACGAATCCACCACAAGGTGCTTTGAAGACGCGACGGTCACAATCCCACTCGGTGCATATGGTCTCGACGGTCGTCATACCTATTTCGCCATCTTCCAACTTGATGCTGAAGGTGCGACCTACTTGCCATGCGATGGCTTCGTCTTTGATGATTGTAGTCATGATTAAATCTCGTAACAATCGACGGGCTCGAAACCCAGATCGCACAGTGCTTTGGCGGCACTCATGTAGTTGCGATATTTGGCTTGAGCAGCAGAGCGGGAGATTTCGCCATCACAGTGCAGGTTCTCGGGAGACAGACCACAGTCGATGTCCTGAAAAATACGCTGAGCATCAGCATCGGTAATGGTGTCTGGGTCGATGAGTGGCTTCTTGAATATCGTACTCATGAAGTTCATGTGTTCGATCTGACCTTTCAGTGCTTTATTTAATGTTCTCATGGGCATCTCTCTTCTCAGTTGAAGGGTCCATTATACAGAACCACCAACTTTTGTCAAGAAATTTCGAAAACTAATAATGTCTTATATAATGAACATTAAGCCTCTTAGTGTTCATTATATAAGACATTCGGAATGATCCATGTATAGATCATAAGTGCGCTTTATGACCCGTATATGGATCATTTGATATCAGTTTTGATATATGACTGTTCCAAAGTAGATCGCGTAATCCACATTGTTATCGTCGAGTAATCCCAATGGAACTGCATACTTCGTTGCAAACCCGAACACTGCGGCAGATATAGTATCAGGGTTTATTTCGAACTCGCCCTCATACTCCGCACCTTTGGTAAGGCTGTCGTTTGTTTCATTGCCTAGCCAGATGCAAGGCTCGTCGCCACGGTCTACGGTATAAAAGGTATCCTCATCGAAGCCGAATTCCTCGGCGGCATCGGAAGCGGACATCCTACGCTTGCTGGTTTTTGGGACTTCCTTGATCTCGTAACCACACTCACTACAGAACCGGTCGTCGCCGCGAGACGATCTGCGGTTGCGATGTCCGTTTTCGCATTCGCGGGATGTATAGGCTGATTCGAGCCATTGGTCCACGACCAAATATACTCCGATGTAAACGTATGTATGACTACTCATTTGTTGTTCTCCGATAACTGGGTTCGTTGTTCATGACAGGTACCAATACCACAAGGCAGCATCGGCCAAAACGATGAGGATCAGCCCACCAATATACTTGATGCGCGAGTCCCAAAAAATCATGTTGCCAGTCCATCTGAATGCGTTCGAGGATTGTGGGTTTCCGGTTGGTAGTGTTATCCCATACCATTATTTTTCTTCCTCTGGGAAATGATATCCAAATACGTAGTAGCTATATCCATCGCTCCAGTTGAAACCGGTGAGGACGTGATGGATTGTGGTGGGCTTGCCGTGGAAGTGAGTCAGGATCGATTCGAAATATCCCACTGAGCAGATTTCCCATTTGCTCTTATTTGACTTGGCTTCCGCCTGTGCGAGTCTTTCACCTTCTCTCCACTTATCGTAATCCCATTCGAGATATCGGTCGGAGTAGTCATAGCCACCACTCTTGTGCTTTGCCTTGCGTCCAAAGACGGTCTGTGCATCGCGGAAAAGGTCTTCGGTGTAGTGACAACTCGGGAGGCGTTGGGTTTTGCTATCGATAGCCTTGGTAGCGAAGTCCTTGGGGGTCATCGTTGCGGTCGGTAGGTTGTGCCTCGCGCTTACGCCCATACGAATCGTTGTACATATCCATAAAGCCATCTAATTCGTAATGATCCATTATGCTACCGCCTTGTCTAGTACTTTGTCCAGTGCGGCACGAGCCTGTTCGGCGGTCTCATCTGCAACGACACTGGCAACCAGTGTGAGCAGGAGTTCGCGGGCTTCGTGATGGCGATGGGCAAAGGGAATGTCGTTCGCACGAAACACTTTGTCGAGTTCCATCACGGCACTGTTGGTGATGCTGTTCACGTCAATGGTTTTGTTACTCATAAGCATTTCCTCTCATATATGGGGGCAGCGTATCAGTTTTGGGCGGTATTGTCAATCACTTCGGAAGCAATTCGAATGTCATCTCGGTGAGGTCTTCGTTGTCTGCGATTACTTTTTTGCAGACATTGCGCAACTTCCGCTCAACTTCTACATCAGTGTCTCCCTCGGGATCAATGGTGACACGGAGGCTGAGGGGACCGGCACCTGCCCACTTGGATATGAATGATTCGTCAACCCAACTGTCACCCCCTTGCCAGTCGTAACCGGGTAGAAAATACTGATTGGTCGGGTCATTCCGTCGTTGTGCAATGGAGAACAGATTGGACTTGAATGTCTTAGACACTCGCTTACGGTTCTTGGGCGGTAGTTGATCGAGTGCCGTGGTGTTCACGTGTACCCGATCACCAATACTGTATTTGTAATCACTCACTACAGTCCACCGACGGCGCATACGGAAAGCAGGATGGCACAGATAATTAGCATGAACACACGCTGCGTTACCCGAGGCTTGTACGAACGCAATCCCAAGATGACATCTTTGGTTGCCTCGGGCATTGCCACAGAGCAGCCCTCGCGGATGATGCGCTTCGGTGGTGGCGGAGGTGGGTAATCACTAGCTGACGGTTGCTCACCTTCCTTGAGGATGCGCCCACTTGGTGGTATAGGTTTTTCCGTTGTCCCAAAATGTTTTTCCAATCGATTTAGTGCATGGCACAAACCAGCACGTGAAAAAGACATATCGGGTATGTAAAGAAGAGTTACGGCTTGTTCGCATTCTTTATAACTTCCCATATTTTTAAGTGCTTTAAAAACTCTGTCGGAATCTTCTTCCCATTCTTCACTCATTGCCCATCTCCCGTCGTCGTGCTTCTAACATGTCGGCGATATTGCCATCCTTCACCACATACTTGTATTCTTGTGTCAACCCAGACGCGTGATCCTTGACGATGTTACGCGGCTCGTGATAGGTACGAATGGTCTCGGTGTTTATATCCCGCTCGGGTGCCTCGTCAAGTCGGTAGTGCTTGATGAGCATAGCCACTAGTCGCTCGAAGGCGTCACGTTGGTTAGCTGGTCGCGTGCGATGATCCTGACCAGTGGCCATGAGTCCGCTCTGGAGGTGGGTTATGCGGCAACAGTTCTGAGTCTTGTTGCGCTTTTGCCCACCGGCACCCTGCCCAGAAAACCAATCGATATTGAAGTCTTTCTTGGTTGCCGAGAAGGCTGCTTGTTTAGTGGTGTCGCTTCGGGTCATTTTGGGTTCCGTGAACTATGATTTCATCTTCATCAGAGTCGGTGTCATCGATGGCTTCAGCTTCTTCCTTCTGCATCCTTGCTATCTCTTTCGGGAGGTCTTCCAGTGGAACTTCTTCTAGTCCATTTTCGCCCATTTTCATGACAACCATCTCGTCACCTCCCGGTAATGCCCCGCCCATCATGGCAGAGAATGCAGCCATCCGCTGGTTCATTTCGAGTTCGTGGTGTTGCTCATGAAGGTGGTCGATGAGGTTGCTTATGACATGACCGGGTGTGATACCGCCTTCGTGAATCATTATCCCGTCATCAGTCATCGTGTCGATGAGATGGGTGAGGATGAAGTGTAGGTAGCACAGTATGCCCATGGATTGGACATCCCCATCTTCGTGCAGGAACGTTACCACTTCGCCATCGAAGGCTACTTGGATTTCCATGGTATCATCTTCCAACAGCCGAACGCCATTGATAGTAGTCAATTTTTCTAGTTCTTTGTGATCCATAGTACACCTGTTTATCTGTTAGTATTAGACACTACCTAGTAAATATGAACATGTCAAGAGAGAATGTCAATGCAACTCATTGAAGGTGCCAAAATTAGCCAGCAAATATTGCGGCAAGCTATCAATGATCCCAACTTCACGTTCGGCATCGAGGCTGAGTTTCATCTCAAAGGTGCTGCCGCATTCATGCGTCAACAGATGACCCAAGGTCTCGAAACTATGAACCACCAAGATAGCGAATATTTCGTGAAGAAACTTGGTGACGTTGATTGGCACGACGTAACACATTTCTTCCGTCCGTTGGCCGTCGATCACGGAGACATGGCTCGCCCTTCTGCCATCATACAACACCGGCTCGAAAATCTCTATGATGCCTTCGAACGGGGAACTGGTAGCGCAGAAGGAAACACCGTAACAGACGCTATGTGGCCTGAACTCAAAGAACGAAACGGTATTCATGTGCTTATGGCAGCGTTGCGCATTTATCCCGAAGGTAGGGTTGTCGGGCTCCCCGAGAGTCAAGAGAAAGCGCTCCGTGATATCATTTATGATGGTGACACTGAAGAAATTAAACCCTTCGGAAAACTCCGCGATGTCCCGATTGCCACAGCACCGGCTGTCGATGATGACGAACTCGGTTTTTACAATATGTTCCGCGACGAAACAGTATCCGCATTCTACAGCCTAGTTGCCAAAGACCTATCGGCGAAGCTAGGGACTGAGGTCAAATATGTCTTTAACGATCACTTGGTGTATCATGTTGGTGGCTACCATTCTTGGGTCGTCACCTCTGACTCATCATTGGTAGAAGAAATGGAAGATGGCTTTGAGAAGGGTATCGACATCGCGGGCGTCGAGGTCGTATCGTCGATCATGAATGCAGAAGAAGGATTGACCATGCTCAACAAGATGCTTGAGATTATGAATGGCGAAATCCTCGGACTTGAGGTAATCACCACAGAAGAAACTGGGCTCCATGTCAATCTAGGAGTGAAGGACAAGGAGATTGACCCTATTAAGATTTTGGTACTCGCTGGTGATGAGCACATCGTCAACAAGTTCGACCGTGCCAATAACAAATACGCAGCATCCGTTCAGACTGCCATGAAAGACCGTATGTCCACAGTTGCTAGTGGCAACGTACCGCGAGGTCTGGACGCTTCACTGGTAGGCACCCGCAAGGATGTGAACTCACTCGTTGCACAGGCTCAGGAGGTGCTGAGGGGGCTTGAGACAGACGAACGGGACATCGACCGAGTGATAGCTGTATTGAATGATATCAAGCCAGAAGGGAAGTCACACTCTATCAACTTCGAGAAGTTGCGGAGTGGTTACGTCGAGTATCGTGCTATCGGGAATAGAGGCTATGAGAAGCGGAAGAGCGAGATCATGGATACCGTACTTCACATGATTGGGATCACACATATAGCCACCGATCCCAGTGCGTATAGAAAAGAGTTCCTAAAGAAACTATATTTGATGGTACAACGTACTGTCGCAACCGCCAATGAACCAATTACTGCATCGGTTGGTATGATTGGATACGGCGCTCGTGGTGGTTACGGTGCGCCAATAGCGAACGAACCAAAGACACCATATGATGGTGAAGAGTTTTTAACCAAATACGGATTCGATCCCGGAAGTGACACCCAATGAGTAACACGACAAGTATCTACGCAAAGAGTTATACGATGGAGCCCGTTGATAAAAAGGAAATTCTGGAAGAACTCCGTGGCCAGAAGGCTCACGAGAATCGCGCTAGGAAGTTGGGAATACTCTTGAAGGAAGAGAAGACCACGAACCAAACCCTAAAGCGGAAGGTTCGCACCCTTGAGGCGGAGACCCGCCAACTCAAGGAAGTAATAGCTCAGCACCTACGCGAGGAGCAATCTCGACGCTCGCGCAAAGGCGAGCCCCGATAATTTACTTCTGCTTGTTAGACTTTCTACGAGCGCGACGCTTGGTGCTACCAATCTTGCGACGACCCTTATGTACCTTGCTTCGACCTGACATGTCATGGTCTCCTTAATAGTTAATGAAGTGAAATAGAGTAACAGACGTAATGATAGCTGTCAACTTTTGCTATCTTCGTTTATTTTTGCTGCGGATTTTTCTGGCTTTGTTCCACGCTTGGACTTCGATCCACCAAACCAGTGACATACCAATGACTCCACCCATAATATGACCGCCATGGACGTGCCACATTTCCTTCGGTTGGAGTGCCCCGTTGTCGGGTCCGAAGAGGTGGTCTAGACCGACCACTGAACCCTGTAGGGCGATGACTGTTTGGTTGTATATCTGGTGGTAGTACACGAGTGTGTGCCAGTCACCAAATGCTATACCGAGTAGTGCGATGGATAGGATAGCCTTACCAAAACCCTTGAAACGATTCTTATAACCCTCGGTCATAACGAGTACTGCAAGTGCAGCTATCCCCGTCATGTAGAAGGTGATGTACCGACCAATTGATTCGTCGGCGAATGTGAGTAATTGAATAAGTTCTGCTTCCATGCAGACTATTTACTATTTCCTCGCTTGCTCCTTACTCGCTTCATTGCACACACCCCGCTCGGTGGGGGTATCCCATCCGTATACAGCACATCGTGCAGCCATGGCGCTGTAGCTATGGTCTTTAATAAACCGCTCGACGGCAGTAGTTTGTTGCTTAGCAAGTTCTGCTTTGGCTTCGATTTTGGCGATTTCGGATGCAGATTCGGCAGTAGCAACCTCAGCGTCATCGAACCCAACTATCACGGTGCACGCGGGAACGGTGATGAAGAAGGCCAGTATGAAATATGTTGCGAGCTTTCCCACCCATGGCATTTCCCACTCGATTGAACTTGTACCGTCAATCATGGCGTCACCTTTTTATCAGGGTACTCGGCATCCAGCATCTCGATGTAGACAGCAGGGCTGGTACCGGGCTTCAGTTCGTGAACCTTGTCGAAACCGTTCTCTTCGGTAATCAGGCTGTCTGCCTTGTCGATGGCACCACGGTACTTGCCACCGTAGTTGCCTTCGAGTTTGCCGGTAGCAGGATTCAAATCACCCCACTTGACCTTGTTGCCTTCGATGGCTTCAATGTAATAGCGCTTGCCAGTACGGAAGGACACAACCATGTGCCGACCGGTGTGGTCGGTCTGTTCGAAAAACTTTTCTTTGAATTCGGGTGTTAACATAATATTCTCCTATATGGTTATATTAATAATTACCGATTATTATATGATTATATCAATAATTACCGATTATTATATGATTAAATATCTGTTCCTATTTCTCTTCTGGAAACGTTGATTTGAGGGCTCTACATATCAGCCGCCAAATAGTGTACGATTGTCGTGGGTAGTCTTTCACTTCACCCTCGCGCAATACTTTTGTCTCTGACCCCTTGCGGAGTACTCGCACGCGGTAGTCACCACGCGTGTGGGTGCCACCCTGATTATCAATCAGCATGCGCCCAATTTCTTTCTTGCGGGATTCGAAGCCCCACGGCCACAATTCTATTTTGATTACAATCATGCAATCACTATAATAGAATTGGGGGTAGGGTGTCAAGGTGTTTGGTACTCCCAGAAGGATTCGAACCTTCATCTCGCGCTAATCTGGCGCTAATACCGCTTATAAAACGGCTGCTTTACCCTTAAGCTATGGGAGCATTGTGGTAGGCCCGACTGGGTTCGAACCAGTGACCGACGAATTATGAGTTCGCTGCTCTACCAACTTGAGCTACAGGCCCAAATGCTATTTGGTGGGACCGGAGAATTTCGAAATCTCGGCCATCGGATTAAAAGTCCGGTGCTCTGCCTCTGAGCTACGATCCCATATTCAGTACCCGCCAGTTAAAATCTTTGGCGGTTTTCCTTCTATGACAGTTAGCGCAACGTACTTCGCACTTAGCTATCTCTTTTTGTATTCTCGGTATCGACCAACCAGTAGCTATGGCCCTGCTAATTGACAATTCCTTGTCCTGTTGGTGATCGAACTCCAAAACAACTATATCATCCTCACCACAGTCAATACACGAATGATCTTTCAACCAATTCCAAACATATTCTCGGCTTTTCTGAATGAACTTTATTCTATTATTCTGAACTATCTGTTTATGATGCTCAGAATTTTCTTTATAACGTTGCCTCGATCTTAGCCTGCCACATGGTTTACATTGACTTTGATATCCATCCTTTCTTCTTTTGTGTTTATTGAATTCACCAAATGGTTTATTCAATTTACACATACTACACTTCTTCATACCAGTTCCCTTAACTTTACTCTTAATCTATTTACTAATTAATAGTCTGGAACTTGGTGGGTCCACAGAGATTCGAACTCTGATAACCGGGGTAAAAGCCCGGGATCATTGCCATTTAGATCATAAACCCATTCAAACTCGGATTAGGTAACGGAATCCACTTTTTAAGCGCTCTAACCACTGAGCTATTCCCCATCTGTTGGGGAAGTAGGATTCGAACCTACGACCTCTGTCTTCTAATGACGATAACGAATTCACAATCGACCCGAATTTGGTGGGATGCCTCGGCTTCGAACCGAGATTTGCTAGGGTAAGAACCTAGTGCATTACCAGTTATGCTAACGTCCCATAAAACTTGGATTAGGTAGTCGGAATCGTGTTTTAAACGCGCTCTACCACTGAGCTACCCGCCCATGTTAGAGGACGGAGCCGGATTCGAACCGACGACCACGGTCTTGGAAGGACAATAAACAATTCACAAGCGACCCAAGTTTTGGTAGTTGCGGGGAATTTTGAAATCCCGACATCCGGCATGTCATGCCAGTGCTCTGCCTCTGAGCTACGCAACTATAATATATCTGGGGTGACTGACGGGAATCGAACCCGCACTCTACCGGATCACAACCGATCATTCTGCCGTTAAATTACAGTCACCACTGTAATGTTTGGGGCGAGTAGTGGGGTTCGAACCCACGACCTCTCGGATCACAACCGAACGCTCTAACCAACTGAGCTATACAC
>Ga0164315_10004606_pt1 | contig 10696 bp, 7 predicted proteins | sample GuaBasSedimGuay6_FD_113737 | JGI IMG/M metagenome (GOLD analysis project Ga0164315, IMG submission 113737) | Subseafloor sediment microbial communities from Guaymas Basin, Gulf of California, Mexico - Guay6, Core 4569-2, 0-3 cm | ecosystem: Environmental > Aquatic > Marine > Hydrothermal vents >...
ACAGGCGGTCCTGGTGGGAAAAGAACTTGCTGCCCTAGGAATCAATATTGAGTTGATGGAACAACCTGTTGCCGCTCGCGATTTTGTCGGGATGTGCTATGTACGAGATCATCTGCATTTACCGGTGGTCGCCGATGAAAGTGTTTTTTCGCCCCGGGATGCTTTAGAATTAGTCAATATGGGTGCTGTCGATGGTTTGAATATCAAGCTGATGAAATGTGGCGGTATCTACAATGCTCTCAAAATTATAGCAATCGCAGAAGCTGCCGGTATCCTCTGTATGATCGGGTCGATGATGGAATCGCATGTCAGTGTCACCGCCGCCGCGCATCTGGCTGTCAGTCAGACCTGCATCAGTCGTTTTGATCTTGACGCGCCACTTTTTTGCAGCATCAATCCCGCTATTGGTGGCATAACCTATCAGGGAAGCAGAGTCTTCCTTGCAGATACCCCTGGTCTGGGGATTGAATCCTTTAAGTTTAACCGTGTGTAGCGAAAATCAGGTTACACTTTCGATACGATCTTTAAATTTGTCGATCGTGGTTAATAGTTGAGATGGCAGGGGATGATCAACTTTATATGCCAAACCAACGATACGTTCAAGGTGTACATCACTGATTTCTCGGCTAACAATGTCTGTGCGCAGGGTCGTAGAATGACTTGGCACAAGAGAAATGCCGAGACCTGCGGCAACCAGATCCAGAGCGTATTCTTCGGTGCTGAAGGTCGCTTTCGTATTGATCTTTATCCCTTGCTTCTGAATGGCAAAATTCCACGAATCAAGAGCATCACAAAAGGTTCGACTGATAAAAGGGACGCCATCTATCTGCCGTAATTGAACCGTTTTCTGCAAGGAGAGAGGGTGCCCTGTCGCCATGACAAGTACATATTCATCGCGCCAGAGCTTATTAAAACTTTCATCTTGCAGAGCCATCGTGCTCGAAACAATCCTTGCATCTGCCTCTTCGTTCCAGTCGACGATAGTTAAGTCCAATCCCTGTATATTCTCCAACAACCCCTTGATAATTCGACCAATACGCTCCCCGGATAGAAAAGGCATGAGACCAATTTTTAATGGCAGTAACGGAACCTTGTTTTGAAATAACCGTTGCATTGCCTGGATATCACCCATAACTTTGATAGCATGAGGGTAGAAAATTTTTCCGTCCTGCGTTGGACTCACCCCTTTGGAGTGACGAATAAACAACTGACAATCGAGCTCAGATTCCAGTTGTTGAATCGCTGCTGAAACCGAAGGTTGCGCAACAAAGCACCGTTTCGCAGCACGACTGAAGCTCAGTTCATCAAAGACAGAAATGAAGTAGCGAAGATTTCGAAGTTCCAATGTGAAATCACTTTCATCAGCGTGAGTTAGGCTAATTTGGTTAAATCAAGAGCTATAGTTTATACCTTTACCCCTCAAAGGAAAACAATATTTTACCTTTGGCCTATTTTCCCTTATTATTTAAAAATAGAAATTTAAATATATAAATTCGAGTGACAGATTGAATTTTTCACTGAACCAAAGGGGACTGAATTTTTTTGAGATTCTTATCGAAAATTATTCTGTTCCCGACATTAATCTTATTTCGAAAAAAACGTGTAACAACATCGTGTTAACAGCATTCTGAGATTAAGGAGAAAAATAATGGAATTTTTGAAAGAGCTCGGCATTAAAGAAAAAAATTTTGGCGCTTCGACCGGTATTGAGTGGAATAACACCACCGATCAGGGAGAATTGAAGATCGTTTCTCCTGTTGATGGAAAGCATATTGCCAGCGTTTATCTTGCTTCAGAAGAAGATTACGACAACATGGTTGCCAAGGGGGTTGAGGCGTTCAAGCAGTGGAAAGTCGTTCCAGCGCCAAAACGTGGTGAAATTGTTCGCCAGATTGGTTTACAGCTACGCAAATATAAAGATGCACTCGGCACCCTGGTCTCCTACGAAATGGGCAAATCACTTCAAGAAGGGAAGGGCGAGGTTCAGGAGATGATCGACATCTGTGACTTCGCTGTTGGTCAGTCTCGACAGCTTTACGGTTCCACGATGGTTTCGGAACGTGAGCAACATCGGATGTACGATCAATACCATCCACTCGGAATCGTTGGTACGATCAGCGCCTTCAACTTCCCCGTGGCGGTATGGTCATGGAATACCATGATTGCAACGGTTTGCGGTGACACGAATTTGTGGAAACCATCCTCGAAGGTTCCTCTGACAGCTATCGCAGTTCAGAATATTCTGGGAGAGGTTATTAAGACTAATGACCTTCCCGAAGGGCTGTTTAACCTCATTGTCGGGCGCGGCTCTTCGGTCGGAGAAAAACTGCTTAATGACAAACGAATTCCTCTGGTTTCGATCACCGGTTCGACTGAAGTTGGTCGCCACGGTGCGCAAATTATCGCCAAACGGTTTGGTAAGGCGATCCTTGAGCTTGGTGGCAACAATGCAATTATCCTGACCCCCAATGCTGATCTTAAAGTCGCACTGCCAGCCATGGTTTTTGGCGCAGTTGGAACGGCAGGGCAGCGCTGTACCTCAACCCGGCGCCTCATTATCCATGAATCGATCTACGATAAAGTCAAAGAAGTCATCGTGAAAGCCTACGGCGGATTGAAGATCGGTGATCCATTGAACGAAAATAATCACGTTGGTCCGCTGATTGATAAAATTGCTGTAGGTGAATTCAAAAGAGCTCTTGTTCGTGCAGAAGAAGAGGGCGGCACAGTTATCTGTGGTGGCGAAGTCCTTGAAGGGGCTGGTTATGAGTCGGGTTGCTACGTCAATCCAGCCGTTGTTGAAGCTGAAAACAGTTACGAAATCGTTCAGGAAGAAACCTTTGCCCCGATTCTCTATCTGATCAAGTATCAAGGTGAGGTCGAAAATGCGATTGAATTACATAATGGTGTTGTTCAGGGTCTATCTTCTGCCATTTTCACTCAAAACCTATTGGAAGCAGAAGCATTCCTCTCTGCCGCAGGTTCGGATTGCGGCATCGCCAATGTCAATATTGGCACCTCTGGAGCTGAGATCGGTGGAGCCTTTGGTGGTGAAAAAGAGACCGGTGGTGGTCGCGAATCAGGTTCTGATGCCTGGAAGGCTTACATGCGTAGGCAAACGAATACCATTAATTATGGGAAAACACTGCCTTTGGCACAAGGGATTAAGTTTGATATCTAAGGGTTGAAAATGGGTAAAGAGGGGTCGGTTTGCGACCCCTCTTTACAACCACGACACTGTGTCAGTAAGACAAAGTGAATAAAGCAAAGAAAGAGAGCAAATGATGCTAACAGGGACTGAATTAGTCAGTATTGGTGCTGGGCAGGGGAAAGCCACCAGCGATTTGCTCGAAAAAAGAGAGCGGTACGTTTCGAGAGGGATTTCCAATCTCGCTCCTATTTTCATTGAAAGCGCCAAAGGAGCTGTTGTCAGAGATATCGATGGTAATGTCTATATCGATTGTTACGGTGGCATCGGAGTTTTAAATGCCGGACACTGTCCAGATCATGTCATCGATGCGATCAAGACTCAGTCAGAGAAACTATTGCATTCCTGCTTCAGTGTTTCCATGTACGATTCCTATGTGGAACTGGCAGAAAAACTGGCCAATATTTCCCCCGGGGACAAACCAAAAAAAGTCGCACTTTTTAATAGTGGTGCGGAAGCTGTAGAAAATGCAGTTAAAATCGCCAAAGCTCATACCAAAAAATCGGGACTCATTGCTTTTAGTGGGGGGTATCATGGCCGGACTCTGTTGACCTTGACTCTGACCAGTAAAGTCAAGCCGTACAAGGCAGGTTTTGGTCCTTTTGCGCCCGAGGTGTATAAGGCTCCATACGCTTATTGTTACCGCTGTCCCTTTCAATCAACTTATCCCGAATGCGGGATGCATTGCCTGGAAAATTTTGAACGCTTCTTTGTCAGTGAGGTTGATCCTGGCGATATTGCTGCCATAATTATCGAGCCGGTGCAGGGTGAAGGTGGTTTTGTCGTCCCTCCGAAAGAATTTCTTCCCGGTCTTAAAACCATTTGTGAAAAACATGATATTGTTTTTATTGCTGATGAAATTCAATCAGGTTTTTCCCGAACTGGAAAAATGTTTGCCAGTGAGCATTTTGATATTGTTCCTGATTTGATGACAGTGGCTAAATCGATTGCAGCAGGATTGCCGTTAAGTGCCGTTATCGGGCAGCAGGAAATCATGGATGCACCAACCGCCGGACAGATTGGGACAACTTATGGCGGAAATCCGGTGGCATGTGCTGCGGCTTTGGCAACTATCGAAATGAATGAACAGGAAGATTTTTCCACCCGGGCCGAAGTCATTGGCAGAACAATAACCACCACGATGAAAGAGTTGCAGCAACGGTTTCCACAGCTTGGAGATATCCGCTCCCTGGGTGCTATGGTTGCAGTAGAATTTGTCAAAAGTCCTGAAACCAAAGCTCCGGATAAAGATACTGTGACTGCAATCATAGAAGCTTGTTTCAAGCGTGGCCTGCTGGCGATCAGCTCAGGTCTGTTTGGCAACGTGATCCGCTTTCTGCCACCATTGGTAATGACTGATGCTCAGCTTAATCAGGCAATGTCCATTTTTACTGAAGCGGTTACTGAAACTTTTGAAAAATAGTTCTGATTTTCAATCTGATCGATTGATGGTTGACAAGGAGAGCCCATGAGTAAAAAAGTAACTGCTGGAAACCGGGGTAAAAGTGCTGGTTCTGACTGTTTTGTTGAATTGGAACTGACTGATACAGGGGGAATTCAGCTCGATTTAAAGAGTAAAGTCAAGTCTCTGTTCGGGGCTCAAATCGAGACTCTTTGCCTTGAGGTGCTGCACTATTTTGAGATTAAAAATGCCAGATTTTCTATAGAGGACAGCGGAGCTTTAGATCATGTTATTGCTGCCCGGGTTGAAGCTGCAATCAGAAAGTTGATCGAAACTGATAAGGAGTTTTTACTAGATATTCTCCCGCAGAATCAGACTGTAACAGCGCGGGATAAAAAACGCCGCTCGCGTCTCTACCTACCGGGTAACGCGCCGAAACTTTCTCTAAATGCCGGTGTTTTTGGTGCAGACGGTATCATCCTTGACCTGGAAGATTCTGTTGCGACAGATAAAAAGTTTGAAGCGGCCATCCTGGTGAGGAATACCCTGCGGGCGACCGATTTTTATGGTGCCGAGCGGATGGTGCGGATCAATCAGGGGGAAAAAGGGCTGGTTGATCTCGATTTTGTCGTTCCCCATTTTGTTAACCTGATCCTTGTCCCTAAGTGTGAAAATGCCGAGCAACTCCAGGCGATTAACCTAAAAATCAAACAACTTCAAACGGATAATAATAGCTCCAATCCGATCCATCTGATGCCGATTCTGGAGAGTGCCAGAGGGGTGTTGAATGCTTTGGAAATTGCTTCGGCAGAAAATGTCGTTGCCCTGGCGATTGGTCTTGAGGATTACACCGCTGATCTGGGAGTCCAACGGACCGAAGAGGGGACGGAATCGTTTTTTGCCCGTTGTACACTTGTCAATGCAGCAACCGCTGCCGGGATTCAAGCGATTGATTCAGTTTTTTCTGATGTTTCAGACATGGAACAGCTACGGAAAAATGTTTTGAAGTCTAAGGCGCTGGGTTTTGATGGGATGGGTTGTATTCATCCACGTCAGATTAAAGTTATTCATGAAAATTATGCACCCAATGATGCAGAGATCGTAACCGCCATGAAAATCGTTAACGCCTTCCATATTGCTAGCGAAAAAGGGCTCGGAGTGGTTTCTCTCGGTTCAAAAATGATTGATCCACCAGTTGTAAAACGGGCTCAGACGACAATTGATATGGCGATCAATGTTGGCATGATAGATCAAGACTGGAGGGACGATTATGTCGGTTGAATTGGTCAAGAATGCGGTTGGGCGAATGGTCCCAACAGAAATCAATGGAAAGCCAGCAGTCCCTTTCCAGGGCGTGGGGAACTATCAACCTGAAGGTCGAATCCATGCACCAAAAATTGTTTCGTGCGCTGATTATCCCCAGGATGGCAACAAGCAGGTTGAAAGTCTCAAGGCGGCACTGATCAAAGCCGGGCTCAGTGATGGCATGACAATTTCAACTCATCATCACTTTAGAAATGGTGATCTGATCGCTGTGCAGATTTTCAAGATTGCTCAGGAACTTGGAGTGAAAGATCTGATCTGGTTTCCATCAGCTGCATTTCCATGTCAGGAAGAGATCATCGAGCAGCTTGAAAACGGGACAATTCATCATATTGAGGGAAGTTTGAATGGCCCTCTGGGTGAATTTGCTTCACAGGGGAAAATGTGTGGAACCGGAGTCCTGCGCTCCCATGGTGGCCGTTACCAGGCCGTTCAGGATGGTGAAGTCGAAATCGACATCGCTGTGATTGCGTCACCAACGGCTGATTCTTTCGGCAATGCCAATGGTGTTGATGGCCCTTCAGCTTGTGGGCTACTGGGGTTTGCTCTGGTCGATTCCGAATATGCGGATAAAGTTATTGTGGTCACAGATAATCTGATTCCGTTCCCCTGCATTCCTTGGCAGATACAGGGTAACCATGTTGATTATGTGGTCGAGGTTGAGCAAATCGGTCTCCCTGAACGGATTGTTTCGGGGACAACAAAAATCACTAAAAGTCCTGATCGGCTACATATTGCCGAACTGACCGCACGTTTTTGTGAAGAGGCGGAACTGGTACGTGATGGTTTTTCGTTTCAGGCCGGTGCTGGAGGCACATCACTCTCAATCGGAAACTTTTTTGGTGAAATTATGCGGCGCAAGGGAATCAAGGCTCGTTTTGCCCGTGGGGGAAGTAACAAATATCTGGTTGAAATGCTGGAAGAGGGACTGATCGAGTACCTTCTGGATGGGCAGACATTCGACTTGGATGGGGTTCGTTCTCTGCGAGAGAATCCACATCATGTCAATACCAGCCCCTTCACCAGTTACAATTACCACGGCAAAGGTAATTTTGCCGGGCTGGTCGATATCGTTATCTTGGGTGCAACAGAGGTTGACCTGGATTTCAATGCCAATGTGGTCACCCATTCCGACGGTAAACTTCTGCACGGCATTGGTGGCTGGCAGAATTGTCTGTTCGGTAAGAATGTGATTTTGCCCGTGCCGCTGTTCCGTAATAGAATCCCGGTAATTTGTGACGAAGTGACAACAATCTGCGGACCGGGTGAGCTTATTGATATTATTGTGACCGAGCGTGGTATCGCCATTAACCCTCGGCGCACAGATCTGATTGAAAAAATGAAGAATTCCAATTTGCCAATCAGAACTATCAGAGAATTAAAAGAAGAAGCGGAGCATATTTGTGGTATCCCGGCTAAACCTGAATTTAGTGAGAAAATTATTTCTGCCGTGAAATGGGTAGACGGCACGGTACTAGATATAGTTCGACAAATAAAAGAATAGAAAATACCAATCAAAAGGAGAACAAAAAATGGGAAAAAGAACAATCGTCAACATGCCTGGAGATGGCATTGGCAAGACAGTATTACCGGCAGCAGTACGTGTTCTGGACGCAGTCGGTTTTGAAGCTGACTATGTTCACGACGATATTGGTTGGGAATTCTGGTGTAAAGAAGGGAATCCACTGCCCCAGAAAACCCTTGATCTGCTCGAGGAGCATAAAATTTCCCTGTTTGGTGCGATTACCTCCAAGCCAAAAACTGAAGCTCTGGAAGAACTTGACCCGGCGCTCAAAGATAAAGGCTATGTCTATTTTAGCCCAATTGTCGGCCTGCGCCAGCACTTTGGCCTCGATATCTGTGCCCGTCCGTGTAAATCTTTCAAAGGAAATCCACTGAACTTTATCCGCAAGGGGCCGAAAGATACTATCGAGGAGCCGGAAGTTGATGTTGTAGTTTTCCGTCAGAATACCGAGGGTCTGTACGGTGGTGTTGAGTGGACCGATCCTCCACAACAAGTCCATGATGCTCTGATGACCCACCCGCAGTTTGCTAAAAACTTCGGCTGGTCTCCCAAGGAAGAAATTGCTATTTCCACCCGTATTTTCACCAAGAAATATTCAGAGAGGATCATCCGCGCTGCTTTTGAATATGCCGATAAACATGGCTACGAGAGGGTGACTCTGTGCGAAAAACCCAATGTTCTGCGCGAAACTTCCGGGATGATGCTGGCAATATGTCGCGAAGTTGAAAAAGAGTACAAAAACATCTGGTTTGATTACAGCAATATCGATGCCCAGATGATGTGGATGACCAAAGATCCCGAAAAATATGGTGTTATCGTTGCGGGCAATATGTTTGGCGATATCGTCTCCGATGGTTTTGCCGGACTGGTTGGCGGCCTTGGATTTGCCTGTAGTGCCAATGTCGGCGAAGAAGTCTCTATCTTTGAGCCAACCCATGGTTCTGCACCAAAATATGAGGAACTGAATCCCTCTATTGTCAATCCCATTGCGATGATTCTCAGCGCCTGCATGATGCTGGATCATATCGGTGAAAAAGAAAAGGCCGAGAAAGTTCGCAATGCCGTTGCCAAAGTTGTCGAAGCGGGGAAAGTGCGTGCCTACGATATGCTCAAACTACGTGGTTGTCAGGAAGTGATCGAACAGGGTGCTGCAACAACTGACGAAATGGCTGATGCTATTATTGCCGCCCTCTAATGGCGTCGCAAAAAGTCCGACCCACGGTGTTGCCGCGTTTTTTCTAGACCTCGACATACTCAGGTATGTCTTCACCCTCGAAAAATCACGACGCCTTGTGGGACGAAATTTTTGCTTAGCCATCTATTGTCTACGGTGTTGGGGATTGCAACGCTATCAAATTAATGGAGCAACAAGTTATGGATATTCTGGAACTATGGCCCGAAATTAGCTGGATTAAAGATGTCGATCTACGGGAGAAGGTGACCAAAGTTTGGGAAGCTGCCCTGGAAAGAAGTGTGCTAACTGCGGAAGATCTGAATACCATTCCTTTTACTCTGCTCTGTGGTCCAGATTTGAAAGTCACTTTTATGGATCATAAGCGCTGTGTGGTTCAGATTGCCAGGGATGCTGGTGAAAAATGTAATCAGTTTTTTCATGGTGAATTGCCGGTTAACATGGATGTTCTGATCGCTGGAGCAATTCTGGCCGATGTCGGAAAATTGTTGGAATATGTTCTGGATGACCAAGGAAAAGCAGTTCAGGGAACTTATGGAAAGTATCTGCGTCATCCCTTTAGTGGAGTAGCACTCGCTGAGGAGTTTGGTATCCCGGCAGAGGTGACACATATTATCGCTGCACATGCCGGTGAAGGGGATATGGTCAAACGCACCACGGAAGCATATCTGGTGCATCATGTTGATTTCATGACCTTTCTGCCGTTCAAATCACGATTACAGGTTTGATGATGGTGCTGCAGAAAATTAGATTTTTAATTTAAAATATTGGAGCAGAAAATGGGACAGACCTTAATCGAAAAAATTCTGGCAAAGCACTCTGATCAGGATGTGGTGAATCCAGGCGAGATTGTTGATATTTTAATTGATGTGCGGGTTGCGCGGGATTTTGGTGGAGCCAATGTGGTAAAAAATCTGATCAATAATGGTTTGGAGGTCGATGACCCGAACAGAACCTTTTTTACCTTTGATTGCAATCCAACCGGATCAGATCAGAACTATGCGGCTAACCAGCAGTATTGTCGCCTTTTTGCCCGTGAAAAGGGGATTAAGGTTTTTGATATTGATGCCGGGATCGGGACTCACCTGGTGATCGAAAAGGGACTCGCGGTTCCTGGATCTACGGTTATTTCAACCGATTCTCATGCCAATATCCTCGGTGCCATAGGTGCTTTTGGTCAGGGTATGGGTGACCAGGATATGGCTGCAGCCTGGGCGAGTGGCAAGAGCTGGTTTAAGGTACCAAAGTCGGTGAAAATTACTCTGAAGGGGCAGCGACCGAGCAACATCAAGGCAAAAGATATCGTCCTGAATCTGCTGAATAAATTCGGTGCCAGTCAACTGTTGGGTTATTCGGTTGAAATGTATGGAGAGGAAGTCGATAAACTCACTCTGGATGAGCGGATCACCATCTCTTCAATGGCAACGGAAATGGGAGCAATTATTGTCCTTTTTCCCCCATCTGATGAAGTGATTGCCTATTCTGAAGAGCGGTCTGGAGATAAAGTTGAAAAGCTGACCGCTGATACTGATGCTGTTTATGATCAAGTCTTTGATCTTGATCTCGGCAGCTTCGTCCCGATGATGTCACGCCCTGGACATCCTGATGATACCATCGATATCAATACAGTAAGGCAGATAAAAATTGATTCAGCGTTCATCGGAAGCTGCACCAACGGTCGCTATTCAGACATGGTTGCAGCCGCCAACGTGTTGAAAAATCGTAAAGTTGCTCCAGGGGTCGTGCTGAAAATTGTCCCTTCAACCGATGCTGTCTGGCAGCAATTGCTGGATGAAGGATATATCAAGGTTTTCAAGGATTCTGGTGCTTTGGTCAGTAATGCCGGTTGTGCTGGTTGTGCCGCCGGACAAGTCGGCATGAACGGGCCGGGAGAAGTAACCGTGAGCAGCGGAAACCGAAACTTTGCTGGAAAACAGGGAGCGGGAAAGGTCTATCTGGGTTCTCCGGCTGATATTGCCGCCTCAGCGGTCGCCGGTTATATCACCACTCCAGATGAAATTCCGGAGACTCCAGCTGTCTTTACTG
>Ga0164315_10004607_pt1 | contig 10694 bp, 9 predicted proteins | sample GuaBasSedimGuay6_FD_113737 | JGI IMG/M metagenome (GOLD analysis project Ga0164315, IMG submission 113737) | Subseafloor sediment microbial communities from Guaymas Basin, Gulf of California, Mexico - Guay6, Core 4569-2, 0-3 cm | ecosystem: Environmental > Aquatic > Marine > Hydrothermal vents >...
AACGCTCTACATTAACTTCAAGGCTTTTTCCAATAATATTACGAGCAACAACAAACTCAGCGGGGCGATTAATCGCATCGACAGCTAACAAACGACCCTCAAGTAAATAGAACACAGCAAAAGAGCGACTCGCAGGATCACCACGACCCACCTTTTGATCGTAACCACTATTAATACCAGCAGATTGCAGTTTCAGGTCATATTGATCAGACCAAAACCACGGCACCTGGGCATAGGGCTTGTCTTTGCCACATATCGTAGCGGCGACAGTTTTACCCTGGTCAACGGCATTCTGTACCGATTCAAGACGCATACGACGCTGATAAATAGGGTTAGGGTGATTGGCACAATCCCCCGCTGCATAAATATTATCGACGGATGTTCGACCGTATTCGTCGACGAGAATGCCGTTGTCACAAGCTACGCCGGCAGACTCCGCCAGCTCGACATTGGGCAATAGACCAATGCCAACCACTACCATGTCGGCCAATACACGATAACCACTACAGGTAACAACAGCAGCTGTCTTGCCATCACCGGCATCATCTTCAATCGCCTTTACCTCAGTGTTACAACACAAGGTAACGCCCGCCTGGCGATGCACGTCTTCGAAGAACTTACCCACCTCAGGACTTGTTACTCGACCCAGCGGCGTCGGTCTTGCCACCAGTAACGTCACCTTTAAACCGTGCTTCACGGCAACGGCGGCGGTCTCCAGACCAATGTAGCCACCGCCAATGACGACCAGACGTGTGCCCTCGGTAAACTTGTCTTGCATGGCTTCAACATCTGCCAGCGTGCGCAAATAATTAACGCTGGGGTGATCCGCCCCCGGGCAGGGCATGGTTCGCACGCGACCGCCCGTAGCGAGAATCAAATGATCGTAGTGCAATGTTTGCTCACTGCTGAGAGTAATTAACTGCTCACCCGGATCGATGGTGCTCACCGTCTCACCCAGCATGTGCTCAATATTCACCTTCTCGTAAAAAGCAGCAGGTTTAATGAACAGACGCTCCCTCGCCAACTCACCGGCCAGATAAGTTTTAGACAGGGGCGGCCGTTGGTAAGGCAGTACGGGCTCATCGCCAATCAGCACGATGCGCCCCTCAAAGCGCTCCTGGCGCAGACTGACCGCAGCTTGCGCCCCGGCTTGTCCGCCACCAACAATTACGACTGTTTCAGTCATGGCCACTACTCCACTCAAGGATTAATTTGCACGCGCAGTTCTTCATAACCACGCAGAATGCAGGAGTAAACACGCTTCGGCTCACTGACCACTTCAATACAGGGCTCGGGCCAACGATTAAGAATCTCTTCCCACAGTACCCGTATCTGCATTTCTGCCAGGCGGTTGCCAAGACAACGATGGATACCAAATCCAAAGGCAAGGTGCTGACGGGGACGGCGACGATCAATAATGAATTGCTCGGGCGTTTCGATGGCCTCTTCGTCTCGGTTGGCCGACACATACCACATGACGACCTTGTCGCCTTTTTTAATCTGTTTGCCACCCAGCTCAATATCGGCAACAGCGGTGCGGCGCATAGAGGCCAGCGGGGTCTGCCAGCGAATCACTTCAGGCACCATTGAGTCGACCAGCTTCGGGTTAGCGCAAAGCTTGGCGTACTGGTCAGGGTTTTGACTCATGGCGAGAATACTGCCCGTCATACTGTTTCGCGTGGTGTCATTACCACCCACAATAAGCAGTACGAGGTTGCCAAGAAACTGGTTGGGCGTTATGTTTTTTGTGGCATCGGAGTGAGCCATCATCGAAATGAAATCAGGCGCCGGTGGCAGCTTGGCTCGCTCTTCCCAAAGGCGGGTAAAGTAGTCGAGGCATTTACCCAGCTCCTGCATTTTATATTCATCAGAAATATAATTAGCGGCACCGGGCATTGCCGTAGCGACCTCTGACCAATGGGTGAGCATTTTTCGATCTTCCAGCGGAAAGTCGAACAAGGTTGCCAGCATTAAAGTGGTCAGCTCAATAGAGACTTTTTCAACCCAATCGAAGGTTTCACCAACAGGTAATTCGCTGAGTACTTTTCGCGTGCGCTCACGAATCGTATCTTCAAGGCGGGCAAGGGTTGCCGCTGAAAGCATGGGGTTTACCGCTTTACGCTGCCCATCATGACCGGGGTTGTCCATGGCGATAAACATTTCTACGCCAAGGCCCAGATTGTCATCAATGATGGTAATGCCACCATTTTCTGTCGCCGATGAAAACACCCCGGGGTTCATCTCAACGGCCATAACATCTTTGTATTTTGTGATCGACCAGAAAGGGCCAAATTCACTTTCTTTGCAATAGTGAACTGGATCTTCATTGCGCAGGCGCTCAAAATACGCCCAAATACTGTTACTTTGAAATAGCCTTGGATCAGACACATTAATTTCGTCAAGCGGAATAGCGTTGACACTGTTTTGCACAGAAGCACTGACGGCTGATTCGATAACCTTGTTTTGATGACTATTCATTTCTTGTCCCCTGAAAATAAAGATAAAAGAACTGATTTCGCTCAACTCTTGCTATCAAATCTAGGGGTAGGCAGGCAAAACATCAATATTCTGAAAATGACATCAAGGATGCAAAAAGTGACAGATAATTTTTTATTTTAAAGAAAACAAGAGATATTATTTAAAATAAATAGAATAAACCCTTTATAAACAGCCTAATAGAAGAAGCTACTTACCATTAGGTAACTTTATTTTATACACTAAAAATAAAGCTTAAAAATATTAAGTGCGGCAATATGCCACATGATAAATATCAATAATATTTCAGGGTTTTATACACAGCCGTAATCTACATGATAAATATCAATAATTTTCTATACCTCCCGACCTAAAACATTTGATGCCGCGACAAACTGCCGCAGGTTATCTCTAACTTTTAGGATGTATTTTTCAAAATAGAACGGCATAAATTCCCGTGTTAAGAAATACTTTTTACTGCCGCCACTGATGAACACGCGCAAGTTTAGCTATTAGTCATTCAGGGAGGGGAGCTAAGCCCCAAAACCCCCGGCGCGCAAAAACCCATAGGGGCAGAATACTAGCCCTTCGATATCCAGAACCTATAGAATGCAAGCGCCACACTGGGAACCAGACTGGCGAATCGTAATTTTTTGACTACCGGAGAAAGCAATCGATGAAAATAGTTAATGCCATCATTATTACAGGCGCTTTAGCGCTGAGTGCCAACACCTCATTTGCTGGCGATGCAGAAGCCGGAAAGAGCGCATTTGCAGCCAAAGGTTGCTCTGGCTGCCACGGCGCGGCAGGTGCGGCACCGACATCAGGCACGCCTAAACTAGCCGGTAAAGATGCCGCAAGCATCAAGCAGGCACTTAGCGACTTTAAGAGCGGCACCCGTTCGAGCCCTGTGATGAATAGCATGTCCGCCATGCTCAGCGATGAAGATATCGACAATATTGCCGCTTATATTGGCGGGTAATAAGTCTTCGTTTGGGGGCTCTTGCCCTGCGCAAGAGCCCCGGATCCTTACCTGACCCTACTATATTGAAGCCTCAAGAAATTTATCCTTGAGGCTTCATTTATTCAATAACACGCATAATAAGCCAGCCACTTTACTTCGGCCGACACAATTGGCAACAGCTTCCCTTGCCACAGGAATATTCAATGTCTGACACCACTATGACGAATCAACCAGCACAGATGCTATTGAATCGTCAGCGCCTCTTTATCAAATACGTGCTTGCCGTTCTGGTCGATCTCACGGTGCTCAACCTCTTCGCTCAATACTGGGATCATGTCTATCTCGAATCCTTTAGTATTTCTCTGCTCGCAGCTGCCTTATTGCAGTTTTTATTACAGCTAACGATTGCTGTCGAACACAAAGTTGCCAACTACTTTAAAAGCAAAGACGGTTTAAAATACAAGATAGCTCGAGGCCTCTCCACCTGGGCGATACTCTTCATATCAAAGCTGCTGATACTCGCGGCGATTAACTTTTCTTTTGGCGATAGCGTCTTGTTTACGGGACACGTACACGGCCTGGTAGCCTTTATTATCGTTGTCGTAGCAATGATTATTGCAGAGCAAATTGTGGCACGGATTCACCGAGCCTTAGGCGAATAATGACACCCGAAAGGCGTGGCCCCATGCACTGCCAGCCTTGCTTAACGTCGAATAACTTTAAGCCCTAACTCAAAAACGGCGAACTCGATTAAATGGCAATCGGCGCTGCGATACCCGGGTGGGGCTCGTAGCCATCCAGAGTGAAGTCCTCATAAGAAAAACTAAAAATATCGGCGACATCTTTATTCAGCGTCATCTGGGGTAGAGGTTTTAACTCGCGGGCCAGTTGCTTATCGGCCTGTTCTAAATGATTCAAATACAGGTGGGCATCACCCAGGGTGTGAATAAACTCACCGGGCTGCAAGCCGGTAACCTGGGCCACCATTAAAGTCAGCAGGGCATAAGAGGCAATATTGAAGGGTACGCCAAGAAAGATATCGGCACTGCGTTGATAGAGCTGGCAACTGAGCTTGCCATCGGCCACGTAGAACTGAAAAAAGGCATGGCAGGGCGCGAGGGCCATACGGCCTTGCTCGACATTGTCCTGGGGGGAAATACTTTCATCGGGCAGTTGTGCGGGGTTCCAGGCAGAGACGATTAAGCGCCGCGAGTCTGGCCGGGTGCGCAGTTGCGCAATCACTTCTGCAATTTGGTCGATTGCACCACCGCTGGGCAACGGCCATGTCCGCCACTGGTAGCCATACACCGGGCCGAGGTCGCCGCTATCTGTCGCCCATTCATCCCAGATGGATACGCCGTTGTCACGCAAGTACTGCGTGTTGGTCTCGCCCTTCAAAAACCACAGCAGCTCGTGAATGATCGATTTGAGGTGCACTTTTTTAGTGGTGACGAGGGGAAACCCTGCGGCGAGATCAAAGCGCATCTGGTGACCAAAAACACTGCGTGTACCGGTGCCGGTACGGTCGCCTTTTTCTACACCTTTGTCGCGCACATGGCGCATCAAATCCAGATACTGCTGCATGACTACCTCATAAAGTTAATAGCATTGAGCCGGGCTATATATTCAAGCTCTTACGGCTGTCACCGCTCGCTTACGCCAATAGCTGTAAATTAACAGCAACACGCCGCCAACAACCATCGGCAAGCTCAGTAATTGTCCACGGGTGACCCAGTCGAGAAAATCAAAACCGATATGACCATCGGGCTCACGGGCAAATTCAGCGAGCGAGCGGAACAGGCCATAGAATAATAAGAACAGGCCGCTGACCGCACCTTCGGGTCGTGGGCGGCGAGAGTACCAAAACAAAATGATAAAGAGCAGTAATCCCTCGAGACCGGCTTGATAAAGCTGGGAGGGGTGGCGGGCAATTTGCTCGGGATCACGAGGGAAGACCATCGCAACGGGCCAGTCACTGGCACGGCCCCAAAGCTCCTGGCCAATGAAGTTGCCGATGCGACCCAGCCCCAAACCAATCGGCACCAGCGGTGCGACAAAGTCAGCTACAGCCAGCCAGGGTTGTTTGAGCTTGCGGGCGTAAAGGAGCATCGCTACGATCACCCCCAACAGGCCACCGTGGAAGGCCATGCCGCCCTCCCAAATGCGCAGCAGCCACAGCGGGTCGGCCAGCCATTTATCGAAGTTATAAAACAGTACATAGCCACAACGGCCACCCAGGATCACCCCGAAGGCCGCGTAGACGATTAAGTCTTCAACCTGATCGCGACGCAAAGGCGACCAGGGTCGCTGGCTGCGCGACCTTGCCAGCAGCCAGGCAGCACTAAAGCCCAACAGGTACATAACACCGTACCAATGCACCTGCACCGGGCCAAGGCTGACAAGTACGGGATCAATTTCGGGGTAAGTCAGCATAAAGATGCCTTTAATAAAGAAGCTATTATTTTAAAGTCTGCGCTATGCACTGCGCAGATCCAGTACCGGCCAATTGCGCTGTCTGGCCTCGGCCAATAAGAGTTTGTCGGGGTTAACGACTACCGGCTTCGCGACCACCTCAAGCAGGGGCAGGTCGTTAATTGAGTCGCTGTAGAAACTACTACCGGCCAGTGTTTCATCATTCTCTGCTAGCCAGTTCTGTAAACGTGTCACTTTACCTTGCTGGTAACTCGGCACGCCCGCAACTTGCCCAGTATAGCGGCCGTCTATCTGCTCTGGCTCGGTGGCGATAATTTCGTTAATACCAAAGCGATGACAAATGGGCTCGACAATAAAGCGGTTGGTGGCACTGATCACCATTAACCGGTCGCCCGCAGCACGGTGCTGCTCAACCAGAGCCTCCGCTGCTGGCAGCCACATTTTGCTAACGACCTCGTTCATAAACTTGCGATGCAGCTCAACCAGCTCTTGCGGCTCAAGCGCAGCGAGGGGCGCGAGGGCAAAGCGCAAGTATTCAAAAATATCGAGTTTGCCCAGCTGATAGTCTTCATAGAACTGCTCATTCATGCGCGCATAGTGGTCGGGGTCGACCTTTTTTTCATCGACCAAAAACTCACCCCAGGCATAATCGCTATCGCCAGCAAGCAGGGTATTGTCCAAATCAAATAGCGCCAGAGGCATGCTTTACTCTTTATGTGGTGATCGTAAAAACAGGCAGAATACCGGCTATCCCTCTTTCACTCAATGCTCAGGCGCAGCGTGCATTTGCCGCACCCTGAGTAACTGTGGAACAATAGCCTACAACTATATGACGTCGGGGCAATTATGGACACAATCGATAAGGATGGCTTTCGCCCCAACGTAGGTATTATCGTCGCCGACGGCAAGGGTCGCTTACTGTGGACCAAACGCGTCCGGCAAAATGCCTGGCAGTTTCCTCAGGGGGGTATCGACCCCGGTGAAAGCCCCCGCGATGCTATGTATCGCGAGCTGCACGAAGAGATCGGCCTCGAACAATCCGATGTCAAAATTCTCGCCAACACCCGGGGTTGGTTGCGCTACCGACTACCCAAACGCTATATCCGCCAGGGCGAAACGATTACCTGCATTGGCCAAAAACAAAAATGGTTTTTGCTACTACTCAACAGCACCACCGACCATATTCGCTTTGACTGCGGAAAAAAACCTGAGTTTGATGGCTGGCGCTGGGTCAATTACTGGTACCCCATCAGCCAGGTGGTCGACTTCAAACGCGATGTTTATCGCCGAGCGCTGAAGGAGCTGGCACAAATTCACAGCGATTTAGAACAAAAACTGAAGCCCCAGCGGTAAGCAAACCATGCTGAACTCACTACGCAGCATTCTTCAGGAGGTCAATTCAGCCAGCGATTTTGACGCCTTACTGAAGATTATCGTGCACCGCGTTAAAGCGGTGATGGATACAGGCATTTGCTCGGTCTATCTACTCGATAAAAAAACGGATGCCTATGTGCTCGCCGCTACCGATGGCCTATTGCCCGAAGCTGTTGGCAAGGTGTCGATGACCAACGAGCAGGGTCTGGTCGGACTGGTGGCCCACAAAGCAGAGCCCCTCAACCTCGAACACGCCGAGACCCATCCCCGCTTTGCTTATTTTCCCGAGACCGGCGAAGAAAAATTCAGCGCCTTTCTTGGCTCACCGATAATCCACCACCGTACTGTGCTCGGCGTGCTAGTGGTGCAGCAACAACAACGCCGCCGTTTCGACGAAAGCGAAGAGGCCTTTCTGGTCACCATTGCCGCCCAGCTGGCTGGCATTATTGCCCACGCAGAGGCAACGGGTGAGCTTGCCCGCGCCGTATCACCCGAGCTGGAAGCGGACAACAACTCGGGCGAATACCACTACTCTGGACTGCCCAGTGCGCCCGGCATTGGCATTGGCGTTGGTATCGTGGTCGCGCCCGCTGCCGACCTCAGTGCCGTGCCCAAACGCCGCACTAACGATATTGACGGCGAACTGGCGCAATTTCGCGATGCTCTCGACAGCACCATCAAAGATTTAAAGACGGTGCATCAAGATCTCTCTGACAAGTTGAACCCCGAAGAAATCGCTCTGTTCGATGTTTACGTCAGCATGCTCGATGAAAACTCTCTGGGTGGTGAAGTCAGCGAGCGCATCAAGACAGGGCTATCAGCGCAATACGCCTGGAGCCGGGTCATCCTCGAGCATATCCGCACTTTTAGTGCCATGGAAAACCCCTACCTGCGCGAGCGCGCCACCGATGTACGCGATCTCGGGCGCCGAGTACTGGGCTATCTGCAACAGCAGCAGCACGAAGAAAAATACTATCCTGAAAATACGATTTTAATTGGCGAAGAGCTGGCTGCCCCCAATCTTGCCGATGTGCCTTTTGAAAACATTCGCGCCATGGTTTCGGCCAAGGGCTCGTATAACTCCCACATGGCTATTCTCGGCAGGGCCATGGGCATACCGACAATTATGGGCGCCATCGACCTGCCCTGGAGCGAGCTTGAAGGCTGCGAGCTAATCGTTGATGCCCATCAGGGCCTGGTAATTAATTCGCCCACCGACCAGCACCGGGAGGCTTACGAGAAGGTCTACGCCGAGGAAAAAATCTTCGCCGCCGATCTTGAAGCAACGAAGGACGAGCCCAGCGTCACCCTCGACGGACAACACATCTCGCTGTGGGTCAATACCGGGCTGCGTATCGACTCCATGCTGTCTCTCGACCGGGGCGCGGAAGGCGTTGGCCTGTACCGCACCGAAATACCCTTCTTTATGCGCGAGCGCTTCCCCTCTGAAGAGGAACAACGCCAGCTCTATCGCGAGCAGCTAGAGATGTTCAGCCCCCGCCCGGTGACCATGCGCACCCTCGATATCGGCGGCGACAAATCTCTGCCCTACTTCCCCATCGAAGAGGAAAACCCCTTCCTTGGCTGGCGCGGCATACGCGTGACGCTCGACCACCCGGAGATTTTTCTGGTGCAACTGCGGGCGATGATGCGCGCCAGTATTGGCCTTAATAATCTGCGTATTTTATTGCCGATGATCTCCAATACCGAGGAGCTGGATAGCTCACTGGTACTGATCAAACGCGTCTATCAGGAATTGACGCAGGAAGAGGGCTACCGCTTTGACATGCCCGCCATTGGCGCGATGATTGAAGTGCCGGCAGCGGTTTTTCAAATCGGTGAAATCGCTAAGCGCGTCGACTTTATTTCCGTTGGCACCAATGACCTCACCCAGTACCTGCTGGCCGTCGACCGCAACAACCCCCGAGTCGTCGAGCTCTACCACAGTTTTCACCCCAGTCTGCTGAAAGCCCTGCGCATCATTCTCGACGATGCCAAAAAATACCACTGCCCGGTCAGTGTTTGCGGCGAACTGGCAGGCGAGCCACTGGGCGCTATTTTACTGGTCGGCATGGGTTATGAGTTTCTGTCGATGAGCTCTGCTAATTTGCTGCGAGTAAAGGCGATATTGCGCCAATTAAAGTTGAGCGACATGCGTGAATTTGCCGAGCAGGCCAGCCTGCTAACCGACACCTTCGCCATCGAAGACTACTTGAATGAAATGCTCAGCCAACCAGAAATTGCCCGTCTGATACGACCCGCCAGCAGTCCTAGCCTGCTATAGAAGTATAAAAGCGAAACAAGGCCTCGCTTTAATCCACACTAAATTGATATTGGCGCAGCTTGCCGAGTGGTTTTCCCTGGGCAAAATTTTGCTCGGCAAATTCGATATTGCCTTTATTGTCGATCAGCAAAACCGTGGTGCAGCGGGTACCGTAGCTGGGGCCAACAATAAACGGCGACGACAGACTGCGCTCCATTTCGATGCCCAGACCTGTGTCGGGTAAGAGGTGATCGGGGAAGGTTTTTCGAGAACCCAGCACGGCCAGCAAGGCTTCACTGTCCAGCTCATCATCCTCAATCGCAAGGCCGAGCCGCGCCCGTGCCAGCTCAGATTTGGGCCAGGGCGTATCAAGAGAATCATTACTCAAGGTAAAAATACCCGGGTTCAAATGCTGGGTGCGGCCCCGGGCATTGGTGCAAAACAGCAATTCATCGGCCGAACCGGCGAGCAGGTTAAAGCCACTGTACAGCTCACCCTCCTCTAGCACTTCCTCAAAATAATCCTCACTGGCACCCTCGTTAAGTAGAAAACCAGTGGGCAGTCCGCCTCGCGATTTATCCGCGTAATAACCACCGCCACGGGTATTGGTCACCGTCGCCCAGTTGCCCTTGCGGTCGACACCAAACCAGGTGCCGCCAGCGTCAAGATCACGCCCGGCGAGAATACTCGGGCTATCGGCCCAAAACTCGGCTGGCTGAGTCGGGCGGTCATAAAACTCATCCCGATTCGCCACCACAATAAGCGGGTAGCGGGGATGGTGTTGAAAAGCGAGAGTAACGAGACACATAGGCTATACGGCGTAATTGCTTAAGCGAGTATCGGGGCTAGCTCAACCCAGATCCCGCGCAAAAATCGCCTTTAAATAAGACGTTTCTGCAATGGAGGGATGAATGGGATGATCCGGCCCCTGTCCCAATGACGCGAGTATTTGTAGGCGACGGCTGCGTGTACCACCGGCACTGCGAACAATTTGTTGCAAACCCTCGGCCGGCAAATGCATGGAGCACGATGCCGATACTAGCAGGCCGCCCGGCGCTAGCAGCTTCAGCGCCAACTCATTTATTTGGTGGTAAGCCTTTTCGCCCTGTTTTTGATCTTTCTTGCGCTTAATAAAAGCCGGCGGGTCGAGCACAATAATGTCAAAACGGCGCTGCTCTTTTTGCA
>Ga0164315_10004608_pt1 | contig 10693 bp, 5 predicted proteins | sample GuaBasSedimGuay6_FD_113737 | JGI IMG/M metagenome (GOLD analysis project Ga0164315, IMG submission 113737) | Subseafloor sediment microbial communities from Guaymas Basin, Gulf of California, Mexico - Guay6, Core 4569-2, 0-3 cm | ecosystem: Environmental > Aquatic > Marine > Hydrothermal vents >...
GAATTTTAATCATTAGATATTGCCCTTCGACCTTGCTCAGGGCGGTGAGCCTGTCGAACCGTTTAGGATTTCGAATTTTGTGCTTCGGATTTAAGTAACTAACGACATCGGCAGAGCCAAATGTCTCTGACCTGGCCCAAAGGACCAGGTTTTTAGTAATGGAATAAAATTAGGTGATCTTCTATGACAGTCAATAGCAGTATCGTTCGCGTTTCCAAGGTCACAAAAACCTTCCGGCTAGGCAAAATCGAGGTTCAGGCGCTGAAAGGTGTGGACCTGGAGATTAACTCCGGAAAATACATATCCATCATGGGGCCTTCCGGATCAGGAAAGAGCACCTTGTTCAACATGATCGGCGGCCTGGACAAACCCACCTCCGGAAAAGTCTTTATCGACGAGGTCGATATTGCTCAACTGGATGCCTATGAACTGGCATGGCTTCGTTGCCGGAAGATTGGCTACATATTCCAGACATTCAATATCATACAGGTCATGACCGCCCTTGAAAATGTCACCCTGCCGATGATCTTTGCCGGCATACCCAACGAGACCGCCGTTGAAAAAGGTATAGGGCTGATGAACCTGGTAGGTCTGGGGGATCGGTTTAACCACAAACCCTTTGAATTGTCGGGAGGACAGCAGCAGCGCGTTGCCATTGCGCGAGCACTGGCCAATGACCCAGCCATCATTCTCGCAGATGAACCCACCGGCAACCTTGACCTGACCACCGGTGAGGAGATCATCTCTTTGTTGAAACGGTTGAGCGATGAACGCGGTGTCACGATCATCTCCGCCACACACGATTTCAAAATGCTGAATGTCTCGGACCAGGTTATATGGATCCGGGATGGTCGTGTCGACAAAATCGAGGATCGCGAAGAACTGTCCATATCCATCGGCACAATCGGCACACGATAACTTCGGATCGGTATCATTCTATGAACCGAAAAAAATACCATCAAAACAGGCGTAACATTGTCGGTTGCTTGCCTATCAAGCGAAAAACCTCCGTTCTGTCAGGAGACCTCATGTTTCGTCTGGTAATCACGCTGGCGTTGTGCCTCCTGGGTTTGTTAGCCGATGGCAACGGTATTGCCGCAACCAGCCCCATGGGCCAGGATCAGTTTTTTAAAGATATTCAAGTATTATCCGCTGTTCAGGACAGAAGTACCGGGACCCCCGGCAATGCCACTGCTGCCGCTTACATCAAGAATCGTCTGTCCGGAATGGGCTTCGACATCATCGGATCTCAGCGATTTCCCGTACCGGTAATGCATCACCAGGGCAGCAGGCTCAAGATATCTGAAACCAGCCCATCCATTTCAATCCTGCCGTACTTAGGAAACGCCGTATCACCCCAAACCATCCCTGCCCCCGGGATCAAAGCCCCCTTGATCTACGCCGGTACCGGTGAACCGCGGGAATATAATGGAAAGAAGGTCGAAGGTGCCGTTGTCCTGATGGAACTCGATTCGGGTAGAAACTGGGAATATGCAGCTACGATGGGCGCCCGGGCAACAATTTACGTGGACCGTGGGAATTCCCCCAACATCCTTTTTAAAGATAAGTTTGAGCTTTCCCCGGTTCAATTTCCCCGGTTCTGGATGTCTATTGATCAGGCAAGAGACCTGTTCGGACTCTTTGAAAACCCAGCCTTGACCCGGGTAATGGATCAGATCACCCTGACATCGGATATCCGCTGGCAATCGGAAATAGCTGAAAATATTTACTGTCTGATCCCCGGCATGGACCCGGAACTTAAAAATAAGATGGTCATGATCGAGGCATTCTACGACAGTTCCATCAACGTGGCCGGTTTATCCCCGGGCGCCGATGAAGCTTGCAGTGTGGCAACACTGCTCGAATTTGCCAAGATCATGAAAGCAAAACCACCCAAAAAAACGGTGCTGCTTGTGGCCAGCGCGGGCCATGCGCAAACCCTTTCGGGCATGCGGGAATTTGTATGGGGTATCTCGGAAAGATCCAAGACCGTCAAGCAGATGAAAAAAAAACTTAGGTCACGGATTGAAAAAACCCGCCGGACCATCGATGGCTTAGCAACCCTATCTTTCAAAAAAAAGATTTTCCCGGAACCCGGCGTCATGCCCCTTCTTGATGTGGCTATAAAAGAAAGGCTCAAAACCGAAGCGGACAAAATCTCCCGCCAACTCATGCGGTTGCGACTGGAGCCGGATCATCGTGCCGATTCGGAGACCATCCAGAAAATGGCGGATCTTCGCCAGTTGCTGCGGCGCCTGACCTGGCGAACTTCTTATAAGGATGAAAATCTAGCCGAAGAAGAAACTCAACTGCTGGAACAGCTTATTACCAGGGCAGCCGATGAGCAGAAAACCGTATTATTGGATATCGAACAACAATTCGTATTTATCGAAGATGTGGACCGTCTCCGCAGGCATACCAGACAATATGACATGGCCGCATCGATATCCTTGCATCTCTCTAGCCATGGCACCGGCTTTGGCGCATTCAACTATGGATGGTTGTATCCGTTCAGACCAAGAATCAACCGTGTGTCCAGCTATAGCAGCTTGGATGAAGCCCTGCGGCAGGCAGCCGAAACAACTGAACAAGAGCTCGGCATTACAAATTTTTTCAAGGACACCCTGCGCCCCAGCAGGCAGGGATCATGGAAAAATTTCTTTGTGGATCGCCCTCCCTTGGGTGGGGAGGTTACGGCTTTGGCCGGATATCACGGTTTGAGCCTGGTGACGACACATGATGCAAGGGCGTTTTGGGGAACCGCTTCTGATACCCTGGAAAACTTGGATCACCGGTATGCTTTACAGCAGGCCAATGTTGTCTGCGGGATCATGCAGCAACTGGTGCAGGACGCCAAACTGCACGAGGACAACTATCCCAGAAAAGGCTTTGCCACATTGACCGGCAGTGCAAAATTTCTGCGGCACGGAGAACTTTTTGCAGACCAGCCGGCACCAGGCACCGTACTGCTTGCCTATCAGGGGCCTGCAAAATTTTATACGATGGTGGATCAGACCGGTGCCTTCTTTCTCAAGGGTGTCGCTGACAAAAAGCATAGTTTCCACAAGGTCATTTTAGAAGGATACAAGTTCGATACCCATACCGGTTCCATCGACTGGACTATCGATAAAAAGCAGACCGGCAAAAATGCCTACCGTGTCAAAATGCGTCGTCTTTCCATGGAGACCGATTTGAAGATGTTCGCCTGTAAGGGCACCACGCTGTTCAATTTGCTCGAACCAAGAACCTTCCGATATCTGACCAAGAGCCAAGTGCTGGACGGTCGTCGTGAAGCCGAACCGATTCGATACTTCTACAGCCGACTCGATACCTGGACATCCGACATTTCAACCATATTTCTTGAACCCGGAACACCGCTAAAGTTAACCCTTTCCGATTCCGCCCTGAATAAAAAACTGATTTTGCTGAATAATTCTCCAAAAAACCCACAGGGAACCGGTTACAAAGTTGATAACTGGCCCGCGCTGCACCGTACCGGATATCGTGTCGCCCATGACATGTGGACATTGCTGGTGCCTCGCATAAACAATCTGGAAAAAAGCGGTATCTTCAACGAGCGTATTCACCAGTTGCGGACAGACGGCCTCGCGGCCTTGAATCAGGCGGAAAACGCATGGGAAGAGAAGCGATACAATCAATTTTTTGAAGCCGCATCCAAATCCTGGGCTCTGGCAAGCCGCGTATACGACGATATTGAAAAAACACAAAAAGATGTACTCTATGGCGTGTTGTTCTACATCGCCCTGTTTGTTCCCTTCTCGTTCTGCCTTGAAAGGCTTCTTTTTTCCTACACCAACATCTATAAACGAATTGTCGCTTTCAGCGGGATCCTCATCCTCCTGATTGCTGTCATCTACAATGTTCACCCGGCTTTTCAGCTGGCATACAGCCCCATGGTCGTCATCCTGGCGTTTCTGATCATGGGTCTTTCACTGGTAGTGACATTGATCATCTTTTTCAGGTTTGAAGAAGAAATGACAAACCTTCAGAACCGTTCGCAGCGCAGCCACTCCGAAGAAATCGGCCGTTGGAAGGCCTTTGTCGCAGCATTTCTTTTGGGGGTCAGCAACCTGCGCCGCCGCAGGCTGAGAACAGCCTTGACCTGTATCACACTGATCATTCTCACCTTCACTATCATGAGTTTTACATCGGTCAAATCGGTACGTCGGCATACGCGTATCCTTTATAATAACCAGCATCCCTACCAGGGCTTCCTCTTGAAAAATATCAACTGGCGGGATCTCCCGCCCCAGGCTTACGCTGTCATTTCAAACGCTTTTGCCGAGACGGGAATCGCGACACCCAGGGTATGGCTGGAAGAAGAAGACCGAACCCGTTCGACTCGAATCCCCATACATCATGGGGGAAAAACGTTTGAGGCACGGGGCATGATCGGGTTGTCACACAATGAAGTCCGTGTGTCCGGCATCGAAAACATTCTCATCGGTGGACGCTGGTTGACGGCGGAAGATCGGCAGGCGGTTCTTCTTCCGGACAGAATGGCTGAACATCTCGGAATCGATATCAATGCACCTATCGACGATGTGGTGACCATCTGGGGAACCCCTTTCCATGTTGTGGGCATTTTTTCGGGTAAGCGTTTCCAGGGACTGAAAGACCTGGATGGGGAACCCCTGACGCCTGCCATATTCCCCAGGGAAGTTTCGGATGGCATGACCGAGGCCGTTGTTCAGGCACTGGAGTCGGGTGATGACATGCGCGAATTTCAGAGTCGGTATCAGCATCTCGACGCTGACGTAACGGTCATTGTTCATTTTAAGAAACTCATGGCGGTGGGTGGCCATATCAAAGGGATCGCCGTTCGACCGAATACACTCGGCTCGAACCAGGAAACGGCCCAGATGTTGGTGGACCGTTTCGGTCTGTCGCTGTTCAGCGGGGAAAAATCGGGAACCTACCTGTATCATGCCAGCAATACCATGAGTTACAGCGGTGTTCCCAATATCATCGTGCCCATCCTGCTTTCGATATTCATCGTATTGAATACCATGATCAGCAGTGTGTATGAACGCAAACGTGAAATCGGAATTTACACATCCGTCGGGCTCGCACCCTCGCACGTTTCCTTTCTGTTTATAGCGGAAGCCATGGCTTTTGCCGTACTCAGCGTTGTTTTCGGTTATCTAGTGGCGCAAACATCGGCAAAGCTTTTTGCCGGGACAGCCCTATGGTCCGGTATTACGGTCAATTACTCCTCCGCTGCCGGCGTTGGTGCAATGGTTCTGGTCATTCTGGTTGTCATGATATCGGTCATTTATCCATCCAAGGTTGCCGGTGAAATCGCCATTCCCGACATTAACCGCTCCTGGACCCTGCCAGCTCCCCGGGAAAACAGGCTTGATATTGTCCTGCCGTTTCTCATGACGTATGTGGAACACCGCAGTGTCGGTGGATTCATCTATGAGTACTTTTCCAGTCACCAGGAAATTACCCATGGTAAATTTTCTACCGGGAATATGGCATTCTCCTTTGCTTGTGAAACACCCCCGGTCAGGGACGATGGTGAGGATGACTGTCCTGAAGACCAGGGCGTCTATGATGAATGCCTCCATTTCACATCACAGGTCTGGCTGGCACCGTTTGACTTCGGCATTCTTCAACAGGTTGCATTGAAATTCAAACCCGCTGAAGAGGAAAAAGGGTTTCTTGAAATTCATATTTCACTGACGCGCGAATCCGGAGAATCCAACGCCTGGCAACGCATCAACAAAACGTTTCTGCATGAAATTCGAAAACAGCTGCTCCTGTGGCGTTCCTTTGATGACGAGACCAAGGAGCACTATAAAAACCTTTTGGCTGAGGCAACGAATCAAGCAGCAGATGGAGCGTAGCTGCTCAGGTTGTTTAGGCTATAGGCTATAAGGAAGACATGACAGACATGCCCGACAAAGCGACTGCTGAAAAAACAAAGAATCCAGGCAACCCCGATTCTCTCGCCAACAAGATTCGCTGGCGGGCTATTTTCATAGGGTCCTTCCTGGCCCTGCTTATCTGCCTGATAACGCCATTCAACAACGCTTACAGACAAGGAACGCCATTTGGCGGCGGTCACTTTCCCCTGGCTCCGTTTTATTTTCTTGTCTGGATGGTCGTCATTACCGCTTTCATCCGCTGGTTATTCAAGGGCCGCAATCTTATCACCGGAAAAGAACTTCTGGTGGCCTGGGCATTGATGGTACTCCTTTCCGGCGTTGCCTGGACAGGCCTCGCACGGACGTTCTTTCTCAACTTAACGGCACCTTACCATTTCGCCACCGTCGAAAACCAATGGGAAGAAATTCTTCATCCCCTGTTGCCGCCGGGATGGTATCCCCAGAGTCAGGAAGCCATCACCAGTCTTTACAATGGCCTGTCCGGAGGACGCCAGATGAGCTGGATAGAAGTCCTCGGCAACATTCCATGGGATGCATGGGTGCGGCCCCTTGCGGGGTGGGCGGGATTTGTTTTACTCTGTTATTTTGTCATGGCCTGCATGGTCAGCCTTTTGAGTAAACAGGGAATCTACCACGAGCGAATCAATTTTCCCCTCCTGCGGGTACCCTTGCTGATTCAGGAAGCATTCGACAACAACGAAATGGGCCGGTTCTTCAGCAACCGATTTCTCCTGGTGGGGCTGTCCATACCGGTCCTGCTCCACCTGTTGAACGGCTTGAGTTTTTACAATCCTTCCATACCCTCGATTCCCACCCTGGTTATAGCAGGTAAATATTTTCCAAAACTGGGCCTCTTGTCCGGATTCTATAAACTGAAAATCTATTTTTACCCGGCATTCATCGGATTCGCTTTCCTGACCTCGAAACAGATATCGTTTTCCTTCTGGTTTTTTTACATTGCAGGTGCCCTGTTGTTCGGTGCCCTGTCGTTTCTGGGGGTCAACATCCCGGCCGGCGCTCTGGGCGTGACCTTCGGGCCGACCATCTCCAGGCCCGAAGAGATGCAGATGATCGGCGCTTATGTCGTATTCTTTGTTTTTATCGCGTGGCTGGCCAGGTTTCATTTACTGGATATACTTCGTATGGGATTCGGACTGAAGAAGGAGGCCCACCCGGAAAATGAATGGCTCTCCACGCGCATGGCTTTCTGGGGAACCGTTCTGGGTGTGCTCGGTATTGTTCTCTGGTGCCATTTTGCCGGTGTCCCTTTCCTGTTTTCCTTTATGGTCGTGGGAGCCTTTTTCCTGTTCATGCTGGTGGCCACACGGGTGATCTGCCAGGGGGGAATCGCCTATTTTACCCTGACGGCTGCACCCATTGATGCGCTCATGGCAATGTTCGGACCCAAGGCATTCACCCATATGGGTCTTGTTGTTTCGGCGGTTATTCAGAAGATGCTCTTTGTCGATCTGCGCGAATCGCTCATGCCGTCTCTGCTCCACGCACGAAAAATATCGGACGGCACCAGCAGCAACCGGCGCATTTTTATTGCCATCATCATCACGCTTGCCCTGGGTATTCTGGTTTCCTTTCTGGCCATGCTTGCACTGTGCTATAAATTCGGTATTCGGGAACTCCAGTTCGACTGGGCCAGCCGCACGACACTGGCTGTTTACGACAATATTTTCAATTTGATGGAAACGCCAGCTGAATCCGGTCAATGGGTTATGACCTTTATGCTGGTGGGTGCGGCGTTGATGCTGGTCCTGGTGATCTGTTATCACCGTTTTTACTGGTGGCCGATACACCCCATCGGCTATTTGACGGCCTACAGTTCCGCCATGTGGTATCTGTGGTTCTGTTTCTTTATCGGCTGGCTCTGCAATGCCCTGTGCATGCGCTATGGTGGTGTCATGCTTTACAAAAAGGTGCGTTATTTTTTCATCGGTCTCATTATTGGGGATTTTCTGATGGCGGGAACCTGGGCCATCTACGGCCTCTTCAGCGACGCAAGCTATAACGTGATGCCGATTTAAAGAAAATAAGGGTTGGAGGCTTGGAGGGTTCGAGGGAAATAGCGTTCGTTGAGTTTCTTGGGTTCATTGGGTTGAAGAAACGGAAATGTGTTGAAAGCTTTATACCGATCGCTATTAGCAACACAATAAGCACAACGAACCCAATGAACACAATAAACAAGTAGTCAGGGGTCAAGGTTTTTAGGTTAGGGGTAGAGCATTTTTTCTCGGAAAAAACAACGAATAGACCATTCACTCTAAAAAGCGACATTGTCGCGTTTAATAAAATTGTGGAACAATTTTATGTACGAAGACAAAGAACTTCAGGAATATAGAGATCTTCTCAAGACACCGGATCATTTTGAGGAAGGATTCAGCTGGAAGACGGTCGTGGGAGCCATCTTCATCGGCTTCCTCATGATGCCCGGCAGCATGTACCTGCAGCTGGTGATCGGTGCAGGCATCGGACCGGCGGCACGATGGGTTACGATTATCCTGTTTGCCGAACTAGCCAAGCGTTCTTACAGCGAGCTGAAACAGCAGGAAATTTTTCTGCTCTACTATATGGCCGGGGCTGCGTTGGCAACCCCCTTCCAGGGACTGCTGTGGAGCCAGTACCTGGTACAATCCGATGCCGCCCGCATGTTGGGCCTGACCGAATTCATTCCTACCTGGATAGCGCCCGGCGGCGAGTCCGAGTCACTGCTGCAGCGTTCTTTCTTCCATCGGGACTGGATGATTCCGATCCTTCTGCTCATGGGCACACAGATCATTCAACGTATCGACCAGTTCGGCCTGGGATATGCTCTCTACCGCATCACGAGCGATGTGGAGAAACTTCCCTTTCCCATGGCCCCGGTAGCTGCCCTGGGAACCATGGCCTTGGCTGAGTCAACGGAAGAAAGAAAGAAAAGCTGGAAGTGGCGGGTCTTTTCCATCGGTGGTGTGATAGGTCTGGCATTCGGGACCATCTATGTGGTTCTCCCCACCCTCAGCGGCTTAATCCTGATGGAACCGATTCGCCTGATTCCGATTCCCTGGATCGAGCTGACCGGGCATACCGAGAACTTTCTACCCGCTGTGGCCACCGGCATTCAACTTGACCTGGGTCTTGTCTTTATCGGCATGGTGCTGCCATTCTGGGCAGTCATCGGTGGTCTTGTGGGCCTGCTCATCACCGTGGCGGCAAACCCGACCCTGCACCATTTTGGCATCCTTACGCGTTGGCATCCGGGAATGGAAACCGTCGATACCGTATTTGCCAACAATTTCGACTTCTACTTGAGCTTCAGTATCGGTCTGGGCCTTTCCATCGCCTTTATCGGCATCTGGCATGTGATACGTTCCTTTAAAAAAAGCTCGACACAACAACGTGGGACACTCAAGGACCTGTTTCATCCGCCTCCGGGCCGTGGTGATTTTAACTTCTGGATCTCCATCGGGATCTATGTGTTTTCCACCATTTCCTACGTGCTGCTCTGTGTCTGGCTGGTACCCAATTTCCCCTGGATATTTTTTCTCTTGTATGGATTTATCTACACACCCATCGTGTCCTACATCACCGCCCGTATGGAAGGAATTGCCGGACAGTTTGTAAGTCTTCCTCTGGTTCGGGAAGCCAGCTTTATCATGGGTGCCAAATACTTTGGTTACCAGGGAATTGAAATATGGTATGCCCCCATTCCGATCCATAACTACGGCGAGGCCACCGTCAATTTCCGCCAGATCGAACTGACCGGAACCAGCATCCGTGGTATCATCAAATCGGAAATCGTCGTCTTTCCCGTGGTCATGACGGCCAGCCTGCTGTTTTCGCAATTCATCTGGCGCCTGGCCCCCATACCCTCCAATGCCTATCCGTATGCCCAGGAACTGTGGCATCTGCAGGCCCTCAACACTCTGCTGATGCAGACATCCACCCTGGAAGGAAACTCCTTGTTCTACCAAGCACTCAACTGGGTATACGTGGTGGCCGGCATGGGCCTGGGTGTTGTCACCTATTCCATTCTGGTCATGCTGGGGCTACCCATCCTGCTGGTGTACGGCATGGTCCGCGGACTGGGGCAAAGCACACCCCACGGCATGATCCTGGAAGTCATCGGCGCACTGCTGGGGCGATTCTATTTCTATAAACGATACGGCAGCATGTGGCGACAATACGCACCGGTTCTTCTGGCGGGTTTTTCCTGCGGTATGGGGCTGACCGGTATGTTTGCCATGGGGGTAACCCTTATTCTCAAGTCACTAGGGCGGCTGGCTTATTAACCCCAAGATAGAATCAGAGCCGCACTGACCGGCACAATCCCTTCCTTGTCGATGTTGTCCTGGGCCCGCGCCATGGCCACAGGATAAATAGTGAAAACCATCCCGAAACAAACAGTCAAGGGCAGCAGCACACTCAGGCCCGCCCGACCAGCACCGCTATGAGCCAATCACACCTCCTTGATAGCATACCACATTGTGGTTATTCTGTATTCTATTCCCAATGGGGCCAACTTTGTCGGTACGATTGAAGAATTAGCAGCGCGTGATCGACAAGCCATAGGCCTCCTTTAAATAAAACCTAAGATGAGCGTTTAAAATTTTAAGAATATTAGATTTAGAAATAATTTCAAAAGAATCGATCCATTTGAATTCTTAAAATTTGAAACCCGTTGGGATTGCCGATCTTACCGCATCTACGGCGTCAGATGCCATACCGCATAGTTCACTATAGCGGAACAGCATCTTCCTTGTAGCTACGGCAACCTCGACAATCGCTCA
>Ga0164315_10004609_pt1 | contig 10691 bp, 17 predicted proteins | sample GuaBasSedimGuay6_FD_113737 | JGI IMG/M metagenome (GOLD analysis project Ga0164315, IMG submission 113737) | Subseafloor sediment microbial communities from Guaymas Basin, Gulf of California, Mexico - Guay6, Core 4569-2, 0-3 cm | ecosystem: Environmental > Aquatic > Marine > Hydrothermal vents...
GATATGTAACATGTCTAAACTAACACCTACTGGTAAGTTCTGGTTAACTTACTTTCTATTCTTATTCTTGGTAGCAATGTCAGGGATCTCATGGGCTGATCCGTCAGCTACTTCTCAATCTGCTTCTGGTGCACAGTCTGGTGCAGCTTCACAAGCTGGTGCTGCTGGTATTATCATCAATGAAGGTGCTAGTGCCGCTGGAGCAGGTGAACGCGTTGGAGCTTTCGGTACTAAAGTCGATTTTGGCACCACTAATGTTGACGCCTCTAATTTAAAGGACAGGGCTCCAGGAGTTTTTGCAGCTGGCGTTACTGCTGGCGGATCAAATCCATGCGTGGTCTCGATTGGTGGTGGCCTAAGTGTACCTGGCGGAGGCATCAACTTTGCTAATGCTTATAACGATGGCGAATGTAACGTTCGAGAAACTTTGCGCCTTGTAGCTGCAATCTCTAACTCAGCAGAATCTGGTAATCAAATCTTGTTACGAGAAATTTCATGCCAGTCTGTTACTATGTGGGATGCTTTTGAACGCACTTACAATTCAACTGGAGATCAAAGATACTTTTGCGAAAATGATCGTCCAGAAAATAAAAATCGTTTCATAGCTGGTCGTACGCATCACAAAGCACGCGGTTCTGCTCGTACTGTAGCGGATTCTGGATATGATTTAGACGGTGGCAATCCTGTAAAGGCTAAAGTCGTTTCTTCTATGCTATCTCAAGGTTATGAAGATGACGCTTGGGCTATGTTGATGACTGACTAAGGAGAAGTTTATGAAAACTTTAATCACATTAACTTTGCTAGCCTTCATTTCTTTTGGTGTTCAAGCTACAGAATTTGAAGAAACTAAAGTCACAGTCAAAGAGCATACAGTGTTATTTAACCTTGATAAGTCAGATATTTCTGGTGATAGACTTAAAAAGCTTAAAACCGCCGATATTGAAGGTCAAGTAACGATCATTGGTCGAACCGACTCAAGAGCTTCTGACGAATACAACATCGCTCTAGGTATGCGTCGGGCTACTGCTGTTGCTAATGTTCTTGGACTTGATAGCGCATCTGTTTCCTCAGTAGGCGAGCAAGAAGTTACAGGTAATCATGGTTTAGATCGAAATGTAACCATTAGAGTTACGCGAGAAGAGTTAGTTTATAATCCAATCTATGGTGGTTATGACATAGTATATGGACCGACTCATCACTTACAATGGAACACAATTCCAAAATAATTTCATTACGCTTCCCTCAAGAAGCTCTTTAAAGGATATTTCTAGTAGACGAGAAATATCCTTTCTTTTTGTCATTTAACCCATCTATCCATCGCTGTATTCAATTCATATACTTCATCTGCATGATCGCAATGCCCACAAGTTATAGTAAATACATCCACAGTTCCTCTATTTATATCGATAGTAGCTGATAGTCCTTTGCATTTAGGACATCTAATGTGATGAGCTATGTAATCGTAAACTGTATGTCTCGTTTCTTCTGGCTGTATTATTTCTTTGGCACAGAAAGGACAAACCTTAGGTCTTTCGCTATCATCTGCTACGCTAAACCACTTATCACAATTACTGCAAGAATAGTGATATAAATCTTCATGACTTCTTTCCATCATATTGACCTCTATAAGATAATATTAATATAAAATATATTAAAACGTTGATTAAACCTGTGCCTGGTTTTAAATCTAAGATATCGTTTTAATTTTTTAATATGGTTATATATTAAAAAAATTAATTAAAACCAGGGTCACTAGAGGGATTGCGGATTCAGATCCCTTATGCCCAAAAAAGCCCATACATTTAAATGTATGGGCAAAGGGGATTAGCTTATAATATAACTATATTGGTTAATAAATAATATTAATCTGAGGGCTATGCCTTAACTCTTGTTTTCTGTCTTGTTAGTTATTTCTTGTTCTACCGCATTGTTATGAACGTATCCTGCGCATTGTCCTCCACCATCAACAGGAATATCTCTAGTAGAACTCTTAGTAATGGTAACATTGGGATGTCCAAATTCTGTAGTAACTAAATCTAAAACATTCTTGTTAGATTTTTGAGCTTCGTCTAATTTAATATTCAATATTTCCACTTTAAGATTCTGTTCGCCGATTCTTAAAACGGCTTCTCGCTTTTCTATATCTTTGCATTTCGAAAGTTTAGCATTTAATATCGTTTCTCTTTCGTTATAACCAACAATTTGCAAGCGCTGTGTATTTTTGTCTCTTTCTAACTGTTTAACTTTCTTAATAAGAACATCGTATTCTTCGAAAGCTTCTCTTACAGCTATCATGCTTGTTTCTGGCAAATTAAGTTTTAAAGTTTTTAGCAGCGCTTCATTCAATTCTGACATTATTCTTCCTCTTCTTTAAACTTAAGAATAAATTCTTTTTTGTCTCTTATGAAATGAGTGTATGGAAATTTAATGTCTCTATAAATTATAACGTCAGTTCCAATGCGCTCATTAGTAGCATCAATAGCTTTGTTCACTTTTAGGTATGGAGTGCTATTTTTAACGTTTGTTATTTTTGGCAGACTGAAATCCCAAACAAAACTTTCGCCTCCTCCTACTTGAATATCGCAGATGCCTTGACGGATGTCTAAATTATTTAGTCGGATAACTTTTTCAATCCAATCTACTATTTCTTCTACGTCATCATAGTCGCGTAAATCACCATGAATAGATATTGTAAAAGCTGCTAAAGAACTTATATCAGAATCTTCCCATCCGGTAATGGTTAAACCTCCTTCACTTCCGTATGGCGGTGACATATTTTGAAAATCACTAATTATGTTGTATAAACTTTTTGATTCATTAAGGATTCTAATGCTATCAATCCGTATTACACCACATACATGAGTCCATGTACTCATTTGAATTCCTCTGTTATTGATATTTTGTAAGTGCTAGCATTTCAAGATACACTCACTAGCAAGTGCGTTTAAGGTACAATTTGGGTAAGTGAAACCTTATCTCTATACTGGGGGTTATCCAGCAATTTTTGGCAACGGATAACTTATTTCGCTGTTACATGATCCGTCTTGCTGTGCGTATTGCTTAGTTGAAAATTCCTTAGCTGTCATGCAGCCTATTCCAATAGAATAAGTAGAACATTTAATTTTAACTACTCCTCCATTATCGTTAATTAATTTTAAGCTTGCCCAACCATCTCCTTGTGGACATTTACGTGATATAGTTGAGTCACCATTTGGGATAACCTTATACGCATTATATGTAGGATTTTCAGATACGAATTTTTTAGCCACCAGCATAGAATTATCACGAGCTACTGCTCGTTGTTCTTCTGCTGTGGCCATAGAAACTTCGTCGCTACCACAACCTACAATAGTAGTGGCAATTAAAGCACTCAATAAAATCTTCTTCATATTTATTCCTCTTAATTAAACATATTTTTAGGAGCTTTACATCCCATCGTATTAAAAACGAATGCCGAATCGCATTCTAGATTAATGATTTTCTGTCCGTTATTATACGAACAACTTGCATATCCATCGCCATCAGAGTCTTTATTACAACTAGCTTTTATAGCCGTTAATCCTAAATCTCCAAGATAAGAATGTAACGATTGAGTCGCTCTATTCTTTTGGTTAGAAGGCGCATATATTGCAAAAACTAACGATATAACTGCAATACCTGTGAATACGCCAGAAACAATTCCTAACGATTTGACAATATTTCTTTTCATTTTATTCCTTATTTTGAGCGGCTAATAAACCTTTCATCCATTCTCTATGATTACATGCTTCAGTGAATTGATTATAAGGACAATCGTTGGCGGTTAAGCCTAATTTGCCTCCTTCAAATCCTTCGTCATAAGCACTTGAATCCGCTCTATTGCACACAAAAAAGTAAAAAGATAAAGCGACGGCTAACAGTATTAAGAAAGGCCCTAATACTGCAAAAATAGCGTTCACGATAAATATCCTCCTGCGATTGCTATGAACATTATAACACCTGCTATCCCAATTCCTAGAAAGAATGAAACTGAAATAGAATAAGCAAACTCTTTCATAGAGTTTTCCCCCTTTTTAAAGCTTATTAATATTTAAAATCACCGTTAGAGTCATAAAACATATTATCTGAGTAATTATTTTCTAACTTAGGTGAACATTCGTATTTATTAGTAGCATATACAATAAACGCCGTACTAATAATACAAACTATTATTATTATTATCGTGTTATGTGTCATTCTACTTTTAATTTTATAAAATCCTCGTATGATGCAGCTTTTATTTCTTGACCGAAATCAGCAAAAGCTAGCTCTTCGTAAAACACTTTTCTATTGAGTTTACTTTCAGCATACTTGATAAAAAATTCAAGATTGTCTGCTCCTATTATGTAGCCAGTATGAGCCGTGACTATAGCAGCTTCGTATTGAGTCATAATAAATCTTTCTCTATGGCGTCGCCAACTAAATTTTGAAGAGAACTTACCTGCTTTTCTAACATAGAAACTCTTTTGATTAATTTCATAATCGTTAAAACTGCAGCTTCGTTAGAAACTTCATTAGATTCGCTTCTCATAGCTGCCATTAAAGTTAAATCAAATCAGAAAGACCTTTTTGCGCTTCGCGTAAAATGGCTTCTATCTCAGCTCTAGTATTAAAACTCATAGTATCCTCTAATTTATTTATTTAACTTAATATATTATAATACACTAGTAATAAAAAGTATACCTTTAAATATCTTCTCGTACTCTTATAGCTACAAAATGGAAAGGCACCCCATCTTCTGTAAGCATAGCGAATTCGCCTGTACAGAATTTGCCAATAAATAAGTCCTTCTTTTGAAGCATCATTTGTTTATTGGGCACAGTGCCAGGAGCTAAAGCTTTAAATGTATTACCATCAGGCAGCAATAGAATTAAAATACCCATATGATTCAATTTCGATTCTATGATATCGACTATTTTGTACTCAGCATCAATGCGCACTTTAAGTTTTATAAGAGTCTTACTCCGTTTACCTATATCGTAAAGACCTTTTTCTGGCCTTATAATTAAACCTTCATAGCCATTAGACACACAAGCGTCATGGTAATCTTCTAAAGTTCTTGAACTATTGTATTTTAAAGTTCTCACTCGTTGAACAGTGTCTCCCCAAAAAGAAAAGCTGTCTAATTCTTTTTGGCGGTCCATGAAATTCATAGAAGATTCTTCTGGCACTATCGTATCATAGATGTGAAATTGAAGTTTGTCGGTTCCTTCTATTGGATTATCGCGCTTACATAAAGAAGCTATCTTTTGAAGAGGTACATCCTTCAAGAATATTTCGCCATCTAAATACATACCATCTGGAATCTGAATTTTATCAGTGATATGTCCTAATACTTTTATTAGAGTACCACGTCTTGAATATGCAATAATATCGTTGCCTTGTCTAGTAATAAGGCATCTATGACCATCAAGCTTTGGTTGTAAATAGCATCTTTTCTTGTCTAGATTCTTAATATTTTTATACGACTGAGCAAGCATAGGCATAAGTAATCCCATCTGATTAGTGTTGCCTGCTTTTAATTCTTCTGTTGTTCTTTTGAATCCGCCATCGAGTTTACTCTTAATACGAGCATTCATACGCAACTGAACTTGTTCCGGTATTGACCGACCCGCTTTCCCTTCTGTTATAACCTCTTCAAATAGAGCACCGTTGCCCTCAATAATTATACGATTGCCATCATTCCATATTGACCATTCACGAGTTCCATGTACGCCATTACCATATAAAAGTGTTTTATTCTTGACCACTGTTTATTTCCTCATTTGATAGTGCTTCTGCTAATAGAGCTGAATATGCTACAGAATCTAAAGCGCTGTCTCCATGGTATTCTAACTGAGACCATTGTCTTACTTGTTTTAATAACAGCATTAAAAGCCAACCATCGGCTTCTGATAAGCCGTGTTTAGTTATAGCATTAAACGCAACTACTGTAGATGCCATGCTTCTTTCTTTTTGGCTATTATCATAGGTTTTACCGCGTTCATCCATAGTTTCTTTCGCTAAAGATAAAAAATTTGATGCTTCCATTATAATTCCTTATTCTATTATTTATTATAAACCAAAAATAAAGCTTATTATACTAATTTTAATTAATAAATTAATTAAAAGGTATATAAACATGTGCCTGGTTTTAATTTTAAGACATTGTTAGATTAATCTAATATGATTATATTATTAAAATTAGAGGTCCTTAGAGGTACTTATATATTTTAATTGAATAGCAGCTTTAACCAAAGACAAAGCATAGTCATAACTGTCAGTAGCTAGTGCAGCGAATCCCATGGCTTTCATTTCTCTTAAGAATACTTTTTGATGAGGTGTAGTATTATTTAAACAGCCTAATCGTTTAAATTCAATTAATATTGTTGTGCCACCTGGAATAAAAACGAGTCTATCAGCAACTCCTTTCTCTCCTTTAACTTCAAATTTGTAGCATTTGCATCCTAGTTCTCTAACTTTAGATGCAAACTCGTTTTCTATATCTCGTTCTAAAGGTCTTCCGCTCTTTGCCATATGTCTTCTCTTTGTTAAACCCTGAGGTATATTATATAAGATATATCATATTGATTAATATTTAAAATTTACCTGAGGGCTTCACTAATTAATCTAGAAACATTCATCAGCCCAATCATCGATCGCCTGCTTATCAGGATTGATTTCTGAACGAGAGTCTGATTCTGGAGCTACAACTACTTTGCCTTGAGGTTTTATAACTAATTCATTAAGTCTTTCCCACTCTTCAGCTGTCACTTCTTTTTCTAATTGAGTAGGCGAGCGCATTTTAGGATCATTATATAAAACATCGTCCGAGATTCCTAATTCTGAAGCTAATTCAATAACTGTAGCGACGTCTTCGAATTTACGGTTGCTTCTTCCATAAACTAATTTGAAACCAGGCATCATGTTACCACGTCTGCCTTCTTCTATAGCATAAGCTTCAATGCCATCTAACCATTGTTTGATAGCTTTTGAATGCGCATATATTTCTGCAAGCTTATCCATAGGTATTGTCGCACTTTCCATCAAAGAATCTTTTAGTTCTTTTTTGGATTTTCCGAAATCTGCAAATTCTAATTGAGCTATTCTTAAATTGTGCTCTGCATACGCTTTACAGATAGGAGCAGCTTCGCACCAGCGGCAACCTTTTTCTGTGGGACCGAAGGAAGGGTCCTCAGAACAAGATTCTGCAATCGCGTTTTTAATAGTCTCCTGAAATTCTTTCAAATCGGATATTGATATTTCATAAGAACGTATAGGACCATCTGCATGTGGAGCACGTGGTTGGACGATCGTCATTTTTATAACGTCGTCTGCTTTAAGTCTATGATCATATTTAGCTAAATGAGCTAAAACACCTATAGCATAAATCATCATTTGAGTATTATCACTCGCATCTACGGCGATACCACGACCGTATTTTAAGTCAACAACTTCTACGTAATCATCGCCTACAATAATAGCATCAGCTGTTCCAAACATGCCTTCAATTAAGTGTTCTAAGGAAACGCGATTCTCAATAAACATTCTTCCATGGAGCGGCACGGACTCAAGAACATAATCTATGTATTTTTGAGTCTGACGAGCCATTTCCTTATCGATAGTAAATAGAGCATGTTTACTGCCAAACTTTTTTCCTATCTGAGAATCTGCAGAGCATTCTTCATTGAGACAATATTCTCCTAAAGCGTGCGCCGCGGTTCCTTCATCAGCATAAAAGTTTGATTTGTTTTCTCTCTTTATTTCTCGGAGAAGTTTAATTGAAGCTGGACATGGAATCCATCTGGAAGATCCAGAAGGAGAATATTCTGAATGAGCTTCAGGACTTGGATAATCTGGTTTAGGTATGTCTTTTAAATTCATTTATTTTTCCTTTCGCTTAAATTTTGATCTTGCATTTTTTGATTTTCCATCATACTTGGTTAAAAATCTATGTATAATTCTCAACTCGTATCCTTCTTTTAACATAGCATAAACGAACGATCTTAAAGCTCCATAAGTAAAATTTAATTTAGGATATATTTTATTCATATCGCTAAACATGTGTAATCCTTGAATTTTGAATTTATCATTTTGTTTTGATAATCCAATTTTCTTTTTACATTCTTCGGTAAGAACTTTTCCGTAACTACTTTCTCTAATACTATCTCTATGACTATCAGACATTATAAAGCCTGATGGACGGCTTATTCCATTTAACAGATTTTCGTAACCTATTAAATGTATTAATCTTTTTTCTTCTATCAAAGCTTCTTCTCTAGTCTTAAATCTAGAAAGTTCAATTAGATAAAAAGATTCTGAACCATACTTTTCTACGGCTTTTCCGCATTTAGTAGTTGATGGATTATCTAAATGAGCCCCATATCGCTGGTATATTTTCTTAGTTTGACCTATGTAAAAATCTAAACACTCAGGATGGTCGCTACATAAAACGTAAACTGAATACATCTAAGATGTTTCCTCTATTTTAGCGTTTTAACCGCCATTGTTACTATTAACGTTTTAACAATTACAGATAGTATACCATAAATAATTGCAAAAGTTATTTGAAATACTCCTGCAAAAGCTGTAACAACTAAAACTAATGAAGCCCAAACTAATTGAAAAGCTTTATAAAATGTTCTTAACCAGTCTTTCATGATACGATCCTCTTGTGATTTAATATGTGTATATTTATTTAACTTATAAATATTATATAACAAGTAAATACAAAAGTATACATTTATATTTTTTGGTATCTATTGCATATTTTACCTTCAGCTTCTAGTGGCATACCAACACCCCATTCAGGCGTTACGCTTAGCAGCTCTTCGTAATGTTTTATGTCCGCTTTATCTTCATCTATCTCAGATATCACTTCATCGTATACTGAGAATATAACGCGGTAGCCATTCTTAACTGCGTTCTTAGCTCCATAATACATTAAATCTCTTGCGATCGCCTGAATGGCGTTCTCATACAGTTTTCCGCCATAGGTAGTTTCTCTAACCCATTGATTGTTAACTAGCTTTTTGTACGATACTGATTTTCTTGAAGCTCCCCATGGCGTTATAGCTTTAACTATTTTAATATCTGGATAAGATAGCAATCTACCAGATGGAAGCTTCATAAATAAGAATGTAACTCCACTCTTAGTCTTAGAAGTTTTAAAAGCTATCAATCCATCACAAGCGTATGTTACTTTACCTGTCTTGCAAGCCATCATAGCTTTTCTATCCATGTCATCCCATGATTGCACTACTTCAGGAAAAGCATCTCGATATCCGCCAATAGAATCTTTGCATAGATCATCAGACAATTCTCTTCCGTAGTTTATACAAGTATTCTGGAATCCTTTCCAACCTAATCCAAATCCAGCTCCAAGAATAGCTGTCTTGCCAACCCACCGTTGATCACTAGTGACCTTGTCATATGGAACAGCGAAAATAACTGTAGCCATTTCTATATACATGTCTAAACCGTCATGATAGGTTTGTAAACCTTTCTTGCATCTAGCCAGCCAAAAAACAAGTCGTGCTTCGATTGAAGCATAATCAGCTATACAGAATACTTTTCCTTTTGGCGCTATGATTAATCCTCTAATTGCAGATGATGCCGCTTTCAGATAAGACCCATACTTTTCATTTATACCATCTATATCCATGACGCTTAAATCTTCTAGCAAAGCATCTGCACTTTCGTAGTCTACACTAGGCTTAGGAAGATTAGCTAAGTTTAATAATTTAGAAATCATGCGTCCGGTATTAGTGCCAAAAGAAATTAGCATGCCATAAACGTAATCGTCAATAGACGAATTAATTATTCTAACATATTTTCCAGTAGAAGATTTACCGCTATGTTGACGCATTTCTAAAAGTTCTTTCGATATTGTGTCTACTTCGCCATACTTACCATCTAGCAAATCAATTATGGTATCGGCGGCGCAATTAGGAACTTCTTCATTTACATATTGAATGATCCATTTCTTAAGCCTTTGAACTTGAGTCATTTTAGTTATAATGCCTCCAGTTAACTCTGTAGCTCTAGCTGCAAAACCAGCTTGAACTTCTAAGACATTATCATAAACTTTTATAGCCGTTTCAGTGTCTACGTGAACTCCATATAAATTAGACTTTAAGTCTAAAAGAATATCTTCTTCTTCTTCTTCAGTAAATGCAGGCAAATTTGACCAAATGTCTCTACAGACGACATTATCAATTCCACAGTAATGAACAAACATTTTCTTGTCAGAAGGTCTTGAATCCATTTCTATGAAAGAGCCGTCATTTTGGGGTATAGAAAACAATTTAATGAGAGCTTTACCTTCTTCTAATTTGTCTGTTAAGTGAAGAGCTTTAGCTGCGCCTCCTAAAGCCATGGGTAATCCAGCTCTAGAAGCCATTTGCATTGTACATCTGAATTGTTCTAGTTTAGGTTTAGGCCAACCGTATTTAGGAGTGAGAAGGTATTTATAACAAGCTATTTCAAATAACATGTTATGAGCGACGATTAGAAAGCCATCTTGTATTGCTTTAAATAGAGGTTTTAATTGCAGGTTATCTGATTCAATATTATCCGTACAAACGTAATCTTGATTTTCTATGCAATAACCAGCCAATAAAACTTCTGTAGATTCGTCTGCAGCATACGCAAATGCGCCATCACCGATGTCTCTTTTACTTCTGGTTTCTAAA
>Ga0164315_10004610_pt1 | contig 10689 bp, 10 predicted proteins | sample GuaBasSedimGuay6_FD_113737 | JGI IMG/M metagenome (GOLD analysis project Ga0164315, IMG submission 113737) | Subseafloor sediment microbial communities from Guaymas Basin, Gulf of California, Mexico - Guay6, Core 4569-2, 0-3 cm | ecosystem: Environmental > Aquatic > Marine > Hydrothermal vents...
GCTGATGGAAGCGCAAAAGAGAGGTATTGAATATATCGACAGCCATCTGATACTGGAAACCAATGCGAAGATGCTTGCCGAATCGGAAAAAGTGGGGGGTGTTGTTTACAAGAGGTTCCGTATTTATCAAAAGCCACTGGGATAAGTTTCCGTCCGGTTTACTGCTCCGGCCGTTTTTTGAAGTCTTTCACCCGTTCGCATTTCACAATGATGTCTGAATCGAAAATAAAAAACCCGACCAAATGGCCGGGTTTTCCTATCTCAAAAATTAAAAAGCTGATTATCTTTTCCTCTTATACACGTAATCTTTCCGCTCCATCTCTTTCTGGCGCTTAGCTACTTTGGTAAATTCTTTCATCAGTTTTATGGTTATAGCCAAAACATCTTTCCCTTCCTCCACATGTAATATTTTTTTGCTTTTCATGTTCAGGGAAGCGCTTACCTTGTAAACCATACCGTCTTTATTGACGATAACCTCCATTGTCAGGTCTTTGTCGTAGTTTTTAAAATACTCTTCAAGATAAACGCGTTTATCTTCGCACAATTGAATAAACTGTTCTTTTATTGCATCGTCGGCAATTTCTTTGATATTTTTAACTTCAAGCTTTATCATTTTTTTTCTTTTTTGATGTTCAGATAAATAACAACAAAGGACGGACCAAAACAGTCTTTATGCCAAATTTTCAGAATTGATAAATTATTGGTTTAAAAAGAAAAACCCGGATTTAAAACCGGGTTTGTAGCCTCACCAGGACTCGAACCTGGATCTAGAGTTTAGGAAACTCCTATTCTATCCCTTGAACTATGAGGCCTTATTCAGGGCTGCAAAATTAATAATTTATCTTTTCATCTTTACAGGTTAATTTTCAAACTCCCCGGTTGTTGTCCTCACCAACCATTAAAAATGTCATAACAGAGATCTTGTTGGCGGAGATGCCCACAAGGAGTGGATAATAGAAGTATGATTTAAGCCAAATAATAACTCATCAATATGCCAAATTCATCAATTCCTTCTTCATGAAATTTTGCAGAAGAATATTTGTAATCAACAGGATTTTCTACCAAATTCCATTTCGGCTGCAATGGGTTATTATGAATGTAATTCAGTTTTTGATCAAAGATTTTTTCAGAAGAAATATCGATGTCAAGTGAGTTACGTTGCCAAAACTGATATTTTCTGTCACGTTTGTTAACGAAAAACCTTTTGAGAAATTCCGGGTTTGTTTGCTTGAGGTTTTTTAAGAAATACTTTGAGGTAAATTTCAAAAATGAAGCTTTTGCTGTTTCTTTTACCTTGTTATTATTTTCAGACCATATAATGTGTAAATGATTCGGCATGATAACAAAAGCATAGATGTAGAGACGTTCGTTTTGAACCAAAAACCTTAAACTTGAAATTAAAATGTCTTTGTATTCATCTTTTTCAAGAAGGTTTAACCACTTATTAATAGTTGCTGTGGTGAAAAATATATTTTGGCTATCGAACATAAAGCAAGCTAATTTAATTAAATATACACAAATGCGAGGTTGGATTTATATTTGTTTCGCATGGGATTTTGTTGGTGAAGACACCAACAAGGGGGCTAGAAAATAAAAAGAAAAAAGAGATGAAATAAATTCTAATCTTACTTCACCTCGCTCCCATCCATGAAGTCTTCTGTGGGAGCAACAAAACATAGTTTGCCATCAGCATCTTCGGCCATCAGTATCATACCCTGTGATTCGATACCACGCAATTTGCGGGGGGCCAGGTTAACCAGAATACACACTTTCTGCCCAATGATCTTTTCCGGCTCATAGTATTCGGCAATGCCCGAAACAACTATCCGCTGGTCGATGCCCGTGTCAATTTTCAGTTTCAGCAGTTTTTTAGTTTTCGGTACCTTTTCCGCTTCCAGAATGGTTCCTGTACGGATATCGGTTTTCATGAAATCATCAAAAGTAATTTCTTCTTTGGCGGGTTTAGCTGAAACAGCCTGTTCATTTTCCTTTTTGGTATCCAGCAACCGTTGTACCTGGGCTTCTACCTCTTTGTCTTCGATGCGTTCAAACAACAGTTCCGGTTTGTTCAATTTGTGTCCCGGTTTAATCAGTTCTGTGTTTCCTGCATCTGCCCATACGGGTTTTTCCATACCCAGCATTTTCTGCAATTTGGTTGCGGTAAAAGGTAAAAAAGGTTCTGATAATACCGCCAGATTAGCCACAATCTGCAAGGAGACGTTCAGGATTGTCTTTACTTTGTCTTCGTCTGTTTTGATTACTTTCCACGGTTCGCTATCGGTGAGGTATTTGTTGCCCAGGCGCGCCAGATTCATCAATTCCGATAATGCTTCGCGGAAACGATACCGATCCAGGCTTTGGGCTATCTTTCCGGGAAAGAGTTTCATTGCTTCCAGCGTGGCTTTGGCTTCTTCGTCCAATTCGGTGACAGGCGGTACGATTCCGTCAAAATATTTTTCCGTCAGCACTAATGTGCGGTTGACCAGGTTTCCGAAAATCGCCAGCAATTCATTGTTGTTTCTTGCCTGAAAATCTTTCCAGGTAAAATCGTTGTCTTTGGTTTCGGGCGCATTGGCTGTGAGCACATAGCGCAACACATCCTGTTTCCCTGGGAAATCCTCCAGATACTCGTGCAACCAAACGGCCCAGTTGCGTGAGGTGGAAATCTTATCGTTTTCCAGATTTAAAAACTCGTTGGCCGGTACATTGTCGGGTAAAATGAAATCACCTTCTGCTTTTAGCATGGCCGGGAAGATAATGCAGTGGAATACTATATTGTCTTTGCCAATAAAATGTACCAGTTTAGATTCTTTATCCTTCCAGTAGGGTTCCCAGTCTTTTCCTGTTTTTTCGCTCCACTCTTTCGCTGCTGAAATATAACCAATCGGTGCATCAAACCACACGTACAACACCTTGCCTTCCGCATCTTTCAAAGGTACATGCACACCCCAGTCGAGGTCGCGGGTGACGGCACGAGGTTTTAATCCGTGGTCTATCCACGATTTAACCTGTCCGTACACATTCGTTTTCCAGTCGTTTTTATGTCCTTCCAGAATCCATTCTTTCAGCCATTCTTCGTACTGATCTAATGGCAAATACCAGTGTTTTGTCTCTTTCAGTACGGGTACATTTCCGCTTAATGCCGATTTGGGATTGATCAGCTCCAGCGGGCTGAGCGAGGTGCCGCAGTTTTCGCACTGGTCACCATATGCTTTTTCGTATCCGCAGTGAGGACAAGTACCTGTGATATACCGGTCGGCCAGGAAATGTTTTGTTTCTTCGTCGTAGTACTGTTGGTTTGTTTTTTCAATAAATTTATTTTCTCCGTATAATTTCAAAAAGAAATCAGAAGCCGTTTTATGATGCACCTGCGCTGAAGTTCTTGAATATACATCGAAAGAAATCCCGAAATCTTCAAATGATTTTTTAATTTGTTCGTGATAGCGGTCCACAATAACCTGTGGTGAAACTCCTTCAGCCCGTGCTTTGATGGTAATAGGCACGCCATGTTCGTCAGAACCGCCGATAAACAGTACGTCTTCGCCTTTCATTCTCAGATACCTGGCATAAATGTCAGCAGGCACGTAAACCCCGGCAAGGTGCCCGATGTGTATCGGCCCGTTGGCATAAGGCAGGGCCGAAGTAATGGTATATCGTTTAAATTTTTCAGGCATAAATCTGATTTTTCTTTAATTTAGGCAAAGTTAACAAACCTCTACATATGATAAAGCCTCCGGCACTTATAAAAGGAGATAAAATCGGGCTTGTTGCTCCGGCAAGAAAAATTACACAAGAAGAACTGCAACCGGCTGTTGATATCATCCGGTCAAAAGGTTTTATTCCGGTTTACGATGAGAGGTTGTTTTCGGCCGACCGGCAGTTTGCCGGAAATGATAAACTCCGGGCTGTTTATTTTCAACATTTGCTGGATAATCCGGAGATTAAAGCCATTTTTTCGGTGAGAGGAGGGTACGGTAGTGTACGTATCATCGACCAGCTGGATTTTTCGGTGTTTAATCTATATTCTAAATGGTTGATCGGTTACAGTGACTTTACTGTTTTTCACAGTCATGTCAACCAGCAGTTGGGCGTGCAAACGCTGCACGCTACCATGCCGCTTAATTTCGGCAGCAATACACCTGAAGCGCTGGACGGGCTGTTTGATGTGCTTCAAGGAAACACACCGGAATATTATTTAGAACAACACCTGTTTAACAGAAGGGGTGACGCCAAAGGTATTCTGACAGGCGGAAATCTGTCTGTTTTGTATAGCTTACTGGGCAGCAACTCATTCCCCGAAACAGAAGGAAAAGTATTATTTATTGAAGACCTGGATGAATACCTGTACCATGTGGATCGTATGATGATGGCATTATTCCGTGCAGGTATTCTTTCCGGATTAAAAGGATTGATTGTGGGTGGTATGACCGACATGAACGACAATGAAATACCTTTTGGAAAAACAGCTGAACAGATTATACAGGAAGCGGTGAAAAAATATGATTATCCTGTGTGCTTTGGATTTCCGGCAGGTCACATTGACAACAACATGCCGCTGATCATGGGAGCCGAAGTCAGGTTGGAAGTTGCAGAAAAATCACACATTATTTTTATGGAATAAATCATGGCACAACACAATGAACTGGGGAAAAGGGGAGAGTTGCTGGCCCGGAAGTTTCTGGAGAACCTGGGGTATCAAATTCTTGATACCAACTGGCGGCACGAAAAAGATGAACTGGATATTGTGGCCATCGACGGAGAACTATTAGTTATTGCAGAAGTAAAAACACGCAGTACAGATCATTTTGGTGATCCTTCTGAAGCTGTGAATACTGCCAAAGAACAATTCCTCATCCGTGGCGCGGAAGCATATCTTGAATCAAAAAAATTTGATTATGAGATTCGTTTTGACATCATCTCGGTGATAATAACCGGCAATGGACACCGTATCGAACACATAATAGACGCTTTTTATCCGGAATGAAGAAACGCCGCTTTTCCAAAATATCAGCCGTGTGGGTCAGGCGGATCATTCTGCTGTTGCTGATCGGATTACTTGGCTACAAATTACTGGCCGGAACATGCAATCTGTGGCTTTGCGGCTTGTTTGTGGGTACGATAGTGTTATACACACTGCTTTCCGATTATGGTAAAGCCTGAAAAACGAGCAGGGGTATGCGTGTCTGAAATAAGAATTTTCTCGTCAGGCTTGGTTTGAAAAGTTTTTCCAGGAAATTACGCCGGTGCGTTGTTACCGCCAGCACATCTATTTTTTTCTCCTGAATAAAATTTTCCATTCCCTGCTGGATATCCGCTGTTTCCAGAATGCCACATTCAACATTAAGCTCAACCATATGATCGGTTAAATAATTCTTGATGCTTTTCATTTCCGCTTCATCTATCAAATCATCCTCATCCAGGGTAGCGTGTACACAGTATATCTTGGCATTAAATGGCTTTACAAACGAGGCAAGCCGCCGTATTGCCGAATAATCTGTCTTATCGAAATTAGTCGCATACAATACCCGTTTTGGAAAGTCAAATTCCGAAGCATCATAATCCTGTGGCACTGCCAATACCGGAATTTTTGACTTTTCAAGTAAACGGGCCGTTATGCTGCCAAACGAGCGTAATCCTTCCAGTTTGCTGCCCCGCGTTCCCATAATTATCAATGCCGGTTTGTATTCCCTTGCCTGGTTCAGAATAGCATCTACGGCATTTCCTTTAAACAGGTCATAAGTGACTTGTGTTCCTTTCAGGCCTTTTGCATCAATTTCATCTTGCAGCCTGTCTGCCAACGACCGAAGACTCTTTTCCGTTTCTTCTTCGATTTCGCGAATTATTTTGTCGATATTCAGTTGGTATGTGTACGATTCCAGATATGTTTGAGGCGCTCCCGCCGGATCCAGATAAGCATTAATCAGTTTAATTTCTGCTTTAAAAGCTGCTGCAATTTTCAACGCATAATAAGCAGCGTTTTCAGCGTGTTTCGTAAAATCAACCGGTACAAGTATCCGTCTGACGCTTCTCATATACTCAATAGCCTGTTCTTTGTTCACACCGTACGCTTCCCTGAAATCTTCAAAAATCTTCACCGCTTTTTCTACATCTTTTTCCAAAATTCTCACATTTACGCCGCCAGCGGTTTCTTTTATCCGGTTAATATTTGTCATAAAACATTCAATACCATTACTTTCCAGCATAGCACAAAGCAGTTGTGCGCGCATGTATGTAAGCGTGGCAAGTGTTACTATTTTTTCGGGCATAGCTACGATCTTTTGTTGATTGTTCCGTAAATATACTGAATTTAACGCCATAATGCAAGTATTTATTACCTCTATAGCGGTTTTCGCAGTTGTTTTGACTATAGTTGAAACCGGGCCGGAACATTTGTACTTTTGCCTCATAAGATCATCAGATGAAAAAAAAGAAATACGATAAAAAAATTAGCCGGAAACCCATAAAAAAAGGAAAAAACGTAAAACGGGAAACTTTTCCGAAACAGGACAATCTTGTCCGCCTGAATAAATACCTGGCCAATGCGGGTGTTTGTTCGCGCAGGGAAGCCGATAAACTTATTGAAAGCGGTGTAGTTCAGATAAACGGGAAAATTGTTACCGAACTTGGAACAAAAGTCGGGCCTGATGATAAGGTGCAATATGGCGGACAAACTCTTAGAAGAGAGAAAAATCGTTATTTTCTTTTAAACAAACCAAAAGGTTATATAACTACTTCCGATGATCCGCATGATCGAAAAACGGTTATGATGCTGATGCAAAATGCCTGCAACGAACGTATCTATCCTGTAGGCCGTCTTGACAGAAATACACTGGGTTTATTACTCTTTACCAACGATGGCGAATTAGCTAAAAAACTGACTCATCCTAAATACGGTGTCAAAAAAATTTACCACGTATTTCTCGACAGAACGTTGAAAAAAGAAGACCTGAAGCGTATTGCCGGCGGGGTGGAGCTGGAAGACGGTTTGATCAAACCTGATAAGATCTCGTACGCAACAACGGAACATGACAAAAAACAGGTAGGAATCGAATTACACTCAGGTAAAAACCGGATCGTAAGACGGATATTTGAACATCTCGGTTACAAAGTTGTTAAACTCGACCGGGTATTTTTTGCCGGGCTCACCAAAAAAGACCTGCCACGCGGCAAGTGGCGCGAACTGACCAAAGAGGAAGTGAATATATTGAAAAGGATGGCGTAGGCTATTGGGTTTTTGGGTATACGGGGTGTATGAGTGTATAGAGTGTATAGAGTGTATAAAGTGTATAGAGTGTATAGAGTTTAAGAGAGATTAGGAAAATATTAACGCTGACGCACAAAACGTGAGATGACATTAAAACGCCGGTGGCAATCCTTTAGCCACACGTCTCCGGCTGGCCCGGCCCATTAAAGTCCTTATCAGGTTTCCCAATACCGGAAATTGGAGTGTATTTAAAAATATACGGTTCATCCGTCCTGATACAACAACCGGTTTGTACCTGTGTGTAAGCCGCCGCCACGATTCTTCCACCACTTCTTCGGGTTCCATCCAAAACATATCGGGTACTGCCGAATAATCGAAATCTTTATAATATTCCGTATGCATAAACCCGGTACGCGTAAGCCCCGGACAAACGGCTTGTACCTTGATCCCGGTTCCTGCCAGCTCATCACGCAAGCCGGTGGCCAAAATATTCAGATAAGATTTGGTTGCTGAATAAACAGGGTATTCAGCCGTTGTAAGAAAAGCTGCCATTGAAGAGATGAATATGATAAATCCCGTGTTTCTTTCTGTCATTCCCGGCAGCACCGCTCTTGTCAGTAAAGTAGCTGTTACATCATGCAAATACACTTGTTTTTCAAGTTCTTCAATAGGAAGGTCTGCCAGATGACCTCTTGTGCCAAAGCCGGCAGCATGAACCAGCACATCGGTATTCCTGTTGTTTATTTTAGCAAGTACACTATCCACCCCATCACGATTTGACAGATCGGCGGTTAAAAACTCTACATTCACCGGAAATTTCTCCTTAATCTCTTTGGTAAGCAGCTCCAGAGCCTCACTCCGCCTGGCAATAAGTATCAGATCATATCCTTTGGCGGCAAGAAACAGGGCATAAGCCCTTCCAATACCGCTGGAAGCACCTGTTACAACAGCAAGTGAATTTTTCATTTAGTTCGTGTACGGGAATTGGTTTTTTATTTCAACCCAAGCACTTCAGGCCCCTGGATAAATACAATGTCCACAGGAACACCTGCATCGTTCACTCTGTCAAGATCGGCCTGTAACTGCGGTTTGACGATGCCGTCGGTTTCCACCCATTTTTTAGCGGCTTCGTAATCGCCATCTCCCTGCATTTTCAGGATTTTCTGAATCAGGTCTGTAGCAGCAATTTTCATTTTTTCCATGTCAACCGAATAGGTTCCGTCTTCGTTTCTTGTAAAAGCACCTTTCTCCAGAAAATAATTGAAACGGAGCATATTAGCCATGCCGTGTGCACTGGAAGCACCGAATCTTACTGATCTGAAAATACTGGCCATAAAAGTCACGTAATTATCCATCAGATCGGTATCGGTAAACTCGCCCATATCATGCAACTTTGTTACCAGATACAGACCGAGGATGTCAGCCTTTCCCTCTTCGATAGCCGAATATTTTTCTTTCAAAGCTTTTCGTGCGGGTCCTTTTCCGTTGATGGTGTTTTTGATGCCCATACCATGCGCCACCTCGTGAAACATGGTGTTGGAGAAGAAGGCCGGGAAGGTTATGTGTTGCCGTTGGTCAGGTGTGATCAGCAAATCAGCGATAGGTACCAGTATCTTATCGAATTTCGCCTGCATGGCATTTTTCAGTTGCAGTTTCCGTGTGCCTTTTTGCAGCTGCACCCGTTCATCGTTTGGCAGGTTGATGGCTATGGTTTTTCCGGCCATGTTACAATCACCGGCATAAAACACTACGTCGTATGCGTTGAGATCAACGTCAGAACCGGGTTTTTCCATTTTGTATTTCGGTTCAACCGGTAGTTCGGCCTGCATTTGCGGCAGAAAAGCAGCATATTTTGCCAGTTTCTGACTCCACGCCACATCTTTAATCAGGATGTATGCTTCGTGTGCTGCTTTGTACCCAAACAGACCGTCCGTATAATTTTCTATCGGGCCGATAACCAGATCAACCAGGTTGTCTTTCATACCGAGCCAAGCCATATCGCTGTCAAAATAGTCATCGGTACGCAGAGCTTCTGCTCTTAATTTGAGGTAATTGGCAAATCCCGGGTCTTCAGCCAGACCGGAAGCTTCTTCAAGCAGTTGTGCCATTTTATCAGTTCTGTTTTTATAAGCCTCGTGGTACCAGACGACCTCTAATTTGTCTTTTTCGTCTTCATTTTCCCGTATGAGCGTGTAAAGACTGGTTTTGTCCGGATTATCAAATCTTTCAAACTGTTCTTTGGTCATGTTATGCGGATAAAATTCAGCCCCGGCGGGTTTCGGGCCATAGCCCTCTATGAATGGTGTAAGGTTGTTCAACTCATCCCACGGGCCATAATTTATTTCAGCATAGCGCCGCAACTCCGCATCTTCAATACTCGCCAGAAATGCTTCTTTTTCACCCACATTCTGCAACCAGAATATCTCATCAGCCAGGTTGGCAGCTTCAAACAGCAGAAGCAACATGTCTTTCTGGTTTTTACTTAAATGACTAATATCGGTTGTGAGCGTAAAATCAGCATATTTAGCCATTTTGTACGTTGTTTTTTCGGGTTCTTTATTTTCAGATTTAGTGCTGCTGGTTTCACAACTGCTGGTTACAGCTACCAACGCCAACACACTCATTATTACAACTAATTTTTTTAACATCTTTTTAAATTTTAAGGTTGATTTCATCAGATTTGATTGATTAATTAATTGTCTGTTGGATTAACTTCCTTTATTCTATTTTTTAATAGTGAACTTAACCGGTAAATTATATTTAACACTTACAGGTTTACCATCAAGTCTTCCCGGAATCCATTGGGGCATATTTTTCACAAGCCTTATCGCTTCCTCATCGAGCCCGTGTCCGGGACCCCTTATAACAATTATATTTGAAATAGAGCCGTCTTCATTAACGGTAAAATTAACAAATACCCTTCCCTCCACGCTATCGTACAGTGCGCGAGTAGGATAAATGATATTTTCCCCAAGATACCTGTAAAGTGCTTCCGTCCCTCCCGGAAATTGGGGCATCTCGTCAACAATGGTATAAGCTTCATTGAAATTAACATTCAGGCTTAAAAGCGTACGTACAGGTTCGCTATCGAGATAACCGGGTTCCCAGGCCGGCATGTTTGAAATTACCCGAAAGGCTTCATTGTCGCAACCATAGCCAAGACTATCAAATATTATGACATTGGAAACAGAGCCATCTTTTTCCACAACAAAATTCACTTTTACGTGTCCTCGTATATCATTAGTGCGCGCTAAAGGCGGGTATTTGGTCTCATTATCAAGATAAGCAGACAGGGCCTCTATACCTCCGGGAAAACGAGGCATCGAATCCGGTTTTGTACAAATACGGCAGCCAGGGTAGAGCTCTTCCTTAAAAAAGACAGGCACATTCGACCTGACGCGTACTTTTTTTCCATCCAATTCACCGGGAACCCACCCCTTCATGTTACTCACCAGCCTTATCGCCTCTTCATCGCATCCGAACCC
>Ga0164315_10004611_pt1 | contig 10689 bp, 12 predicted proteins | sample GuaBasSedimGuay6_FD_113737 | JGI IMG/M metagenome (GOLD analysis project Ga0164315, IMG submission 113737) | Subseafloor sediment microbial communities from Guaymas Basin, Gulf of California, Mexico - Guay6, Core 4569-2, 0-3 cm | ecosystem: Environmental > Aquatic > Marine > Hydrothermal vents...
CCTTCTTTGTGGTTCTTTGTGATATTTTATTACACAAAGTTGCTCAAAGAAGCACAAAGTGACACAAAGATTAAAAAGAATCATCGTAAACACCTATCATTATTGCATTTCAGCACACTGATTAGTTACCATAATTTAACTAGTTTTGCGAGATAATTGAGCGCACAAATTTATTCAAAACAACACATATGAGCATTGCTATACTTACCGCCAACAATCCTGACGAGCTTCACGCTTTCAAAAGTGTATTGGAGAATAATAATATTCGCTGCGAGATAAGGCAAGAAAGTATTCAAGCTCATCAGTTTTATTCCACGCCTGGCTTTAAGTTGTATATTGATGATAGCCAGTATTATAATGCTCAAGCAATATTAAGTCATTATGGAAATACACAGCACGATGCAGCCTTAAATATTGGGGTGGAACATTCCACTGCTGAGTTGGAGTTAAAAGGTTTAATCCGTCAATTAAGCACTTTAGAAGAAGTGGAAGAAATGCAAGGAGCATATCAACCTATTGGTTTAACCGAAAATGAGGTGGCAACTATCTTTCAAGAAGAAAAGGCATATATTATTCAACGGGCAGAGAATAAATTCGACTGGAATGAGTTTCTTGCAGCACTTTTCGAAGGCCGATTGTTTAAGTATTTGAATCGGAATAAATCGGTGAAATATCAGATAGAGCAGGAGCTGATTCGGGAGTTAGAACCTTAGTATTTAACCCACGAATCAATCTGCGTAATTCATGGTGCGAATAATTACCATAAAGCAATTAGCAAAGCCCCCAAAATAAAAGGAATATAAAATATTTCAAGCAATAGTGACCATGCACGTGCGAGGTTTCTAACTTGAAAGAAATTAAGCAACTTATATTTTGCAACTAATATTGCTGTCATTCCACCCACTAAAAGAAACCAAGCTACATATTCAACTACATCTTGATTTAAGGCGTCAGGAGAAGTGAAGTCACTCCATCCTGCATTAGGGTCAGAAACCTTAATGAAGTCGAGGAAGTATATAATAAAGAATGGATAAGCAATATAGAGCGCTATTTTACCAATGGTATAGAATAGCGTATCATGTGTACTTGCATATTTTCTCAGTACTAAAAAGTCTGTAATAATTGGAATCATAAAAATGATAAATACGATTAAGTAGGCAATTATTTCAGATAGTGATATATAATTCATGGTTAGTATAAGTTTAAGTATTAGATACAATAGAATAATCATTTCCAATGCGCAGCTGTTTCCAATAAATACCAATGCCTAGCAATAGTCCGATTTCGCCTGTAGTGAAGATCCACCAATCAAAACTATGTGGAATATAGCTTTGCATGGCCGCAAATAATTGGTCGGCACTGATATTGAAAATATCGGATGACGCATTTTGACTTAGGAGGTATGCCGTTGGATCGAGGGTGAAAGAGAGTAAAATAATACTCAAAGAAATTAGGATGATTATCCAATGCACTGGTTTTAGATTGGGTTGTTCGCTGATTTTATCTGCTTTGATAAATACAAAAGCATACAGAATCATGGTGAATGAAACTAGCACAGGAGCCAAAACAGGGCCTACCCAGGTAACAGGAATAAGAAAAAGTACGTCCCAAGTAAAAAGAGACTCAGGCCAATCGAGCAGGACTTTTAAAAATACATAATAAAAGATATCCCAAATGGCAAAGCTGAACAAAAAGCCAGCAAATCGGGTAATAAAATTGCGGCCATAGAGATAGCCAATTCCAAGGAGCATTATCAAAGTTGCTGCTTCACGCAGGATTTCGGTTACAGCAATCACTTGGTCCTCAATCGGACTCACAGGGAAGTCGAACCCGTTGGAATAAAACAGTTTGCGAAGGTAAATCACTACTGCTGCTTCGAGCATTCCCATGGCGATGCTGAAAATGGTGAGCGCTATTAATTGGTTTCTTTCGTGGCCATAAAAAGGCTTTGTAATTGATTTTGCTATCATGGTGTTGTTGGTTTATTATTAATTATCAAACTTTCCAAGAGTTTTAAATTCTTGGAAAGTTTGATTAATAAAAAAGCAATCGAAAAAGATAAAATCCCCAAATAATTAGCCGCTAAATCCCATAATTGGAAACTTCGATATTGCAGCAGTTTTTGACTGAATTCTTCCATAGTGGCAAGGGAAATTGTGAATAGAATAATTAGAATTATTCGAGTTTTAGGCTTCTCTTTTGCAAAGGCATTCAGTAAAAGAAATACTAATATCCCCATTCCTAAGAAATGCCCTAGCTTGTCTAGATTTGGAATTTGTATGCGTAGCCATTGCCTGAAATGCACGGTAATTCCTGAATCCACTACCGCGATGGTGAATAGGATAATTGCTAAGTAGATTGCTAATATTTTGTATTTGTTCATGTTTTGTTGGTTTGTTTATTTAATAACTCCCCAAGAGTTTGAAACTCTTGAGGAGTTATAGATTAATTATTACAAACTATCCCCCTTATCATCAGCAATCACATATTTAGGAATCACCGGAGGTTCTTTATCTTTTTTTAGGTTTTTGAAGCTGAGCTTGCGAGAAGTAAACATAATCACCGCCAAGATGATAAATAAACCAATATTGCCTGCAAGCAAGGCTAGTTCTTCCAATTGAAGAATAAAGAATAAAAAGCCATAAAGAATACTCCAAAGAGCGAATAGAATAACCGATGATTTGATGTCTCTGGAAATACTGTATGTATAAACGGTTATCAACCCGATAATGGCCACTGATGAAATTAGATAGGCAAGGTCGAAACTCATTTGCTCGGTGAGCGATACAAGAATTGAATAGAATAGAATTAGGGCCAATCCTGTAAGTATATATTGAAGTATATTACTTTCTCTTTTTGTAAAAACCTCAACAAAAAATAGACTGATAAAAGTGAGTAGAATAAATAGAATGGCATACTTTGCTGCACGTAATGATTTATGGTATTTATCTATGGGCTCATATAATTCCACACCAAAGGAGTATTTATCAAGAGCAGGTGATTTCGTGGACTGCCAAGCTTGTTTTATGGGTCTGTTAAGCTGTGAGATATTCCAATGGGCACTGAAACCAGTATCACTAACCTCATGATGATCGGGGAGATAGTTGCCAACAAATTTTGGCGAAGGCCAGGGGGAATTGATGTTAATTTCAGTAAACTTGCCCAAAGGAATAAATCCAATTTCTTTGCTTCCTTTTAGTTTCATCTGAAAGCTAAAATGATTGTCCTTATCAGCATCAAAATCAATATCACAAGCAAAACCTTCAAAGCTACGGGTATTATTAGTATTACTATACTTCACCGTTTTCAACTCTGGAAATACTCCCAAACTATCTTGATTCCATTTTACCTTTAAGTTATTGGTAAACCCCTTGGTTTCGGAAATATAGAATTTAAGCTGAGCCTGTTTCCAAAGTAATGTTTTATTTTGCAGATTCTGATTTGAAGATTTCAATTCTTCAATATTGGGTTTTCGATATACTCCCGAAAGATTTATATCGCTATTATAAACTACGAATTTATAGATACCACGATGCTTATATTCAGGTTGAACATCACCAACAATTTTCAATTCTTCGGGTAAAAATATCATTCTACCGATTGTTTTAGGAGCATTGTCTTCCTTATCAGGATTGATATCGGAGGTATAGCAATAAGGAACTTCTAAAAATGGTCCACGAAGAATTTGCTTTTGCCCCCACTCCCGACTAATTTGCTGAGCCACCTCCTCATGAAGTGTTTTACGTTCCAAAATTAAGTTCTCAACCATCCCCATTGGGATAAGAAGTAACACGGTGATTAATACTCCAAAAGCCGCTTTGGCAATGGGATTACTAGAAAAATGTTTGATTTTGTTTTTTGTATCCATGATTAAATAGTTTATATGTTATTAAAAGTACTTTGTATTTCAAAGTTAAAATTGCAAAAAAAAATGACGAATAGGGTAGCGTCTTGATTGCTGTTCCCTGGTTTATATTTAGTATTGCGTTGGTCATTTTTAATGAATTAATGATGAAATGGTATAATGATAAAATCTGCTACTCCTGCCTTATTGATTATTTTGAATTATAAGTAGAAGATTTTGCCTTACTCATTATCTTGTTAAGTTCATTTGCTTCTATTAACAAGCTTTCAAGTTCAATCAAGTCGGTCGATAAATCGGCATCCTTAATCACCTCCAGCCAATATTCAGATTCGTCAATCTCTTCAACTACAATACATATCTTACTAAAAAATTCATTCCTAGATCGAGCTTTACATGCCGCACGGTAATTTGCGCCTGTTGAAGTGGCTGATTTAACTAGTTGATAAGTTATAACTGAAGAAGCCTTCTTAGTTTTCAAAGAATCACAAAAACGAATTACATCCACAGCAAACTTTTTAGTTCGCTTCTTCATCTTCTCTATAAATATCTCTTTTTCAGTCATCGTCTATACTGTTATAGGTTAATACCATTTTATCATTATCTCATTGAATCATTGAATCATTTCCTCATTCCCTCACTTCCCCCGAATCAAGCCCTCCAATGCCTTCAAATGACTCTCAAATGTCTGTCGTCCTATATCGGTGACTTTGTATGTTGTATTAGGTTTTCTTCCAATAAATTGTTTTTTAACCAAAATCATATCCAGTTTCTCCAAAGCCTTCAAATGACTAGCCAAATTCCCATCCGTAACTTGCAAATGTTCTTTCAAATTCTTGAAATCAATGCTTTCGTTCACCATCAGAATAGACATAATACCTAATCGCACGCGGCTCTCGAAAGATTTATTCAGTTTTGAAATTGGGTTGTTCATTTTAATGTTCAGTATTTATTGTTCCGATGTTCAGTGTTTGTGTTGCAACGAACAACAAACACAGAACAATGAATTGTCTATTAACTTCGATCATACTTAAAATACATCACCACTCCATAAACGATATGAAGAAGGCCAAATCCTATTCCCCAGAAAATAGCCGTATATCCTACAAAAATAGCAGCAAGCAAACCTAGTACTATTTCCAATAGGCCAAGATAGCGAATTTCGATTAAGCTATAACGCCCTGCATAAAAAAGTGCCAATCCATAGAATATTAAGGTTAATGGTCCTGCGATTCCAAATAGTCCGTGATACATGGAGATTAGAATAAAAGCGCCGCCTGCAATCAATGGAACCATCAGGGAAACTAAAAATCTTTTTGCGGTATCATTCCATAAGGAAAGGCCTTGTTTCTTAGATTTATTATTGGTGAAAGCTATGGCTCCAAACAAAGCAAAGAATAATACCAATGCTGCATCAATTATTACAAATCGAAGAAAACCCAATAGCTCTATTCCCCCCATCATATAATCAGGATAGGCAATATTGTTATACATATATCGCAGATAGAAATAGTTTGGATAATTGTAGAATATGGCTGCCAAGCCAATCAAAGCCATGCTACCCACCCAAATTCCAGAGAATCCGCTGAGCGAAATAAATTTTGATGATCGCGACATCATTTCCCTAATTTCGGTCAATTGTTCAAGTTGATTTTCTTCTTTTGTCATAATTAAAGTATTAAAAGTACTTTGAAACGCAAAGTTAGATATAATTATTGTATCAATGATAGTTTTTTTTGTTCGACCGAGTGTTTTTATTATTTGCCGTCAAACTGAGTGATTCTATTTGTGTGTAGTTTTTACGAAACAAAATAGAATTGTATCGAAGTTCGGCAATAAATAAAAATGTACCGAAGGCGACAAAAAAAACGCATACCAGCCAAAGCCAATATGCGTTTTATATCCTCTATATCTTTTTCTACTCAAGTGTAAATGAGCTCGAGCCAATCTTCTGCTCTCCCATATAAACACTCACATTATACTTTCCCTTCATTGCATCAGCATCTCCGTGCTTATCCCAATTCAGACACATTTTTATTGACTTATTTTTATAGTCAACCTCTTTTTTCAAAGTGTATTGCAATTTACTACCATTTGCTTGGAAAGAGTACTCATCTCCATCGCCTCTTCGAATTATCGCACCATCGGGTCGAGCTACACGTAAATAAACCATTCGTTTACCTGGCTCTACAACCAAATTTTCAGCCAGAGTAAAGCAAATCTTCATACGGTCAACACGTCGTGCCTTTAGTGTTTCCACCTCACGAAGTGTGCGACCTTTCAAATAATAAGCGGTTCCTGTAACATTGTAAGCTTTAATAACCGAACCTGCTTCAACCTTCTTCGAGAGCTCATCCTTCTCTTGTGAAAGAGCTTGTGTTTTTGATTTTTCTCTTTTAATCTCAGTATTAGCTACATCCAACTTTGTCTCAAGCTCATGGTTTACTGTATATAAAGAGTCCAACTGATCTACATAACTTTGTTGAATTCCACGAAGAATACGCAATTGACGTTTTATCTTACGATAGTCGTGCGACTTTGCCAATAGGCGCTTTATCTCAACCACATTAGCTTGTATAACACTATCTTTTGTGGTCATCGAATCCGTTAAATCACCATAATCATCTTGCACTTGCTCATATTCAAACATAAGTGAGTCCAATTCGCCTTCTAACTGAGCACGTTCTGTCTCCACATTATCTTTTTCAATTGTTACCACCTTTACTTTCTCATTGGTAAAAAGCAGCATCCATAGTAAAACGGCAATAACTGCTGCCATAATTCCAATGGTTACTTTATAAGCTGTAGTCTTATCTTTCGACTCCAAGACTGGTTTATCTTTTTTTTCGATATTTGTTTTTATATCTGCCATCTTTGTTTTATTTATGTGTGTGCAAAAATAGTATATTTAGTTATGATTTAGCCTATTAAAAAATATTAAAAACGAATCCTATATGCAGTTGATCTTGTTTCCTCTAATATTTCTGTAAATGTGTATCTAATGGCTACTTTCTTTGTGTTTTTTAACTCCTTACCCTCCCCTTCTTCAATAGAAATTGATATAGATGGAAGCCTAACCACTGTTTTCATATTCAGATATTTAAGAAATTCTGAGTTCTTCAATTCAGGATTTTCAGATTCTATTTGCTTTACCAATTGCGGGCTTAAATCTCTTCGACTGATTTTATGCTTTCCAATTTTAATGATATTGGGCTGATACCACGCTTTCTTCATATCGACAAGAGCATAATAAGCACTATTAAGAGCTTTGGGATTGGCAAAGTCAAAACTGATTCCTAAACGGCCCTTATTAATCTGATTAAAGGCTTTAACATTACTAACACCTTTAATGTCCACTATCTTTTCCTTTGATTTAATGGGCAGACTTTCCAAGCCTTCCATTGTTTTTGGTTGAATTTTATCTTTTGCCATATTCATTATTGAACCCAACATTTCGGATTCAATTCCAATAAAAACGGATCCACTTTTATCATCATTGAGCTTAATTTCATCCAATATATCAATGCATGAACTTAGTCCTAAACCTAATAATATCGCAAACAACCAAATAAATTTACTCTTCATAAAAACCTTATTTCTTTATCAGTTTTGCACTATATATCACCTGATTATCAATCCCACTAATTTGTACAAAATAAAACCCATTTGCCATTGCAGTCATATCAATATCAACTTGAGTATCTTGAGAAACAAATACCCAACGGCTATCAAGTTTCCTCCCTTGGATATCATAAAGTTGAATCCTTATACTCTGAGCCTTTTCACTGCTGATAAATATTTTCAGACTAGAATTAACTGGGTTTTCAAACCGCACTCGAATCTGATTAGCTTTCTCTGCATCAGAGATATTGGCAATTGTATTGTCCAAATCCAACTCCAAAACAACGGGCAGATGGTCACTATTGTTGTATAACGCATTCAAAACATTGGCTGGAACGCTGCTATTTGTACCACTATTAATCGATTGGTTAAAGTGATTTCCATCATTTCCAATTGCTTTATATGAATTGGCAACATAGGAAATATGCTTGCTTCCATTCTTTAATTCATCTGACATTAAGATAAAGTCGAAACGGTCGTCAAGGCCACCACCTGCAGCACAACCATTGGAACTTGAATGAGTTGATTGCGTATGCACAGCAGCAAAGCTTGAATTATTATTCCAACCACCTGGAGTATTAATTGGATCGTTGAATCGATATGCGGCATTGGAATAATTTAATAATGATTGGTATGCACCCTCATTGCTTGAATAGATATTAAAATCACCCATAAACAGATAGTTATCTGCAGGGTAATTATTACTCAGAAAGCCCAATGCTGCATTTATCATTTGAGTACGAGTAACTCTATCTGCTGATGTATTACTGGATTTCAAATGTGCTACAATACAATTAACAAATGCTGTATCTTGAGTAGCGGCAAGGTTTGGACTTTTATAATACAGTCGAAACAGTACAACATCACGAACCTGATTTTGCAAAGAAACTACTCCTGCTATTCCAAATTTTTCAGCATTATAATAAAGCAAGCTGATAATAGAACTTCCTGCTTTATTCATCTTTGTAGCCTTGGCATATTTGCTTACACCATTCACATTTAAGGACGAGTCTAAAAATCGCTGATGTGCAAAATCTGCTGAGCCCATCTCCACAACACCTAAAATATCGGGATTGATATAATCAATAATGGTAGCATTAAAAGCATTCTTTGCACTCATATTATTATTCGTCTGTGTGCAATAGCTCGTCACATTACCATAATTTAATAGGTTGTAAACCATTACTTTCACTCGGTCTTGTGCTGTAGAATTTAGAGTGAAAAGGATGAATATAATTATTGTTATTTTTTTCATAGTCATTTGATATTGCAAGTTTATTTTTAAGCCCGTTTTATATTATCGATTCCTGCTTGTAAACGATTCAATGTTTCCTTCTTACCAATTAGCTCGGTAATATCAAACAGATGAGGGCCTTTTCCAGCACCCACAATGCATAATCGGAAAGCATTCATTATTTGCCCCATGGAAAGTTCCTTATCAGTAATCCATTGTTTTACTATCACTTCCACATTTGCAGAGCTGAAATCTTCAATATTTTCTAAGATTGATTTTAGGTCAGCCATTAGGCTAGGCATGGCTTCCTTCCAGCGTTTCTTTACTACCTTAGGGTCGTACTCGGTAGGTGCTTCAAAAAAGAAATAGGATTGCTCCCAAAGATCTTTTACAAATTCAGCACGTTCCTTTACCAAGGAAACAATTTTTATAACAGTTTCTCTATTTACTTCCATACCCTTTTCTTGAAGAATGGGAAAAAATAAATCAGCAAGTTTATCATTGTCAGCCTTAATCATATACTGATGATTAAACCACTTCGCTTTTTCGGGGTCGAATCGAGCTCCCGATTTATTTACGCGCTCAATGCTAAATGCCTGAATCAGCTCCTCCATGGAAAAAATCTCCTGCTCTGTTCCAGGGTTCCACCCTAAAAGTGCCAACATATTGATAAATGCATCCGCAAAATAACCCTCCTCACGATAACCCATGGATTTATCACCCGTTTCAGGATTTGTCCATTCGGTTGGGAAAACTGGGAATCCCAATTTATCACCATCGCGTTTACTTAATTTTCCATTTCCCTTGGGTTTCAAAAGCAAAGGGAGGTGTGCAAACTGCGGCATGGTCTTATCCCAATTTAATGCTTTATACAACATTATATGCAAAGGCATAGATGGCAACCACTCCTCACCACGAATCACATGTGAGATTTTCATCAAATGATCGTCCACGATATTAGCCAAATGATAGGTTGGCATTCCGTCTGATTTGAAAATAATTTTATCGTCCAAAGTATTGGTGTCAATGCGCATTTCGCCACGCACCAAATCATTCATAATAAGCTCTTCATCTTTGGGCATCTTGAAACGAATCACGAATGAAGCTCCATTAGAGATTAGTTTCTCAGCTTCTTCCATGCCCATATTCTCCGAATTATTCAATCCATCACGCACAAAGGCATTATAGGTAAATACCTTTTTATCAGCTTCGTATTTATTTCGCAATTCTGTCAATTCTTCCGAAGAGTCAAAAGCGTAGTATGCATTCCCTGAGGCAATCAGCTCATCAGCATATTGCTTATAAAGCGCTTTCCGCTCCGATTGTTTATAGGGGCCATATTCGCCACCAACGTGCACGCCTTCGTCAAACTCGATACCACACCATTTGAATGCATCGATTATATACTCCTCGGCTCCTTCCACAAAGCGGGTTTGGTCAGTATCTTCGATACGAAGAATCATTTTTCCACCTAGTTTTTTTGCCAATAAATAATTATATAAAGCTGTACGTACACCTCCAATATGCAGTGGTCCAGTAGGGCTGGGGGCAAAGCGTAGTCTGATATTTTCGTTTGTCATAGTTCTGTTTTTTGAGGGTGCAAAGATACAGTTTATTAGGAATGTTCTTTATCATAATCAGACGCGGCGTGTTTTAAAAACACACCGTGTCTAAAATATAAAGTGTAAAGCAGTAGTCAGGCTGAGTAATTTTGCGACTAATTTTTTTATTCTGTCTAACGATTTTCATTCGCAAAATTGTAAAGCTTGTATTGAGCTTAGTCGAAATGAAGCCAAGGCTAAAGTAGGAAAGGCTAAAGAAATTACGATTAATAGAATATTGATTTTTGATTTTGATGTTGTTAGGTTTTTATTTAGATTTGTAGGGTTAAATCAAAACAAACGCATATAGTGGAAATAACATAACCAGTCATTATATCCACTCGTTGGCAAACATTCCGAGCTATCTGACA
>Ga0164315_10004612_pt1 | contig 10688 bp, 11 predicted proteins | sample GuaBasSedimGuay6_FD_113737 | JGI IMG/M metagenome (GOLD analysis project Ga0164315, IMG submission 113737) | Subseafloor sediment microbial communities from Guaymas Basin, Gulf of California, Mexico - Guay6, Core 4569-2, 0-3 cm | ecosystem: Environmental > Aquatic > Marine > Hydrothermal vents...
ACCCTTATTTCCTTATTTCCATTATTCCATTCACTACTTCAAAAACTTCTCAATTTCATCTAACGAAATGATGGCGAGAATATTTTTCCCATCAGGCGAAAGCTGCGGAACTTTACAGGAAAACAGGCGTTGAAAAATATCAGCCATTTCGCGTTCTTCAAGTTTAATTCCTGCCTTTACAGAATGGTTTGCAGCCATAGCGCGGGCTAAAATAATATTTTTATCAGATTTAATATCTTTGGCTTGTTCCTTATGGTTTTGCACGATTTTCTCCAAAAGCGCGGCGACATCGGTTTCCTTTAGGCCAGAGGGTACTCCTTTTATAACAAAACTATTGGCACCAAAAGTATCCATAAGAAAACCTAACTTCTCGATTTCGTTTTTTAGTGACCTGATTATTTCGGCATCATCAGGTGAAAAATGAATAGTTTGTGGAAACAGTTGCTGTTGTGAAGCGGGAGTATTTCCTGAAAGCTGCTCCAGAACTTCTTCGTAAAGAATCCGTTCGTGGGCCTTTTGCTGGTCAATCACCATCATTCCTGTTTTCACATTGGTTAGAATATATTTTTGATGCAATTGAAAAAACGGAGAAGCATGTTCTGTTTCCAATAAAGAACTGTCTGACTCCTTTTGGTCAAACTGTTCATCAGTTTCCAATTTCTGACTGACAGGATGCTCTGTATAAAGCTTTTGCCAATCTTGGGGAACTGGTGCTCGATGACTCCCAAATCCTGCTGCACTACTTTGTTTAAAAGGGTTATAATCGGGATCGAGTGTAACACCAGGTTGTTTCAGGTCTTTTCGTGGCAACACATTAAAAGCTGCTTCAACAGCCGGGTCCACATCAAAATCGATGGTAGGTGTCAGACTGTATTTTCCAATCGACTGTTTAACAGCCGCACGCAATATGGCGTAAACCAGGCGGGCATCTTTAAAATTGACTTCGGTTTTGGTAGGATGAATGTTGATGTCAATTTCCTGGGGGTCAACTTCAATATTTATAAAATAGGAAGGGAAAGCATCGGAGGGGATTAACTCCGTAAAAGCATTGGCTACTGCATGGTTTAGATAAGCATGTTTGATGAAGCGGTTGTTGACAAAGAAGTATTGCTCACCCCTTGTCTTTTTTGCGAATTCAGGTTTCCCAATAAAACCACTGATCTTCACCTGGCCGGTTTCCTGTTCAACACGCAGCATCCTTTCATTATAAACTTTTCCGAAAACACCTACGATCCTGGATTTTAAACTACCAGCATGGAGTTTGAAAACAATTTTATCATTATGCAACATACTGAAAGCAATCTCGGGATTGATTACAGAAACACGTATAAATTCTTCAATAATATGCCTTGTTTCTGTTGTATTCGATTTTAAAAAATTCCGACGGGCGGGAACATTATAGAAAAGATTTTTAACTGCAATGTTTGTTCCAACAGCACATTGGCAGGACTCCTGGCTAATCACTTTTGAGCCTTCTATCTTCAAACAGCTTCCTAAATCATGATCATGGGGGCGTGTTTTCATTTCCACTTGGGCAATAGCTGCAATAGACGCCATGGCTTCGCCCCTGAAACCCATGGTGCGTATGGCGAACAAATCTTCAGCTTTACTGATTTTAGACGTTGCATGGCGCTCAAAACACATGCGTGCATCCATCGGTGTCATTCCGCTGCCATTGTCGATGATTTGAATAAGTGTTTTGCCAGAATCTTTAACAATAACCTTTATGTCGTTTGCCCCTGAATCCACCGCATTCTCCAACATTTCTTTCACCGCCGAAGCCGGCCTTTGGATGACTTCACCAGCAGCAATTTGGTTTGCTACGGAATCGGGCAATTGTTTAATGATGTTTGACATAAAAAAATTTCAGGTATTGTAATTTATTAAAATCTTGGTCTAAATTCCAATTACTCACCCAGCCGAATGCCAAACAATGCAATCAGCTTATAAACAAAATCAGTAAAAAAGATCAGGTAAACACCACCAATAATTACTGTGCTATAAACGAAATAAGAAATAAATTTAGATAAGTTACTCTTTTCTTCAACATCTGCACCTTTGTGCCATTTTCGCGACATTTGCAGTCGCAAACCTTCCTGATGCGTAACTTTTGCTTTGAGGCCCATAGCCGCTTTCTTTTGTTCCAGCGCTTCTTTGTCCTCATCATAATAACGGGGCTTGTAGTTAAACTGCTTGGGCTTGGGTGTCTTGAAAGAAACAATACGCATAAGTCTGTTTTTTTTAATAGTGCAAAATTAGCGCATTTTGGCAAACTTTATTAATTGTGTTTGAGCGTTGAGGCTTGGTACTTTAATATCTAAGGCCTGAGTATTTCCAATTTGAATTATTATTTGAAAATGTATTTCTATTCTTATTATAGAATAAGGACAGCAAAAAAACCTTAACTTCTTACAGCGCGCCTACCGGTGACTCATTTCATAAACTGGGGTTCCCATCTTGACTAAATGCTGAATTTGCTTATATTCCAGAAAAATATTAGTGGTACCTTGCGAATAGGGTGCAATCTCGTAGCTGTTAAATAAAAAACCGATACCATTTCCATCTATATAGATATTGTCATTTGGTTCTACATCGGCAACAAAAAATCCGGCTTGCTTTAAGGTGACTTCTTCAGGAATTTTATAGTCCTCGCGCAATTGTTTGGTGAGTAGAACTGAAAGTGCTGAATCCGCTTCTTGTACAAAAACATCAGAATAGGTCAAAAGTTTTCCCTTGTCAAGTTGAACTATGTTGTAGGAAATATTCGTCATACCATGCGATCCACCAGCGTAAGCATAACGCAGGTATTCGAGACAAAGTAAATAAGATGAATTGTAGATAACCGACATAGCAAGCGATTTTTCCCAATTGAAAGAAGTACCACTTGCATGCCAGTTTTTATTTTGCTTTACGTAATTATCAAGGTATTCCTCTTCAAAACTGATGAGCATGCTATCCGGTGCCGACAATTTAAAATCAGCCCCAAAAAAACCATTTGTAATTATTTGCCTTACCGAATCAATTATCTTGGGATCAAAATAAGCTTGCTCTGGGAAAAGCAGTGTCAATTCAATTTCAGCAACTGGCGATTTGGCTTCTTGTTGATTTAGTTTTCCTTCCGACCGAAGATAATATACTTCAAATTCCATACTACCCTTTGGATAGTATTCTTTCATCATGAAAGGTACTTTTTTGTTATCGGGGGCATGCCATGTTCCTGTAAAAATATCATCCTCCATTTTTCCATTAAATGTAAACTCGTCCCTGCCAAATTCTTTCAGTCTTGTTGCTTTATTTTTGTCAATTTCACCACTTACTTCTATGGTCTTACCATAATACATTTCTCCATTTTCTTCTAAATAACTGTATTGATAATTTCCACTCAGCTTTTCAAACAAACGAATAATATTTGCTGTTACATTAATATCGTTTCCAATGCTGCCTTCATACCTTTTATATTGAATTGATTCTCCTGTTTGTTGCCCAAAAGAAACAAGTGTAGAAAAAACAATAAGAAATATTGTTATAATTTTGAAAATCATACTTTTAACTATATTATGTCTATCATTAATTATTGATGCAAAATTAATGAAAAGAGTGGCAAGAGATGTACTATTTATACTGAGGTGAAAAATATTTATTAACCATCTATTCTGCAAAACTTTTCCTCAAAAGTGTGATTATCTTTAAATCTATACTTCACTAAGTTTTTGTCTTTCTCGCTATCATTCCTCTTGCTTTTAGAAAATCATTGTGCACGCAATAGTTTTGTCACAATACTGTCTATATTTGTCGTTTTACCGATTACTTTGGCTTAAAACAATGGAACAAGATTTTTACAAAACGCTTAGCCGTGTATCTGAAGGTTTATACAAGGAAAAGGGAAGCAAATTTATTGCGAAAATATACCCCATTGAAACGGAGGAAGAATTCAAATCAGCACTTGCTTCTGTAAAAAAAGAATTTCATGATGCACGACATCATTGTTTTGCTTATCGGATTAATCCGGAAAAAGAACAATTCAGAAGCAGTGATGATGGTGAACCTTCTGGTACCGCAGGCAAACCTATCTTAAATCAAATATTGTCTTTCGAACTGTTTAACGTTCTCGTTGTTGTTGTCAGGTACTTTGGAGGAACAAAGTTAGGTGTTAGTGGTTTAATTAATGCTTACAAAACAGCTACCCGCGATGCAATCTCCCAATCAAAAATCGTTACAAAATATATTTACAGAAATTTAAGTCTGCATTTTGAATATCCCTTAATGAATGATGTGATGCGGATCGTTAAAGAAGAACATTTAGAAGTAATGGAACAATTATTCGAGCTATCGTGCATTTTAAAAATAAAAGTAAAAAAAAATGATTTTGAAAAAGTGGCATTTCGTCTAAGTAAAATCAGAGCTGTTAAGGTAAAAGAATTGAAAGACAGTTAAATAATAAAAGTCATTTTTAGCCCCCCTTAGATACGGCAAAAAAAATTGATTGTCAATAGTAAAACGTATTTTTTTTCAAATATTTTTACACGACTTTTGTTCACATCAATTACAACTATCCGTACTAAGCTAAAGTTCTTTGATCTTTAAAAGGTTACACACTTATCAACACATTAAAAAAGTATTTATCGAAAAACATTTTACCAAAAATGGGGAAAAAGCATGTTGAGGTTTGGGAGAGATGCCTAACAGTAATCCGGGACAATGTGCCCAATCAAAGTTTTAAAACCTGGTTTGAACCAATTGAACCGGTTAGCTTAGATGACAACATTTTAACACTACAAGTGCCTAGCCAGTTCTTTTATGAGTGGCTTGAAGAGCATTATATTACTTTGTTAAGAAAAACGATTAAAAAGGAGTTGGGAAATGGTGGGCGTTTGGAATACAGCGTAATTGTTGACAACGCAACCAATGAGACTAAACCATATGCTGTCAATCTTCCTGCTTCCAACAAAAAAGATACATTAAACAGAGCTGTTTCCATGCCAATTGATTTAAACAGGGGAAGGTCTCGGGAAATCCCAAACCCATTTATCATTCCAGGACTTAAAAAGATAAAAGTTGATTCCCAATTGGTAGACACCTATTCGTTTGATAATTTTATTGAAGGTGACTGTAACCGTCTGGCCAGATCGGCAGGATGGGCAATAGCAGAGAATCCTGGAAAAACTGCTTTTAACCCACTCCTTATACATAGCAATGTTGGTTTGGGAAAAACACACCTTGCACATGCCATTGGTTTACAGGTGAAAAATAATTTTCCCGAGAAGATTGTACTCTACGTGAAAGCAAACGAATTTATTAATCAATACATCGATTCGGTTAGAAATAACAACCAAAACGATTTCATTCATTTCTATCAGATGATTGATGTACTGATGATTGACGATATTCAGTTCCTGGCTGGAAAAGAAAAAACACAAGATATTTTCTTCCATGTTTTTAACCATCTTCACCAAAACAACAAACAGATTATTCTCACTTCTGACAAACCGCCTGTTGAACTTAAAGGAATGGAGCCTCGCTTGCTCTCACGCTTTAAATGGGGACTGGCAGCTGATCTTCAAGTCCCTGACCTGGAAACCCGTATTGCCATCCTAAAGAAAAAATTGCACAAAGATGGTATTGAAATGCCAAATGAAGTTGTGGAGTACCTTGCCTTTAGTATTACAACAAATATTCGTGAAATGGAAGGCGCACTCATTTCCATTCTTGCACAGGCTACCCTGAACAAAAAGGCCATCACACTTGAGTTGGCTAAACAAATGATTGATAAGTTCGTGAAAAGTACAACACGGGAAATCTCAATTGACTACATTCAAAAGGTTGTTTGCGACTATTTTAGTATGCCCCTCGACCTTATAAATTCCAAAACCCGTAAACGCGAAATTGTGCAGGCCAGACAATTAGCCATGTTTTTCTCAAAAAAACACACCAAGAGTTCACTGGCAACTATCGGGCTGCATTGCGGAAATAAAGATCATGCAACAGTTCTGCACGCTTGCAGGACAGTCAATAACTTACTCGAAACCGATAAGCAATTCAGGGTTTATGTTGAAGATATTGACAAAAAACTGAAGCTTTAACACTTCGCCTTTTTCTTTTTTGAAATTGCTTTTAGGGAAATTCTTGCTAAGAAACTTGCTTTTCGCATTAAAAAGCAGTACCTTTATTTTTTGAAATAAATACTAATTCTTTTCTATAATGAATATATTGTTTGTATGTATGGGTAATGTCTGCAGGTCTCCAATGGCTGTAGGACTTTTAAAAAAGAAATTTGAAGAAAACAACATTGACGGACTTGTTGATTCGGCAGGCTTTGAATCGTATACCATTAATGAACCTCCTGATAAAAGAGCAATCAAAACAGCAGAAAAATATGGTATTGAAGTAAGTGGGCGTGCACGGATATTTGTTAAAGATGATTTTGATAAATTCGATAAGATTTATGTGATGGATATGCAAAATTACCGTGATGTAAAAGATCTGACAAGGAATAAATCTGATATTAAGAAGATCGATTATTTATTAAATGTATTGCATCCCGGTAAAAATGAAACGGTGCCTGACCCCTATTCACAAGGCGAGTACAATTGTCATGTCATATTTGAAATATTGGACAAGGCCACAACAAAGATTGCAGAAAACATTCAAGCAAACTAAAGTAAGTGAGGTGTTGATAAAAATTCCTGGCAAATCCGATATACTTCGTGCCTCTGAAATAATTCAGCCTTATATTCACCGGACACCGGTGCTTACTTCTGAAACATTCAACAAGCTGATTGGTGCAGAATTGTTTTTCAAATGTGAGAACTTTCAAAAAGCCGGTGCTTTTAAATCCAGGGGTGCAGTGTATGTAGTAATGTCACTTTCTGATGCCGAAGCAAAAAAAGGTGTGGCAACTCATTCATCAGGCAACCATGCACAGGCACTGGCCCGAGCAGCTTCTATTAGAAACATTCCGGCTTTTATAGTCATGCCATCTAATTCTCCGCAGGTTAAAATTGATGCAGTAAAACAGTATAGTGGCCACATTACCTTTTGCAAACCTACACTGAAAGACAGGGAAGAAACACTGCAAAAAGTAATCGACAACACAAAGGCCTTTGAGGTTCACCCATACGATAATTTTAGCATTATTGCAGGCCAGGCAACAGCAGCAAAAGAACTGTTGGAAGATGTAAATAATCTGGATTTAATTTTATGTCCGGTTGGCGGTGGTGGATTACTGAGCGGAACAGCACTGACAACTCATTATCTTTCAGAAAAGACAGAGGTGATTGCCTGTGAGCCTTCAGGAGCCGATGATGCCATGCGTTCGTTTAAAACAGGGAAAATAATCCCTTCTGTAAATCCTGAAACTATTGCCGATGGATTGCTTACTTCTCTCGGAAAAAGGAACTTTCCCATTATTCAACAATATGTAAAAGATATAGTTACTGTTTCCGAATCTTCTATTGTTGCTGCAATGCGCTTACTTTTTGAACGAATGAAGATTGTCGTCGAACCTTCTGCTGCAGTTCCCTTTGCAGCTTTGCTGGAAAACAAAGTAGCTGCAAAAACCAAACGAATTGGAATTATTTTATCCGGTGGAAATATTGATTTAAAACAATTACCCTTCTGAGAAATGCAAGATCCAACAAAACACAAAGACAATCGCAAAAAAGGAAAACTATTCCTTATCCCCACAACTTTGGGAAATCTTGACACAATTAGTAAGGTAATTCCCGATTATAATTTGAGTGTTATTCATAGCCTGGATGTGTTTATCGTTGAACAGTTGCGTACAGCCCGCAGGTTTCTGATAAAAGCAAAACATCCCAAAGCAATTGACGATTTGGTTTTTTTTGAGCTGAATAAATATACCGATGAAAATGCGATTCATGAATATTTACAATCGGCAAAAGATGGCAAATCCATTGGCCTGATTTCGGAAGCAGGAACGCCCTGCGTAGCCGACCCGGGTGCAAGTATCGTTAGCCTTGCGCATAAAAATGGGATTCAGGTTGTTCCCCTGATTGGGCCAAATTCAATTATTCTGGCATTAATGGCCTCCGGTTTTAACGGACAGAAATTTTGTTTTCATGGTTACCTTCCCGTTGAAGGCAATCAATTGGGTAGAAAAATTAAGGAGATTGAGGCCAGTTCGGGCAAGTTTGACCAAACACATATTTTTATTGAAACCCCCTACCGCAACAGGCAAATGTTGGATAGCTTGTTGAAAAACTGCAAGCTACAAACCAGTATCTGTATAGCGACAAATATTAGTCTTGAATCAGAAAGTATTAAAAGCCTAACCGTTGCTGAATGGAAAAAAGAAACTGTTGACTTTCACAAAAAGCCAACAGTGTTTTTACTGTATGCCAGGTAAACGTATTTTAATCTGAAACTTAATGGTGATGTCCACCGTCACCATGCACATGCCTATGATCCATCTCTTCTTTGGATGCATCGCGAACATCAATAATTTTACCTAAAAAATAGAGGTTTTCACCGGCAAGCGGATGGTTAAAATCCATAATAACCTTCTTTTCTTTGATGGCCAGCACCCTGCCTTCCAACGGATTACCATTCTGATCTTGCATGCTTAACATTTTACCAACTGCAAGCATTTCTTCATCAATCTTTCCGTCAATTTCAAAAATCTCTTTTTCAAGTTCAATGATGGCCTCATCAGATTGTTTACCATAAGCATCGTCAGAAGATAAATAGAATCCAAATGTATCGCCAGGTTCTAAACTGTCCAGGTTTTTTTCAAATGCAGGCAACAAATTACCTACACCAAATAAATGAACAAAAGGCCTTTCGGCTGGAACCTCCTGGATAAGTTCTCCTTTTTCATCATTTAAACGCAGTGCATATGTGAGTGTAACTACTTTATTCTTACTAACTTTCATAACTCCTAATTGTTAAAGATTTTTGATTTGCGCGGCAAAAATAATTATTTATTGAAGCGGTAATATAAAACCATCAAATGTTTAATTTGAAACTCCCGGAAACGATTCAACAAATTGCACCTTTATATCGGGGAAACATTCTACGATCTGGATTTTTACATCTGGAAATGATTCTACGATTTGCCATTCGCCACAATCGCCAGGAAACGACTCAACAAGTTTTACTTTCAAGTCAGGAAATGCATCAACAATCTGAACTTTAATATCTGGAAATGATTCGACAAACTGAATTTTACCATATAGCGGAAAACCTTTACATCTACAGTTTTCTTTGTCGATTTGCTCATCAGGAATTTGATAGGTCAATTTTCCACATGCTGAAGAACAATCTGTCGGATAAAATCCGGCCAAATGAAAAACAATCATTGTGACAATAAAGGGGAAAATATATTTTTTCATGTTTAATTCTATTCCTCAATCCACTTCAGAATTCTATTGTTATCAGGATTTACCCAGGGATTGATAATATATTCGAGTTCTCCTTCCCTACTAATCAGGTATTTTTGAAAATTCCACTTAACCGAAGAGTTTGTTTTGTGGTTTAGCTCTTTATTGGTTAACCATTGGTAAACAGTATCCATGTCGTCACCTTTGACAGATATTTTTGCCATCATCGGAAAAGTCACCCCATATTCAAGGCTGCAAAAAGATTTAATTTCTTCATTCGTCCCGGGCTCTTGTTCCTTAAAATTGTTAGCCGGAAACCCGATAATAATAAAATCCTTGTCTTTGTATTTCTCATAAAGATCCTGTAGATCTTCGTATTGCGGCGTAAAACCACATTTTGAAGCTACATTGATTACCATTACTTTTTTTCCTTTTAACTGTGCAAAAGAATAATCATTGCCATCAATGTCTTTCACAGTAAACTCATAAAACGATTGGGATAAACCGATAGAAGAAATCGCTAGTATAAAAAGTAGAACAATTATTGTTTTTTTCATTTCCCGTTTTTTCTTTGACAAAGAAACACAATATACAATAAATAAAAGAGCGGGTGAGCAAGATATTTTAATTAGACATTTAAATAATTTTTACTTTTGAAAGAAAATTATTTCAATAGTTCAAAACAAAAAAACATGAAAACATTAATTATTATTACGCTAAGTTTTGCAATGTCTATCGGGGCAATGGCACAAACCTACATTACACAGGTAAAACCTTATGGAGAAAAATTATGGGGATATGCCAATCAAAATGGAGAAATAACTATCGCTGCAAAATATAAGAAGTGCTATAAATATGCAGAAAACGGATTGGCACCAATTTATGAATCAAAACAGTTTCTATTCATCAATACCAAAGGTGAAGAAATGACGACTGAAATTACGGGATTCAAAATGATTGAAGGTTTTATAGGTATTGGTGGACTCCAGGGATACAACGAGGGAATGGTTGCTGTGGTTAAAAATAAAAAATGGGGATTTCTAAATTCCCAGGGGGAAGTCGCTATCGAATTGAAATATGATAAAGTAAGTATATTCAATGGTGGTTTTGCCATTGCGAAAAGTGGAGATGCATTTTTTGTGGTTAATAAAAGCGGAGAGGAAATTGAAATTGCCGGTGCAGAATTTATTGATATCAAACAATTTTCAGAAGGCCTCGCTCCTTTTACGAACAGCACTAAGCAATTTGGATATATTGATGACAAAGGAAAAGTGGCCATACAGGCTGATTTTCTTACTGTAGGCTATTTTAATGATGGATTAGCCTGGGCAAAAGGAAGTGACAAAAAAG
>Ga0164315_10004613_pt1 | contig 10686 bp, 6 predicted proteins | sample GuaBasSedimGuay6_FD_113737 | JGI IMG/M metagenome (GOLD analysis project Ga0164315, IMG submission 113737) | Subseafloor sediment microbial communities from Guaymas Basin, Gulf of California, Mexico - Guay6, Core 4569-2, 0-3 cm | ecosystem: Environmental > Aquatic > Marine > Hydrothermal vents >...
ATTGGAATAGCTTCTCAAGCATTGGGTATCGCATCAGGTGCTTATGAACTTTCACTTGCTTATTCAAAAGAGCGTAAAGCTTTTGGAAAAGAGATATCAAAACATCAGGCCATTGCATTTAAATTGGCAGATATGGCTACAGAGATCGAAGCAGCCAGGTTGTTGTGTTTAAAAGCTGCCGACGATAAAGATAATCAGCGTGATTATGATGTTTCGGGGGCGATGGCGAAAGTATTTGCATCAGAAACTGCTATGAAAACTGCCGTTGAGGCGGTTCAGATACACGGAGGTTATGGATTTGTGAAAGAATATCATGTTGAGCGAATGATGCGCGATGCCAAGATTACTCAGATTTACGAAGGGACTTCTGAAATTCAAAGGATTGTGATTTCAAGAGCTGTTTTAAAAGATTAAATAGAAAACTAAAGGTATTTTACTAATTTCTCCAATTCTATACCCCGGGAGCCTTTAAGTATTATTGTTCTATGTTTGATTGGATTTCCTTTAATGAACGTTATCAGTTCATCTGTATCTGAATAAGAATTAGATGCTTCCAGATTCTTACATGAAGCATAAATTGGACCGACAAATAAATAATTGATTTTATTCTTTACAATAAAATCAACTATTCGTTGATGTTCTTCTGAAGCAGATTCTCCTAGTTCAAGCATATCACCCAGGATGGCCAGCTTGTTTTCATTATTAATACTTAGGAAATGTTCAAGTGCTACCAATGTAGATGTAGGATTAGCATTATATGCATCAAGTATTACATCATTCTTCCCTGTTTCGAACCACTGCGATCGATTATTTTTAGGCTGATATGTTTTTAAAGCCGAAACAATAATTTTATGATCAATTTTAAAATGGATACCAATGGCTACTGCCGCCATCGCATTTTCGAGATTGTAATTACCAATTAAATGTGTTTTTATTTGCGGCGATTGATAATCCGAAGTGCTGTATTCAAAATTCATCGCCCCGGTTTTATTCTCAATTAATTTCCCATTTAAACCCTCTTTGTCAAGGTAATAAGTGCAATTATTTTCTAAGGAAAGCTCAGTAAGTAATTGATCAGACCTATTAATAAAGACTAAACCGTTGTTTTGTTTAACACTATCGTATAGTGCAATTTTTGTTGAAATGATCTTATCCAGGGATCCAAATCCTTCGAGGTGTGCCTTTCCAATATTTGTAATAAGGCCATAGTCAGGATTGCATAGATCACACAGAAAACCTATTTCGCCTTCATGATTTGCACCCATTTCTACAATAGCCAGATCATCATCATGATTTATTCTAAGCAAGGTTAAAGGTACACCGATGTGGTTGTTTAAATTGCCTTTAGTAGCAGCTACTTTATATTGAGTGCTTAAAATTTCATTTATTAATTCTTTGGTTGTTGTTTTACCATTTGACCCGGTAATTCCAACAATGGGTATTGATAATTTATTGCGATGGTATTTCGAAAGTTCCTGAAGAGTTGAAAGGCTATCTTTAACAAGGATAAACTGATCAGATATAGCCACATCAGGGTCATCAACGACAACAAATTTGCTTCCTTTTTTAAGTGCTTCAGCTGCAAATAAATTGGCATTAAAGCTTGGACCTTTTAAGGCAAAGAACATAGAATCTTTATCAATATTTCGGGTATCGGTATTTATTCCGGAGCATTGATTAAATTTTTGATAAAGCGCTTCTATTTTCATGGTTAAACAAAAAACCCCATCAGCAAAGGCTGACAGGGTTTATTAAAAAAATTTAATAATTATCTTTTATTGTTTCCAAGTCCGCCTGGACTTCCAACTCGTGACATAGCACATCTAAACCCAATATCAGCAGTAGCTTGTCGTTCATCAAGATAACGACGAACAGCAGGTTGGATGTAATAAGCTCTATCGCTCCAGGAACCCCCTTTGTACACTCTTGCTCGGTTACTAATTAGTGTAGTAACTCCCCATTCATACATTCGGTTTGGTTTATCCTCCATACTCGCATCAAGATAATAGATACTGGATTCAATGTCTCCATCACGGTAATCAATATTGTCAGCTTCCCGGTAATTTCTTCTGTCAACGGTTTCTTCAACCGTAATATCTCTGTAATGCATTTCACCGGGTTGATTTATTATATTATCTGATATCCCCTTAACGATCATAAAGGAAATTGTGAGATCCTGATTTTTTACCAACTCAAGCGTCTCTTGAATTTTTTGATTAGCATCATCTCTTTTATCATTATTAGCCAGGTTCTGTGCTTCTTCAACAGCAATATTTACGTTATCTATCAGGCTTGCTTCTTCCGGTGTCGATCTTCCTTGCATAGTTCGCTGAAACTTAGTCATGTAATCAGCTATACCATCCATATCATAATCCACATTGTCGTATTTATTAGCAATACTACCTGAAGCATCTTTTACTTTGGTTTGGAAAACATTACCACGGTAAGGTCTGAATTCACTAACGTCTTCATTACTGGTTGGTCGATAAACATCCATAACCCATTCGCTGACATTTCCAGCCATATTATATAAGCCATAATCATTAGGGAAATACATGTAAACATCGGCGGTAATATCGGCACCGTCATTTAAATGACCTGCAACACCCATATAATCACCTGCACCTCTTACAAAGTTTGCTCGAAAGTCACCGTAAAAATGCCCTTTGTGATCATCATTTCTGACATAATTACCACTCCATGGATAAATTTTTGCTCCGCTAATTAATTCTTGATTCGAATTTCCAATTAGGGCAAATGCAGCAAATTCCCATTCAGCTTCAGTTGGAAGTCGGTATCTTGGTAATAGGATCCCATCCTCCATTCTTACATTACGTGTTTCATTATTCGGATCAAAGTCAGTAATCCCTTCAACTCTTTTTCCTGATTCGTACTGACCAGCAAGGTATGCATCGGTCGAAAAATGATCTTCATCAATTTGATTAGGAAAGAATTCAAATAAACCTTCACGAATTAAAATCAACTCATTTACCCTGTCTGTTCTCCAAACACAATAATCATTAGCTTGTAGCCAGTTTACACCAACAACAGGATAATCACGATACGAAGGATGACGAAGGTAATATTCGGTATAAGGCTCGTTATAGCCTAATTTTTGACGCCAAACAAGCGTATCAGGCAGAGCTTTGTAATAAATTTCGGGGTAATTATCTCCATAAACACGATCTATCCAATACAGATATTCCAACCAATGGAAATTAGTTACTTCTGTTTCGTCTATATAAAAGGACGAGACTGTGGCTTTGCGAGGCATATTATTCCAATCGTACATCACATCATCATAAACTTGTCCCATGGTAAATACACCACCTTCAATAAATACAAGGCCTGGACCGGTTTCCTGTTCGATATAAGGGGATTTGTCAAATCCACCATTTTTAGGGTCGTTGTATGACCAACCTGTTGCGGTGGATGATTCTCTCGTACACGATATAGAACCAATAACAATAACAATTCCGATTAATACTTGAAGTATATTATTCATAATACTTTTTTCATTTTGACTTAATAACAAATGTATATTTTTTCTTAAACTAAAAACTTGGGCAATTTATTGTACGGAAGCGTCTCCTTTTTGGTTTGCAATCAAATCGATAAGAAAAAGAAACTTCGTGTGCACCACCTGTTGCAGTTGATAAATCCGAGGTGGTTAAATCATAACTATATCCTATTTTAAATTGATTTAACTCGAGACCCAATAACATAATAAAAGCATCGCTAAACCTATACCAGACACCAAATACAATGGGTCCTTTTTTAGCATAAATACCCAGGTTTACCTGTTGAAAATCCCCTTGAATCTGATAAAGGATATTGGGGGAAATAACGATGTCATTTTTATCGTGTTGTGGGCCTGCATTTATATTTGCTCCCGCATGGATTGTCCATTTAATAGGTAATCTGCTTTCACTTAATACCAATGATTCGTTTGGTTGAGTTAAATGATGAACCGCAAATCCAACAAAATACAGATCACTATACAGCAATGCTCCAACACTAAAATCCGGTTTATTTACATTTCCATCTCTTGGAACATCGTTTGTTGTATAAATAAATCCCTGCCGTTCGTCTATCATATCACCAAACGTAAGTTTGTTCCAATCAACTGATTTTTGAAAAAAGCTGGCTTCAAGTGCAAAATTTAAGCTTAAGGTCCGTGATAATGCTTGTGAATATGAATACATTGCAGAGATTCGGTTTGTTGTTAATGAACCTTTTCCTGCAACATCACTCATGACATACACTCCGATTCCGCCAGAAATTGGCTTAATATATTGATCGAAAGAAGCACTATAAGTTACAAATGAACCGGGAATTGAAGGCCACTGATTACGGTAATTCAAATGAATCCTTGGGCAATAGGCAGTTCCTGCAAATGCTGGATTCAGATATAAGGGGTTAGCATAAAACTGCGAAAACTGAGGATCCTGCGCGCTTGCAGCTAATCCTGAACCAATTATCATTAAGATAATAACAATATGCTTTAAGGTAAATTGCTTCACAGGGTTATCAATCACTTATTTCGGTTTCAATTATACAAATTATATTTAAATAAACCGCCTATTGTAACTACACAATATTAATTATAAAAAGCAATATTAATTATAATGAGCCGTTAAATTTGCAAACTTTTATATTCGTTGTTTTATATGAAATATTCTCAGTTAAGGGTCGTTTACGCTTTTTTGTTGGTTTTTGTTTTCTTTATTGCAAATGATTCAATTATTGCGCAATCAATTATTGTTGGTGAAAAGATTAAAATTAATGAAGGTTTGTTTACAAAGGGAGCCAAAATCGATTTTAGCGATATTGATGCAAGGACTGATTTTTTATACCAAAACTCAATACCTGTTTCAGACCATTTAAAAGTAGAAACTGTAAATATTATAAATATTGAAACACAGCCTGTTAGCGAAAAGGTTTCTTCTTCAATTATAATGTCTTCGGTTCCTGAAGAATTAACTCCCGAGGTTTATATTTCGATGTTTCGAAAAAAACCTTTCGCTCTGATATCTTTTTTGCCTTTTATTAGATCTACTAATGGAACAATTCAACAAGTTGTGAGTTATGAAATTGAAATAGCCGGTGAGAAAATTATTAAAGATCATCAGAAAGGAAATAAATTTAATGATGAATCTGTTTTGGCCAATGGAGAATGGTACAAAGTTAAAGTAAGCTCCGATAAGGTTTATAAGCTTAGTTATCAGTTTTTAAGTGATTTGGGGGTTGGTGTTGGTTCCTTAAATCCAAATCTGCTTAATGTTTACGGACATCCGGGAGGTATGCTGCCTATAAATAATGATGCCGATCTGCCTGGTGATCCCCAAAAGTTGGCTATTGAGTTTGTTGGAGATCAGGATAATACTTTTAGTAATGAGGAGTACTTTCTTTTTTATGGAGAAGGACCAGATTCATGGAGTTACTCTGAAAGCCTGGAAATGTGGACACATTCAAAAAATCTTTATGATAATTATGCTTACTTTTTTATTAGGGTTGATGATGATTCACCAAAAAGAGTTGTTCATCAGGATATTTACCCAGTTACAGCTAACCAGATTATCACTAAATACGACGATTTTCAGTTTCATGAAGTAAACAATGAAAATCTAATTGAATCAGGACGGAATTTTTTCGGCGAAGTATATGATTCTAAATTGGAGTATGAGTTTAATTTTTCATACCCCAATCTGGATATTGGTGAGGAAATAAAAATTAGAACCGCAGTAGCAGCCAGAAATCATGGAGGTTCTTCAAGTTCATTTACCGTTACTCCCACGGGAGGTAGTTCACACAGTTTTAATGTTGGTGGGGTAAATGGAGATTATTCTTATGCAAAATATAAAACAGATGATTTTTCTTATTTACCCTCTAATTCTTTTACCACATTAAATGTAAAAATAAAGTACAATCAGCAAAACCCAACTAATTTAGGTTGGCTCGATTTTCTTGAAACAAATGTTAAAAGCAAATTAAAATACAGAAACAATCAATTGTCATTTACTGATTATGAAGGTATCGATACTGATGCTGTTGCCGAATATCAGATAGAAAATGCAGATAATAGCCTAAATATTTGGGAAGTGACCGAATATAACAATGTGCTTTCAATACCTTTAAAAGAGGAAGGTGATTTTTTGACTTTTATCCGGCCACACATTAAAAGTGAAAAATACATAGCTTTTAAAAATGGTGATGTTGGAACTCCTGGTGCTGTTGGAATTGTTAATAATCAAAATATTCATGCTGTTGGTGAGGTAGATATGATCATTTTAACTTATCCGGGATTTTCATCTGCTGCTCAAGAGATTGCACAGTTTCATCAAGAAGAAGGGCTGATAAGTTTTATTACCACTCAGGAACTTATTTCTAACGAATTCGCATGTGGTAAAAAGGATCCAACAGCTATTAAGCATTTTTTAAAGGCCCTTTATGATAAGGCGGAGATTGAAGAAGAAATACCACGTTACTTATTGCTGCTTGGTGATGCTTCTTATGATCAAAGACCTGAGAATACTAGTAGTTATATTTATACATGGGAGTCTGAAAATTCCTGGCATCGGATTAATTCGTATTTAACTGATGATTATTTTGGATTACTTGATGATAATGAGAGTGATCGCCCACAAGATTTGGTGGATATTGGCATCGGTAGATTTCCGGTTACTGATCTGCAACAAGCGAATGAGATCATTAATAAAATAAGAAACTATCGCAAGAAACAAACTGATAGTAATAATGAATCTGTTGCCGATTTTAACCAGACACCATATGGGAATTGGCGTAACCTGGTAACTTTTGTTGCCGATGATGAAGATAATAATATCCATATGATACATGCTGAATCCTTAGCAAACAGGGTAAAAAATGAACACCCGAATTTTAATCTCGAGAAAATTTATTTCGATGCTTTTCAGGAAGTGAGTACCCCAGGAGGCACACGTTACCCGGATGTTAATCAGCGAATTAGCGATAGGGTTCAAAGAGGTACGTTAATAATCAATTATATTGGACATGGTGGTGAAATCGGATGGGCTCATGAAAGGGTACTTGACATTCCTATGGTATTGGGCTGGACTAATATGAATAATCTGACAATCTTTTTTACTGCAACATGCGAATTTGCAAGATTTGATGATTACAATAGGGTTTCTGCAGGTGAATATTGCATTTTAAATTCCAATGGAGGGGCTGTGGCACTTTTATCTACTACCAGGTTGGTTTATTCTAGTCAGAATTTTAACCTTGCTAATAAATTTTATGATTATGTTTTTGCAGATATTAAAAACCCTGAGTACAGATTAGGTGATATTACCATGCTTACCAAAAGGGCAAGTAGCGGTAGCAGTACTAATCACAGAAACTTTAGCTTGTTAGGTGATCCGGCGTTGCGACTTACCTATCCTACAATGGATGTTAATACTACAGAAATAAATGGTATTTCCTCGATTGATGTTGAAACGGTTATTGATACATTAAACGCACTGGCAAAAGTTAAATTTGTTGGAGAAGTCGATATGCAAGGGCAAGACCCAAATGGATTTACAGGAACGTTGTTTCCTACAGTTTATGGAAAAGAAAAAACCCTTTTTACTCTAGGTAATGATGGAGAAACACCTTTTCAGTATACAATCAGAAACAGTATTTTATTTTCAGGAAAATCAAGTATAGAAGACGGTAAATTTGAGTTCGAATTTGTCGTTCCAAAAGATATACCTTTTCAATATGGTGTTGGAAAAGTGTCCTATTATATGTATAAGAATAATTCTTATACCGATGGTGCTGGTTACGCCTATAATTATAGTGTAGGTGGCGCTGATTTAAATGCACCTGAGGACACAAAAGGACCTGAAATTGAAGTTTATTTAAATGATGAGAATTTTGTTTCGGGAAGTATTACAAATGAGAACCCGATTTTACTAGCCAAAATATTTGATGAATTTGGTGTAAATACAGCCAGCTCTGGCATTGGTCATGATATTACAGCGGTAATAGATGGTAAAACGGATAATACGATCGTGTTAAATGATTTTTACGAATCCGATCAGGATACTTACACTTCAGGAAAATTGAAATATCAATTGCAAAATCTTGAAGAGGGAAAACATACACTTGAATTAAAAGCCTGGGATGTTTATAATAATTCTTCAAAGTCAACCCTGGATTTTGAAGTGAAAAATGAAGAGGAACTGAGTATCGATCATGTATTAAATTATCCTAATCCATTTACAACGTATACCGAATTTTGGTTTGAGCATAATCAGGCATTAAGCACATTAAATGTACAAGTGCAAATTTATACCGTATCCGGAAGATTGGTAAAATCAATTCATGAGACGGTACAAACCGATGGATATAGAAGTGAACCAATTGCCTGGGATGGTAAGGATGATTTTGGTGATAGGTTGGCAAGGGGAGTTTATGTGTATAAATTACGCGTTCAGACTACTGATGGAAATTCTGTAGAAAAGTTCGAAAAGTTGGTCATATTAAATTAATTTAGTTGTTTCGCACAATATTTCGTGATATTTGCGTTAAATAGCAATTACAAGAAGATTCAAATAATGAGAAAGATTTTTACTATAGTTGGGTTGATGTTGATCAGCGGTGCTTTGGTAGCCCAACTAAATCAAGGTGATGCAGCGGAAGTTGTTCAACTTAACACGATCACTACTGCTGTTCCATTTTTACAAATTGCACCTGATTCAAGAGCTTCGGGAATTGGTGATGCTGGATTAGGGCTACTGCCAGATGCCAATCAATTGCATTGGAATCCATCAAACCTTGCGTTTGGAGAAGATAATTTACAGATCTCGCTTTCTTATGCTCCATGGTTAAGGGACCTGGTTCCAGACATGAATTTGGCATATCTTGCTGTATATGGAAAATTAAATGATAAACAGGCCATTGGAGGATCACTCCGATTTTTCTCATTAGGTGATATTACGTTTACAGATGAGAATGGTGCTGTAATAAGAAACTTTAAACCCAACGAATTAGCACTTGATTTTACCTTTGCGCAAAAACTGGGAAAAAATTGGTCAGGAGGAATTTCAGCGCGTTATATTTCATCAAACCTTACCGGTGGTACAAGTGTAGGTGGTGTTGAGTCACAAGTTGGTCGATCATTTGCTGTTGACCTCTCTATGACTTATGCTAATTTAAAATCAAGCCTGGGAAGTAAAGATATGGATATTGTAGCTGGTTGGACCATTTCCAATATCGGAGCAAAAATGTCTTATACCGAAACTTCTGAACGCGATTTTCTTCCAACAAATTTAAGGATAGGTTCAGGTTTTAATCTTCATCTGGATGATTATAATGAATTGAGTTGGGAAATAAATTTAAATAAATTATTGGTTCCAACACCTCCAATATATGAAACCGACTCTACTGGTAACCTTATTTATGACAGTGAAGGAAATGCTTTAATTGCAGCTGGAAAGGACCCTAATGTTGGTGTAGCGCAAGGAATGATACAATCTTTTTATGATGCTCCCGGTGGTTTCAGTGAAGAGATGAAGGAAATAACTATAAGTACCGGTTTTGAATATTGGTATGCACACCAGTTTGCTGTTAGGGTTGGTTATTTTTATGAAAATCCCCTAAAAGGAAACCGACAGTATATCACCTTAGGTGTTGGGGTTCGTTATAATATTTTCACACTTGATTTCTCTTACCTTATTGCAACTACACAACGTAATCCGCTGGCAAATACATTGAGATTTACGTTGATGTTTAGTTTCGAGGATCTGGGAAAAAACAAGTATGATGACGATCCCGAAAATTTTTAGAAAGATCCTTATTTCAGTTTAGCTCCTTTTTAAATCCTTTTTTATGTTTCGAACAGGTTTTGGTTTTGATGTTCATCGCTTGGCCAAAGGTTACGATCTTTGGCTTGGAGGTATAAAAATACCACATACAATTGGAGCAGTTGGCCATTCCGATGCCGATGTATTACTTCATGCAATTTGCGATGCTTTATTAGGCGCTGCTGCATTAGGAGATATCGGAGCTCATTTTCCGGATACAGATGATAAATATAAGGGAATTGATAGTAAAGTGCTATTAAAGGAAGTAGTAGACCTTATCAATAACAAGGGTTTTAGCATTGGTAATATCGATTCAACAGTCGCTCTACAACAGCCTAAAATAAGAACATATATTGATGAGATGCGCTCTGCAATAGCCAATATTTGTAATGTTGAATCTGATCGGGTTTCGGTAAAAGCAACTACTACAGAAAAACTTGGCTTTGTGGGCAAAGAAGAAGGGGTAAGTGCCTATGCTTCGGTTTTAATTTTCAAGAAATAGCTATTGGTTTTAAAAAGAGCAATTAAATTATTTTTCATAAAACTCAATAACAGCTTCTTTCCCTTCTGCAATCACACCCCTAAACATTCCGGGGGTATTAAATTCCCAGGTATAATTACCTTTTTTATCCAGAGCTACTAAACCCCCGGTGCCTCCCAGATCTGTTAATTGATTTTGAATAACCTCTCGGGCAGCATCGACTACCGACAATTCTTTATATGCCATCAGATCAGCCATATTTCTAGCTACGCTTAAGCGGATAAAATATTCCCCGTGTCCTGTGCAGCTCACTCCACATGTAGCGTTATCAGCATAGGTTCCGGCACCAATAATAGGAGAATCGCCAATGCGTCC
>Ga0164315_10004614_pt1 | contig 10686 bp, 9 predicted proteins | sample GuaBasSedimGuay6_FD_113737 | JGI IMG/M metagenome (GOLD analysis project Ga0164315, IMG submission 113737) | Subseafloor sediment microbial communities from Guaymas Basin, Gulf of California, Mexico - Guay6, Core 4569-2, 0-3 cm | ecosystem: Environmental > Aquatic > Marine > Hydrothermal vents >...
GAGTGTTGATTGCAAGTTGGTGACAACACCAACTTGATGCAGTGACAACACCAACTTGATGCAGTGACAACACCAACTTGATGATGGAAAGCGAAATAAGATTTAAATATCTTTTAAAACTTCAGCAGGTAACCATCCCACACTGCCATTGGCAATTTTTATCTCACTCCAGTTTCCAACTCTTTCCAAAATTTTAACTTTCGCACCTTCATGGATTACAAACAAATCAACACTGTTTTGGTTAGGGGAACTCTTTACTGTAATAGTTGGAGTAAACACAATGGCTTCTTTCTGATGTTTTAGAATATTGTATTTCTGGAAAGCGATGATAAATGTAAATAAAGTCAGAAATAGAACTATAAATCCTGAATAAAATGCAGCTTTTCGGATTACAATATATTTGGAAAGTAAATAAAAGGCTAGCAATACAAAAAACAAAATAAACCCCACAACACTAATTATTGCCCAGGTATCTGCATTGAATATGTTATAAATTGATCGCCACCATTGTTTTAGAAATAGCTCAGGTACCGGTTCTATCTTATCAACGATTTGTGTGTTTGCAACACTTAAGTTAAAAATAATATCATTGTCATTTGGCCTGAGTTTTTTAGCTTTTTCGAAATATAAAATAGCTGAAGGAACATCATTTGTTTTAAAATAGGCATTCCCCAAATTAAAATACAATTCAACTGACTCATAACCAGTTTGAAGGATAAGTTGATAATCATCAATGGCATTGGTATACATCTCGTTGGCATACTCTTGATTGGCCCTGGTGAATAAAGTATCAACATTAGCTGAAAAAGCAGACTGTAAAAACAGAAATAAAAAGACCAGTATGTTTAATATTTGCTTCATTTATTTCAACTCGTTTTCTATCAAACTTATTATGTTTACTGCTTCATTGTATATATTCTCCATAGTTGAAGTACTGTCGCCAGGAGCAAAACGGGCGAATTCGCAATTATTCAGTGTTTCAATAAACTGTGTGATTGTTTCTTCTTTTACCTCTTTTTTCTTCAATGAATCACTCACCGTATCCATAGACAGGTTGGCCATAGGTATACTGAATTTATCACTGAGATATCCCCACAATGCCTGCGAAACTTCCACATAAAAATCATTTTTATTATTCTCTTTCAGGAACTGATGTGCTTTTTTCATTCTTTTTTGCGCCACCTTGGTCGCCTTTCGATTTCGCATCAGGGCAATATTGCTTCTTTTTTTCAACTCCTTCTTCAACAAAATGATAAAAAGTATGAATAGAATTAAAGGGGCAATCAAAAGAATATAAAATACTGTTGAACCAAAAAAGAAAGTACCTATTGTTCGAAAAGCTGGTTTATTGGTTTTAATGTAGCGGATGTCAGAGCCAATATACTTTATATCTGCCTGGTTAACTCCACTGTAAGTCACATTTGTGGAAGAACCATCTCCTTTGCTAACATTGATATTGTATTCGGGAGTTGTAATGGATTTGTAGGTTTTAGAGCGCAGATCAAAAAAGCTAAATGTAACTGGATTGATAATGAACTCACCAGCTGTTCTGGGAATAATTAAGTATTCAAATGTTTTACTTCCTGAAACACCATTTTTTGATGCATTGATTTTTTTAGAGACTTTTGGATCGTAAACTTCAAAATCAGGTGGAAATGAAATATCTACCTTGTCAACCAATTCAATATTCCCGGTACCATTCACAGTAAATTTTAGTGTGATAGCCTCATTGGCTTTTAATTCGGTTTTATCAATGGTTGACTTAAATTCAAAGTTCCCCACAGCACCATTAAATTCTGCAGGTCTGTTAGTTGTTGGTAACGGACTTACTTCAATGGTAATAGGTTTAACTTTTAAAGGGATTTCGATTGTTTTATACCGGTTAAAAAATGGGTCATTAAAAAAATTATCAAATAAAGGATCACGGCTTTTTCGTTGAGATTGTGCCTTGACCTGGGCCTGACATATAGCATCTGCCCCGTCAATTGTTATTTTTCCACTACGTTGTGGGAATAATGCAAATTTCTTTAGCTCAGCTACATTATATTGCTGACCTCTATAATTTTCGGTATATTGGACATAGCTTTTCCTGTCTTTATTCAGATCATTTTTCCAGAAACCTTTAAAGGAAGGCTCTTTGTTAAACTCTGGAGCTGAAATATTTATTCGATAGTAAAGTTTATAAGTGACAATGATCTGTTCACCTTGCATTGGATTTCTTTTACTGGTAATTACCCGAAGAAAAACATCGTCTGAGTAATCATTATCAGATCCTGCAGGCTTTCTTTGATTGCCTGTTGAGCCTTGCTGGCCAGATTGAGATTGGGCTCCTTTAACCACCTGTATTTTTACTTTATTGGAGGTAAATATTTCTCCATCCACATTTACCTGAGCTTCGGGAACTTCAAAAATACCTTCCTCACGTGCAGATAAAACATAAGTGTATGTGTAGTCAACAGATCTGGAAACCTTTCCATTGATAATTTGCACACTGGAACTCTGTGAAGTATAAGGTCCGGTAAGTACTTGAAATTTTTCGAATTCTGGTCCGCGAAAGCTGTTACCTTCCGCATTCAGGCTATAAATTAAATTGAATCGTTCTCCAATACGAACCACGTTCTTAGCCGATCCTGTAAACTGCACATTCTGTCCAAAAACATGCACTACAGAAAGAAGAAAGATGGATAATATGGATATGATTAATTTCTTCATAGAGTTTGAAACGGCAAATTTATCTATTTATCGTGTTCAATTTGCATTTTAATATATCGATTTATTAATAATTCTATAATTTGGTAGTTCATTAATTCTGAAACTACCAGTCTTTTTCAACCTTTTTCGCCTTGCCTTTTCCTTTTTGCAAATTTACTTTCTCCAGGGTTTTGTTTTCATCATTTTTCAGGGCTTCCAGCATTCGTTCTGCATCTTGTTTTGATATCTGCTGAGGTTGAGGTTGCTGCTGCTGTTGTTGCTGATTTTGTTCCTGCTGTTGCTGATCCTGATTTTGCTCTTGTTGATCCTGGTCTTTCTGTTCCTGATCTTTTTGCTCTTGATCCTGTTTTTCCTGGTCCTTATTCTCTTCGTCTTTTTTATCCTGGTCCTGGTCCTGATCCTGATTTTGCTCTTGCTGTTGCTGATCCTGCAACTTTTTTTTGGCATACTCTAAATTGTATTTGGCATCCATATCATCCGGATTTAACCTTAGCGCGTTCTTATATGCCTCAATACTTTCAGGATATTTTTCTGCCTTCAGCAGGGTATTCCCAAGGTTATAATAAGAATCGGCAGGGCTAACTTTTTCTGTACCCAAACTAGCCAGGTTATTATAAAGCTTAGATGCATCCTCAAAGTTTTCTTGCTTATAGAGTGCTCCACCAAGATTGTACTGACTTCTTAAAGATTCCGGGTTTTTCTCCAGGGCTTTCATATAATCTACTTCAGCATCCTTGAAGTTTTCCTCTTCATAGTTATCATTGCCGCTGCGGATATACTTATTCTCCTTCTGCGCAAGTGCAGAGGTAGCAAAGATCAATACCACCCAGACCAATTTTTTCAGGATTGAAAAAATTGCTAATTGCCAAATAAATTTATTTTGCTTAACCATTTACTTTTACGTTCAAAAATGAATAGTTCCAATATAATAAATAACAAACTTAAAGCTATAAAATATTGAAAACGATCTTCATAATCAGAAAACATTTTACTTTCAAACTCTGTTTTTTCAAGTTTGTTGATCTCATCAAAAACAGTTTTTAACCCAGCAGATGAATTATTTGCCCTTACATAAACCCCTTTACCTGCTGAAGCTATTTGCTGTAACATGGATTCATTGAGTTTGGTTACCACCGTTGAACCCTGTCTGTCTTTTTTATACCCGGTTCTCCTGTTGTATTGATTGTATTCAGGAATAGGCGCTCCTTCCGGCAATCCCATACCAATTGTATACACATTAATTCCCTGATCTACTGCATTTTTTGCTGATTCTATGGGTTCATCTTCATGATTTTCACCATCAGTAATTACAATTATTGCCCTGCTGTGGGTTTCATTGTCGAATGATTCAATGGCCATGTCTATGGCTTCACCAATTGCAGTTCCTTGTGTGGGAACTATCTTTGTGTTAATGGTAGTTAAGAACATCTTCGCAGCTGAATAATCAGTTGTTATAGGAAGTTGCATATAAGCATTCCCTGCAAAAACGATAATCCCAACGCGGTCATTGCCTAACTTATCAATTAACTTGGAAATGGATTGTTTAGCCCTTTCCAAACGATTGGGTTGAATATCTTCTGCCAGCATACTGTTTGAAACATCAAGGGCTATCATGATATCAATACCTTTTCTTTCTCCTTCAACAAGCTTGGATCCTGTTTGTGGGTTTGCAATACCAATAATCAGGAGAGCATAACCAAACATGATCAAAGCAAATTTAAAGATCATCCGGTTGCTTGATATTGCGGGTATAAGACGCTGTACCATACTCCATTCGCCATACCTTTTCAATGCAAGCTTTCTCCAGTACAGCAACCATATAAAAAGGAATGTCAATGCAGGTATCAGCAGCAAAGCGTACAAATATTCTGTATTTTCGAATCTAAAGACTCCCATTATTGAGTTCAAAGTTTAAAGTTCAAAGTTCGAAGTTAAGTTGTTGTTCTAAAAATAGTATTTCTTAGTAATACTTCCAATGTTATCAATAAAAATGCAAATAAAGCATAGATAAAAAATTCTTCTTTTTTCTTTTGAAATTCTGTTACATCAATTTTTGATTTTTCCAGTTTGTCAATCTCACCATATATATCACGCAGTTTCCTGTTACTGGTTGCCCTAAAATATCTTCCTTCAGTCATTTCAGCAACTTGTTGTAGCAACTCCTCGTCTATTTTTACTTCCATATCTTGTGTCCGCATTCCGAAAGGTGTTTGAACAGGATAAGGGGCCAAACCTTCAGTTCCAACTCCGATGGTATAAATGCGAATTCCATAAATATTGGCTATTTCAGCTGATGAAAGCGGATCCATTGAACCCATATTATTAACCCCATCTGTAAGCAAGATAATTACTTTACTTACTGCTTTGCTGTCTTTCAACCTATTTACAGAAGTAGCCAATCCATCACCGATGGCGGTACCATCTTCGATCATACCACTTTTTACTTCTTTAAATAAATTCCGGATCACATCATGATCGGTTGTCAAAGGACATTGTGTAAATGTCTCACCGCTAAAAATAACCAAACCAAAACGGTCGTTAGGCCTTCCGGCGATAAATTCGGATGCAACATCTTTTGCGGCTTCTAAACGATCAGGTTTTAAGTCCATGGCTAGCATACTTCCAGATACGTCAAGAGCCATCACAATATCAATACCTTCAATGGTTACATCTTTTCTGCTGGAACTGGATTGAGGTCGGGCCAGGGCAACAATAAGAAGTGCAATTGCTGCCAATCTGAAAACATACAAACTGTAGTAAAGATATTGCCTGATGCTTTTTGGTGAAGATTCAAAACTATCGGTGGTTGATACTTGCAAGTCGGCATAATCACGCTTATGACGGAACCAGAACCAAACTCCCAGCAGAGGGATAATTATCAGCAGGTATAAATATTCAGGATTTGCAAATTCAATATTGTTAAACATCCTGCACCTCCTTTCTATCAGAACTATTCACTTCAGAAAGAGTTTTTATAGATTCATCTTGAACAGGAGTGGTTGTACCTGCTTTATTGTCGGCTTTTGAATTATCTTCATGTGCAACAATGTGCATAGTTTCATTTACAAAATCAATGGCATTATTCAGACTGGTGTCATGCTCCAAAGGCAAAGGTTGCATTTTTGCAAATTTCACCAAATCAGCCATGGTAAAGGTTTGCCGTATTTTTTGTTTAGCCTGGTCATTGGTAGATGTTCCATCTAGTGCTTCCAAAATCTCATCGGTTGTCATTTCCAGTGCATGGATATAAAACCGATTGCTGATATAATCGCGGATAATATCTGTCAATTCAGTATGGTAGTCTTTAATGAGTCCACTTTGCCAAACCTTTTTATACCTTAAGTTATCCAGTGCATCCAAAGCGATCCGGTGAGGTGGTACTTTTGGTTTTGTTGATGTTTTGAAAACCGGTTCATCTTTTTTGCGCTTTCTCATGTAATAGTACACAGCAAATCCGATAGCGATCGATAATAATAAACCAATGATCCATGGCAATGCTTCCTTGAATGTATATGGAGCCTCAATGGGTGCTTTGATATCCTTGATCTCTTCTTCCAAATTAACTGGAATACTAGACACCTCAAGTAATAATGCTTCAGTTTCTGTATTTTGGATCAACTGTCCATCAGCTTCTTTATATTTTATTTGAAGAGGGGGAATGGCATAATAGCCAGAATCAAAGCTGGTAATCCTTATGACTTGCTTTAATAATAGCTGACTTTTATCCGCTGAATAAGAGGAATCAATTTTTGATTTTCCAAGGATCTCAATGGCAGCAATAATAGTGTCATTCAATTGAGGCCACTCAACCATATAATCAGCCGGACAGGATACTTCCAGTGTCAGGTTAATTTGATCTCCCACCAGTATATAATTGCTATCAAGCGAAACATGTGCTTCTATCTGTGCATTCAGATTTACACCGAACAACAGAAACAACAATGATATGATTATTTTTGAAAAAACCTTCATGTTAAAATCTTGCTTCCCTTCTTCTGAATAAATTAACCAATGGATTTACATAATCTTCATCTGTACTAAAATGTGCTGCATCTACGCCACTTTTTAAAAATAGGGTTTTTAGATAATTTTCATGTTCATCCCACCATTTTTTATAATCATCCCGCACTCTTTGGTTGCTACTGTCAACCCACATTTTATTATTGCTTTCCTTATTGTAGACTTTAATCAACCCCATTTTTGGCAGTTCCTTTTCCCTTTTATCATAAATATGCAGTGCGGCAATGTCATGTTTCCTGCTGGCAATTTTAAGGGCATTGTCAAATCCTTTGTCCATAAAATCAGAAATAATAAAAGCAGTACACCTTTTTTTAATGGCGTTAGTGAAATATCTCAATGCTTCCGAAATATCCGTTTTCTGACTTTCCGGGTGAAAATCAATCAACTCTCGTATGATCCTTAAAATATGTGAAGTCCCCTTTTTGGGAGATATAAACTTTTCAATTTTATCGCTGAAAAAAATAACCCCTACTTTATCGTTATTCTGAATCGCAGAAAAAGCAAGTACAGCAGCTATTTCCGTCATCTGTTCTTCTTTCAATTGCTGGCGTGTACCAAATTCGTTGGAACCACTCACATCAATCAGCAACATTACAGTTAGTTCACGTTCTTCTTCAAAAATCTTTATGAAAGGATGGTTAAAACGGGCAGTTACATTCCAGTCGATATTCCGGATATCATCACCGTATTGATATTCCCTTACCTCGCTGAATGCCATACCACGACCTTTGAAGCTACTGTGATAGTGCCCCGAAAAGATCTGGTTCGACAATCCACGAGTCTTGATCTCAATTTTCCTTACTTTCTTGAATATATCCTTTGTCTCCACAAAAACAAGTTTAGAGTTTAGAGTTCTGTGTTCTGTGTTCAACCCAGAACACAAAACACGGAACCCAGAACTTTTTATGGTACTTCAACAGTGTTTAAGATTTCATTGATAATATCTTCCGATGTAATATTTTCTGCTTCTGCTTCATAGGTTAATCCTATACGATGACGCATAACATCATGAGCAACAGCACGAATATCCTCCGGAATTACATAGCCTCTTCGTTTAATAAAAGCGTAAGCTTTAGCTGCCAATGCAAGATTGATACTTGCACGTGGAGAAGCTCCATAATTGATCAGCCCTTCAAATTTGCTCAACTTAAATTTTGCCGGGAAACGGGATGAAAATACAATATCAGTGATGTATTGCTCAATTTTTTCATCCAGGTAAACATCACGTACCACATTCCTGGCATTTAAGATATCCTCAGTTTTAAGAATCTTATTTGTCTTGGCAAATGCGTTTGTAATATTTTGACGCAAGATCATTTTCTCTTCATCCTGTTGTGGGTATTCAATTACTACTTTCAGCATAAAACGGTCGATCTGGGCTTCAGGCAGGGGATAAGTTCCTTCTTGCTCAATTGGATTTTGAGTTGCCAAAACCAAAAATGGTTCTTCCAAAGGAAAAGTATTGTCACCAATAGTTACCTGTCGCTCCTGCATGGCCTCCAGTAAAGCACTCTGTACTTTAGCCGGCGAACGATTGATCTCATCTGCCAGGATAAAGTTTGCAAAAATAGGCCCTTTGCGCACCACAAACTCTTCATTCTTCTGACTGTAGATCAGCGTACCCAATAAGTCGGCGGGTAGCAGGTCGGGTGTAAACTGGATTCGTGAGAATCTTGCATCGATGGCCTGAGCAAGTGAAGTGATGGCCAGTGTTTTTGCCAAGCCAGGAACTCCTTCCAGCAATATATGACCATTTGCAAGTAATCCAATCAACAAGCGTTCAATCATGTGTTTTTGGCCAACGATTACCTTGTGCATCTCTATGTTGACCATATCAACGAATGCACTCTCCTTCTGAATACGTTCGTTCAATTCTTTAATATCTGTCTGCATCATTTTTTTCGAATTTTAAGCCCGATTAATTAATAAATTAAAACTCAATTACTAGCTAAACGACTAACTTTTAGAAGGTTTTTGAGCATCCACACCACCTGACTTATTCAAAAACAACTAAAACTATGTCGGGGCTAACCTGCATAAAATCAATAATTCTTAAACAAATGAATGTTGTAGGTTAGGAAACGCAAAAATATAGATTTGATTATATATAAGGGCTTTGAGTGGTGTTAAATAATGTTAAAGAAAGACTTTAAGCGAAGACGCTTAAAGCAGAAGGGCTGCCAACCTTTTAGGTTGGCAGCCCTTCTTTTAGCTTTTTTTACTTCTGAATCATCTCCAGCGACCGTTGCAATTGCTTTTCAGTATAATCGGTCATCATTTTATTAGATTGACGTGGGTCAACACTTTGGATCTCAGAAAGCCTTTTTTCGAATGAAGCCTGGTTATCAATGAGCTCCTGTTCAAATTTAAGTAATTTGGAGTTGATCAATTTGATTTGTCTTCCATAGGTTTTATCAACCGATTGTGCATGTTTAACATATTCAAGGAAATGATGATCCGGAGCAAATTTCCGCATATTTTCGATGGGCTCAAAATGATCGATCAGGGCTGTTCTATATTCTCCTATGTTGAAATTTTCTGGAATCTCAGTTATTCCCATATACCATTGTGTAAATGGATGTACACAAGGCCTGAAAGGTGCCAGCCACATTACTGTTCCAATCTCTTTTGGCAAATTATTCCTGATCTGAATTACAAAACCATACTGGGTTGTATTTGAACAAATTGTTCGTTCAAATTCATGTGGATTTCCCAGAGTATAATTCTCCGATTTATCATATTCAGTCCCTTCATTGTGATTCCTGAGAATACTGAATAGTACAGTAAGTGGTACTTTGTTTTTTGGTTCGAATGAAAAAGGGAATTCATCTTCAATTTCATATTGTTCTGCTGAAAGCATATTAATAGCACTCCAATGCCTGGTAAGGTTAACCATATCCTCCAGGTTTTTAGGGTCACCATAAGCTTTTCTGAAATTAAATTCAACCTCTTTATCAGGATTGAACCATTTTTTCTTTTTGGCGTATTCAATCAAGTCGGCTGATCCGTAAAAGTTTAATGAATCGGCAAGATCAACATTTGTTATGGTATAATAATTTGGAATGATGGCCACATGATCTTCAGGTACACGTTGCGCTACCCAATGTTTGCCTTTGACAACAGCCAGTGTCCAGCATTCAGTCTGACCAGCTATACAATAAGTCCTTCCTGAAGAAGTATAGCCATATTTTTCTATCAAAGCACCACCAATTAGAACGGCTTCCCGGGCAGTCTTGGCTCTTTCGGCCATGGCTCTTCTTAGCCAATATCCTATACCACCATCAGTGATGTCTCCTTTTTTTTCTTTAGATGGACAAGCGTCAGAACTAATACTCACACCCCATTCATTCATATAAGCGTCTGAAAATTCCATTTCAGGCATCTCCAACCAGAGATAACTATAAGTCTTATTAGATTGCAGTATTCCTGCACCATTCTTTAGGGTAATTTCCGAACCTGATTTGTGGTTCCTTGCAGGTACTTTAAACCAATTTACAATACGTTCTCCCCAATCATCTTCGTTGTGGGCAAACATTACAGAACCATCTTCGGTAGCATTTTTTCCAACAAGGATAGAAAAACAATCATAATGCTCCTTTTCGGACTGTTGCGAAAAAGATGTGAAGGTGCTAAATAAGATTAGTGCTAAAACGGACAGGATAAACTTTGTTGATTTCATACGAAATATGTTAGATATCAACAAAGATATATTAAATCGGTTAAGCTTTTATTTCCTGCTTGTTGTTTGTAAAGATTCTAATTCCCAAAAGTTTTACCTGGTAGAAACCCTGGTACATAGCTGGAACAATTATCAAAGTTAAAAATGTTGCAAACGGTTAAACCAAAGATAATAGTACACGAAATTGGCCCCACATATCTGCATTTCCACCACCAAAGTAGATATTGAAATCGAAATTGCTTAGCTCTCCTGCAAAATCAATATTCAGTCCTGAA
>Ga0164315_10004615_pt1 | contig 10686 bp, 10 predicted proteins | sample GuaBasSedimGuay6_FD_113737 | JGI IMG/M metagenome (GOLD analysis project Ga0164315, IMG submission 113737) | Subseafloor sediment microbial communities from Guaymas Basin, Gulf of California, Mexico - Guay6, Core 4569-2, 0-3 cm | ecosystem: Environmental > Aquatic > Marine > Hydrothermal vents...
GAATCATTCATAGCAAAAATATCACTAAATCCATAAGTGTTTAATTCGCTTAAATTATCAACCAAATTCAATATTTCTGAAAGCTGGTTTATAATTTCTTCTCTGCTATCATCTGAAACTTTTAAAAAAGAGAGTTTTTCAAGTTTACTCAATAGTGCATCATCTACCTGCATATTTTTATCCTAAATTTTTAATTTCTTAAATTGTAACAAAAAAAGCTTATATTACTTAGGTATTTGATAAAACTTTAACAAACTATGCGATATTATTATAAACTTTTGAAATATATAAGTAACAAGGATAATTTTTGAGTTTAAAAAATAATATAGATATGGTAAGAGAAGAGTTAAATTCAGAAGAGAAATTTTTTGAAAAAGCTGTAATTACTGAGAAATTTGTAAAAAAATATAAAAATGTAATGATAGGTTCTATAGTAGCGATTGTAGTGCTTGTAAGTGCAAATATTGCATATGAAGCAAATCAACAAAGCAAAAGAGATAGTGCAAATAAAGCTATTTCTCAACTGAACAAAGACTTTAAAGATACAAAAGCATTGGCGGAATTAAAAAGTTCTAGTTTGCCACTCTATAATGTATGGACTTTTTCAAAAGCTGTTGTAGATAAAGATGTTGCAACATTAAAAGAGTTGCAAAATTCAAAAACTCCCATTGTTGGCGATTTAGCTAAATATGAGTTAGCACAAGATACAAATGATGCAAAAGCGTTAATTGATTATTCACTTAAACAAAACGCTATTTATAAAGATTTGGCATTAGTGCAAAGTGCTATTATGCTTATGTATGATGGCAAAACAAAAGAGGCTCATGAAGAGTTAATAAAAGTTTCTCAAGAATCATCTCTAAACAACATAGCAAAAGCATTGTTGCACTATGGAGTGAAATAAAATTTTGAAAAATATATCTATACTTCTTATATCTGTTTTAGCTGTTTTTTTTAGTGCTTGTAGTTCTAAACAAGTTTATAAGCCAAAGCTTGTTTCAGATGATTGGGATAAGTATGGCAGTGCTAAAGAAAAGATAGTTGATGTTGCATCAGATGTGGCTCTTTTAGAAAATGGCAAGGTTCGTATTAAAGATAAAATCGTAGATATAAAAATCAACAAATCAAACAGACTGGTTGGTGTTAGTGATGGGTGGTTGATTAGTTCAAATTCAAATGGGAATGTAACACTTCAATTTATAGAAGATAAATCTATGATAGAGAAGTTTAAACTCAAAAAGACTATTGCTGCAGCTAGTGTAAAAGATGATATTTTAGCTGTGCTTTTTGCTGATAATGAAATGGCACTCTATTCTATTTCTAGTAAAAAACTGCTTTTAAAAGAACAGGGTACTGAGGTTGTGGTAGTTGATTCGAGGATAGTAAATCCACACTTTATGAATGACTTGGTTTTGTTTTTAACGCTTGATGGAAAGATAGTTATTATAAATTCAAAACTAAAAAAGAAATTAAGAACAATTATAATCTCTTCAGAAGAGTATTTTAACAATGTTATTTATTTTAATGTTTTAGACAACAAACTTATCGCTGCAACAGGTTATAAAATCTTTTCAATGGCTCAAAAAGAGATAAGAGCTAATTATGAGATAAGAGATATAGCGTATGATAAAAAAAATATCTATATAGCAACAAAGCAGGGAGAAGTAATATCTTTGACTCCTACATTGGAAGTAAATTCAAAACTTAAATTTCCTTTTGCTCATTTTTTGGGTCTTATTGTAACTAAAGATAAAATTTATGCTCTGGAAAAAGAGGGCTATATCATTGAAATGTCAAAAGACCTGCTTAAATATAAAGTATATGATGTTGATGTAGAGGAGGGCTTTGTATTTGTTGGAGATAAAGCTTTTTATGTAGACGATGAATACATTTCAGTTGAGTAATGAACTAGAAGCTTTTTTAGAATATATAAGCGTCACTAAGGCTTTAAGTAAAAAAAGTGTTCAAGCTTATAAAAGTGATTTGCAAAGCATTGAGGACTCTCTTAAAAAAACTCTAATTCAGCTTGACAGTAAAGCTGTTTTGGAGATGCTTAGTAAATACGAAAATCCACGAACATTAAATAGAAAGTTATCTTCAGTTAATGCTTTTTTTGATTTTTGTTATAAAAATCATTTTGTAGATGAAAAAACAAAATTAAAATCTGCAAAAATTCCTAAACTTCTTCCAAAATTTTTGACATATAAAGAGATACAAGAAGGTTTATCTCTTATAGATAAATCAAGCTGGATAGGTCTTCGTGATTATGCTTTGATACTTTTTTTGTATGCAACTGGTGCAAGAATAAGTGAGTGCTTAAAACTAAAACGAGACGATTTAGAAGGTGAGTGGCTTCAAATACGACATGCTAAGGGTGAAAAACAGAGATGGGTTCCTATTGCAAAAACGGCAATTGATGCATTAAAAGAGTATCAAAAAGAGTTTAAATACGAAAAAGAACATCTGTGGTGTAACTATAAGGGTGATGTTTTAAGTAGAATATCTGCATATAAAATTACACAAAAATATCTAGGTGTCTCTCCTCATGTCTTAAGACACTCTTATGCTACTTCTCTTATAACAGGCGGTGCTGATTTGAGAGTGGTTCAAGAACTTTTAGGTCATGCAAGTTTAGAGACAACCCAGATATATACTCATATACAAAAACAAAATCTAAAAGATACAGTAGATGTTTTTCATCCAATGGCAAAGGAAGAAAAATAATGAACAATACAAACAATAGTATTTTTTCCAAGCCATATTTAAAATCACTTTTTATTGTTCAAAACAGTTGGCATCAACATGGTGTGTTGATGCATACATTTAGAGTTTTCTACTATACCCTAAAAGCAGGAGATTTCAAGATGCTAATGGCTGCACTTTTACATGATATAGGTAAGCCAAGTGTAGCATATCAAAAGTCTGAAGATGTAAAACACGCAGAATACAGCTATAGTGACCATGAAGAAAGGGGCTATCAGATAATTAGAAACTGGTTTTTTATAAGCGAATATACAAAACAGATAGTTCGTTATCACTATCTTATAAGAGATATAAAAAAGTCTAAAACAGAAAATTTACAGAGATATAAAGAGAAAAAAGCTATTTGGGACTCTTTAAGCAAACAAATGCAAGAAGATTTAAAGAGATTTATCGTTTATGATGATTTAGGTAAAGGCAAAAAGAGAAGATAAAATGATTAAGAAACTTATGCCTCTTTTTGTTGTTTTGTCTATTGTGTTGATAATAATTACAATCTTTTTATTTTTGGCAGACGACAATCATAAAATAGTTATACAAGAAAACAACTTAAAACAAATCCCTTTGAAAATGAGGATAAATAAGTATCAAGACAGTGATTGCGGTATGGTTATAGATAGTCTTGATTATGCTTCGCAGGTGGTTGCAAAAAATGGAAAAACTTGGTTTTTTCACGACCATGGCGGATTTATACGCTGGTTAGAAGATAAAAAATTTAAAGACGATGTAGTTATTTGGGTGATGAGCAGAGATACAAAACAGTGGATAGATGCAAAAAAAGCCTACTACTCTTTGACTGATAAAACTCCTATGGGTTATGGTTTTGGTGCATATAAAAATAAAAGAGATGGTTTTATTGATTTTGAAACAATGAAGTTGAAAATGTTAAGAGGTGAAACGCTAAACAACCCACGAATAAGGCAAAAACTTAAATGGAAACAGTAAATATTATATCCATTATTACCATCGCTTTTTTAGGTTCATTTGGACACTGTATAGGAATGTGTGGAGGCATAGTTGTAGCATATTCAACTATAAAAATAGAGTCTGAAAAATCTAAATTTTCTCAAGGTGTTTCTCATTTATTGTACTCATTGGGCAGAGTATTGACTTATACAATTTTAGGGGCAATGTTTGGCTTTTTAGGTGGTGTAGTCACTTTTAACAACAATGCAAATGGAAGTTTGCTTATCTTTGCTGGGTTTGTAATGATTTTAGCTGGATTGTCTCTTATGGGAAAAATAAAATTTTTAACTATTATAGAACATACATTTTCATCATCATCTTTGTATCAGAAAATCTTTATTAAGGTTTTAAATTCCAAATCAAATCTTAGTTTTTTTATTTTGGGAATGTTAAATGGTCTTTTGCCATGTGGATTTGTATATTTTTTTGCTATAACGGCAGCAAGTACAGCCAACCCTTTTTATGGTGCTTTTGTGATGGCTATTTTTGGATTAAGCACTATTCCTGCTATGTTTATGCTTGGTTTTTTAACTTCTATTTTTTCACAAACAAGTTTTAGACATATGATGATGAGTCTATCATCCATCGCAGTAATTCTTTATGGTGTTTACACCATATATGATGGATACGAATATATAGTTGATGCACAAAAAACTCTATCTGATTGTAGTAAGTAATAATGATTGGAAATTAAATTTAAATTATAAAAAAGAATTAGTTTGTTAACATAAATTTAACAATCAAATGCTAAAGTATTGTTATTTTAATAAAAAGGAAAACTTATGTTTTTAAAGATTATTGTTTCTGTTGTTATGTTGATTTCACTTTCTCAAGCTAAAATGTTTCAGAGTGTAGATGTTAAAGATGCCACTTTGCTTGAAAAGGGTGTATCTAAAATGTTTTGTGATAAATGTGGTATGAATTTACCAAAATTTTATAAATCAAATCATGCACTAAAATATGGCGATGGTGTAAAACAGTTTTGTTCTATGCACTGTTTGGTTGAAGCTATTGAGACAGATAAAAAAGGAGAACTTAATAAAAATGATATTCAAGTTGTTGATGCAGTATCTCTAAAATTTATTCCTGTTAGTAAAGCTACATATGTTGTAGGTTCTAAAATCAAAGGAACTATGAGTATGGTTAGTAAATATGCTTTTGCTGATGCTAAAAAAGCAAAAGAGTTCCAAGCTAAAAACGGTGGTGATATTATGGATTTTGATGCTGTATTTAAAAAAGCTCAAACTTCTTATAAAAAAGAGATGAAAATGATCCATAAAAAGAGAGCTAAAATGATGTACAACAAAGGTAAAAAAGTTTATAAAATGAGATGTAATCATGATAAACTTAATGCTTTAAGTGCAAATACAATCGGTGAGATGAAAACAAAAATTATCGAGTCGGGTGTTTGTGGAAAGTTAAAACCTATGCAATATCAAGTTACAACTCTTTACTATTGGGATGTAGTTTTAGGACATGGTAAATAATTTAAGTTTTATTGTCTAGCACAGAGTATTCTGTGCTGGAATAATGCTATAATAAGCCAAAAAAAGGTTTATAGTGAAATCTTCCGCTTACAATTTAATAAAAATCAAATCAGATACACCAGAGGGTAGGTAATGAATAAAACAGTTACCATAATCGATACATTTGGTTTTTTCTTTCGTAGTTTTTATGCACTTCCTCAACATCTAAAAAACAAAGATGGTTTTCCAACAGGGCTTTTGACAGGATTTACAAATTTTATATCTTCGCTTCAAAAAGAACATGATAGTGATTATCTGATTTTTGCTATTGATTCAAAGGGTGATACCTTTAGAAATAAAATAGATCCAAATTATAAAGCAAATCGTCAAACTCCTCCTGTGGAGTTGACTATGCAACTTCCGATTGCTATAGAGTGGATAAATAAAATGGGTTATAAAACTTTGGGACAGGCAGGTTTTGAAGCAGATGATATTATCGCTACTGTAACAAAATTTGCTAAGGAAAAAAACTACAATGTAAGAGTTGTGTCTCATGATAAAGATTTATATCAGCTTATAGATGATGGAAAGATAGTTATAGTTGATGCTATAAAGAAAAAGAGTGTAGATGAAGATGCTTGTTTTGAAAAGTATGGAGTTACACCAAAACAGTTTATAGATTATCAGTCACTTTTGGGTGATAGTGCCGATAATGTTCCCGGTGTAAAAGGTGTTGGTAAGGTTACGGCTGAGAAACTTTTGGTAGAATTTGGTTCACTAGATAATATATATGAAAATGTTGTAGGGCTTAAACCTGCTTTGCAAAAAAAACTTTTAACTTCAAAAGATGATGCATATATGTCAAAAGAACTTGTAACTCTAAGAGATGATGTGTTTGATAGTTTTGATTTTGAAGATTACAAGATGGACATAGAGCATCCATTTTTAAATATATATGACGAGCTTGTAGAGTATGAACAAAATTCAATTATACGCTATCTTAAAGCCAAAGGTATGGTAAGTGATGAGACACATATCAAAGCAACGCAAACTCTACAGGCATCAGCTTCTGCTATCTCCAAAATGGATTTTAAAGCTACTCTTATAACGGACGCTCAAAAACTAAATAGGATTATTGACATCTTTGATGCAAACACCATAGTAGCATTTGATACTGAAACAACAGGTTTGGATTACAACAGAGATAAACTTGTAGGTTTTAGTTTTTGTGTTGATGCAAAAGAGGCATATTATGTTCCTTTTGCCCACTCTTATCTGGGTGTAGGAGAACAAGTGTCTGCTGATGATGCAAAGGTGGCAATAAGAAAGATTTTTAACTCAAAAGTAGTCGGACATAATATAAAATTTGATTTACATTTTGTAAGCAGATTTTTAAATGACGACTCTTTGGTGGCTTATTGCGACTCTATGATTTTGGCATGGCTTATAAATCCAGAAAGTGCCTTGGCTTTGGATAAGTTAAGTGATAAACTTTTAAATCATACTATGGTTGCTTTTAAAGATACGGTAAAAAAAGGTGAAACTTTTGCAAATGTTGAGTTAGAAGATGCTTGTAAATATGCATCAGAAGATGCATTTGTAACACTGAAACTTTTTAATCTTTTCTTGCAAAAATTAGAGCTTCAAAGTGCTACTCATTTAATCGATGAAGCTTTTAATATAGAGATACCTTTTATAAATACACTTTTGGCAATGGAAAAAGTCGGTATAAAAATAGATACAAATTTTTTAGAAACTTTTTTAGAAAATGTAAAAGAGACGCTTTGTAGTTTAACTACAAATATACATAAATTGGCTGGGAGTGAGTTTAATATAAACTCTACAAAACAGTTGGGTGTTGTGCTTTTTGAAAACTTGGGTTTAAGGGTTATAAAAAAGACAAAAACAGGCTATTCTACTGATGAAAAAGTTTTGAATGCACTTAAAAATGAACATGAGATAGTCCCTTTGCTTTTAGAATACAGAGAGGTTTACAAACTCTACTCTACATATATAGAGCCACTTTTAAAACTAGGTCTTAGTGATGAAAACAGTAGAATTTATACTTCATTTGTTCAGACAGGAACAGCTACAGGAAGACTCAGTTCTAAAAATCCAAATTTACAAAACATACCAACAAGAACAAGACTCGGCGCACAGATAAGAAAAGCTTTTGTAGCATCAAAAGGTAAAAAACTCATAGGTATAGATTATTCACAAATTGAGCTTAGACTTTTGGCACATTTTTCGCAAGACAGTGTTTTGGTTGATGCATTTAAAAATGACAAAGATATTCACCTGCAAACTGCCATAGCAATATTTGGCAAAGAAGAAGCACCAAATAAAAGAGCTGTTGCAAAAACAGTAAACTTTGGACTTTTATATGGAATGGGTCAGAAAAAACTCTCCGATACTCTTGGCATCACAACAAAAGAGGCAAAAGAGATAATAGAGAAATATTTTGAAAGTTTTCCTACTGTAAAAACATATTTTCGTTCCATAGTGGACAGATCAAAAGAGTATGGCTATATAGAGACTCTTTTGGGTCGTCGCAGATATTTTGATTATGAAAAAGCATCACCTATGTTTAGGGCTGCTTATGAAAGAGAATCGGTAAACAGTGTATTTCAAGGAAGCGCATCAGATCTTATAAAACTCTCTATGAATAAAATTCATAAAATAATAAAAGATGAAAATCTAAATGCAAAAATGCTTCTTCAAATCCATGATGAACTTATTTTTGAGGTAGATGAAGACGAAGCAGAGCTTTTGGCAAAAAGATTTCAAGATATTATGCAAAACATTATCTCTTTGAATATCCCATTAAAAACCAGTTTAAACATAGGTGATAATTGGGGTGAGTTAAAATAGAGCTTATCCTCAAAAGAGGATAAGTTAAACTATCTAAAAACAGTTCTTTTGATTGGTGGTTTGTAGTTATGGTCTTTTCCTTGAATTGTCCATAGTTTTTTGCTTGTTGTATTTACCGCTTTGTAAAAACTATCTTCAATCAACTCCATAAAGTCTTCATTGGCAAAATGTTTTCTAAGCAACTCTTTTTCATAAGAGAAGTTTTTACTTACATCTGTATCCATTTTGGCATCATCAGGAACTAAACCTAGCGTTTGTTTTGTTTGTAAATTGGCTAAATACCACATAGCTAAAAATTCTTCAGAGTATCTATTTAATATTTTTGTAGCATACTCTTCAAAATCATTATATGAGCTATTTTCAAAAAGAGTTATAACGAGTCTAAACAGAGCATCAAGATGAACAAGAGGAACCATAGAGAAAATCATACGACCAACAGAGCTACCCTCAGAATGTCCAGCACCGATAAATACTCTAGCACCACCCTCTGTATCTCCGAAATTGTTTGTCTTAAGACCGATAAGTCCTATATCTGTATGTCTATGCCTTCCGCAACCTTTGGCACATCCAGAAAAACCTACTTCTATTTGATGCTCACTTATTTTATCTAGTGGCAAGTAGGAAGTTTCATTTTTTATATTCCAAAATGAAAAAGGACAATACTCACTACCGGCACAGGCGATGACGGTTGCACTCTCTTTTAGATTTTTAAATGGTACCTCTTTATCTTTAAGCCCAAGTATATAGATATTTTGGTCTATTCCAAGTCTGATTTGTGCATTTTTTTCTGATGCAAACACGGCTATATCTTTTATCTCTTTTGCATTCATGCGTGAAAAGTTGGTTTTGTAACAAAATGAATAAGTTTCATCTTTTAGTTTTTCTATTGCTGAGAAGTTTGATTTTTTAAGTTGTAATTTTCCGGCTGAAGTGAACTCTTTTTTATACTCATCTTTGATAAATCCTTTAAAAGCATCCATACCTATCTTTTCTAGCAGGTGAAATAGACGGGTTTTTGCTCTTGAGCCACGAGAACCATGTTTATAAAAAGCCTCTATAAAAGTTTTGAAAAATTCTACAACTTCATCAGGTTTTAAAAATATATTTGCATCTTGTGCCACTTCACTGTTTTTTCCGCCCATATAGACATTAAAGCCTAAAATATCATTTTTTAGCGCTAATGCAAAGTACAAATCATTTGCAAACAGTGATGAAACATTTGAGCTGTTTCCAGAGATACCTACTGAAATTCTACGAGGTAACATTCCTACATAGCGAGGGTTCTTTATGATGCTCTTCTCCATCTCTTGAAGTATAGGGAAAACTTCTATTTTATTATAAATACCAACACCATCATAAATATCTGTAACAATATTTCTAATATTATCTCCCACACTTTGCCATGTTGTGATGCCAAGTGCATTGATTTGTTGAAAAACTCTAAGTATATTTGTAGAGTCCAAGTTGTGAAGTTGCATACCTGCTCTAGCCGTTAGAACCAAATCCAAATGATACTTTGTCATAATATCTGCTATGACTGAAAATTGTTTAGTTGTAACTCTTCCAGCAGGAGTACGAAGTCTTAGAGTAAATTCATCTTCCATAAAATCAGCACTAAAAATTCCAAAATCTTGAAGATAATATCTGTCACCTTCTCCAAGATTGTCAAAATCAAGAGACTCTATTTTTGGAAAATACTCATAAGGAGTAACCCTTGCTTTATACCTTTCGTATTTATTTAACTTTTTAGTTCCCTCTTGCATCTGTATTCCTTAGTTGTTTTGTATATTTTATCTTAAATTTTAAAATATTTGATGAAATTATTTATATTTACAATATAATTTTTTTATTTAATTATGCATTGGTTTGTTATGTTTTGTTGCTTGTTTAAGAAGTCTAATATTAATAAAATTTCTTTGTAGTATAATAGGGATACAATTCGATTTAAAAGAGGTTTTTTTGTCTGATAAGAAACAAGAAAAAAAAGAACTTATAATGCAAAAAGCTTTAGAGCTTTTTGCTTCTAAAGGCTTTTACAGTACAACCATACCTGATATTGCAAACTCTCTAAAAATGAGTGTTGGAAATATGTACAATTATTTTAAATCCAAAGATATTTTGGCAAAAGAGATTATTAGGTTTATCTCTAGATATTTTGGAGATAAATTAAGAGATATAAATGAAGAAGATATTTCTACTAAAGAAAAAACAAGAAAAATTGTCAAGGTGTATTTTGAGATAGCTATTTCACATCCTGAAATGATAGACTATTTTTTAAGGATTTTTCTTTCAAATCGTGAAGTTTTTAAAGATGGTTGTGAGGGAATGGTCTGTGTAAATGAGTTTGTTACGGAAATTATGATCTATTTTGAAGAGGGTGTTGTAAATGGAGAGTTAAGAGATCAAGATTTTTTCAGTGCTTTTGGTCTTTTTATGGGTTATCTAGGTGGTATGGTTTTTTTAAAAGGTGAAAATGTATTATCGAAAGATTTAAATGAATATATAGATGATATATCTTCTAATATCTATAAAGCATTGAGTGTATAAAAACCATGCATCAAAAAGTAAAGCTTCTTTGGTTAAGTGCTATTACTTGCAATGGTAATGCTCACTCTTTTATGAA
>Ga0164315_10004616_pt1 | contig 10686 bp, 10 predicted proteins | sample GuaBasSedimGuay6_FD_113737 | JGI IMG/M metagenome (GOLD analysis project Ga0164315, IMG submission 113737) | Subseafloor sediment microbial communities from Guaymas Basin, Gulf of California, Mexico - Guay6, Core 4569-2, 0-3 cm | ecosystem: Environmental > Aquatic > Marine > Hydrothermal vents...
CGATAACATGTACCGGTTTAAAGCCGACATAGCCATCTTGCTGAACATCACACCCGACCACCTGGACAGATATAGTAACAAGTTTGAAAATTATATCAATTCAAAATTCAGGATACTTCAAAATCAATCAAAAAAAGAAACATTCATCTTCAATGCTGACGACCCGGTGATCTTAAACGAACTGGGTAAACGAAAGCCGGAGATGATGCTGTTTCCGTTCAGCCTTCATCCCCTGGATGTAGAAAACGGAGCATTTATAAAGCAACAGGAATTAATCATAAAAAAACACAATAAAAAAACATTTGATATGACATTGGAACAGTTAGCATTACAGGGAAAACACAATGTTTATAATTCGATGGCAGCAGGTGTAGCCGCCAAATTAATGGAAATCCGTAGCGAGACCATCAAGCAGTGTATGTCGGACTTTCAAAACATTGCCCACCGTCTTGAATATGTAGGCAGCGTGCACGGGATCAATTTTATTAACGACTCGAAAGCCACCAACATCAATTCAACCTGGTACGCAATGGAAAGCACACTAAAGCCCATCGTATGGATTGCAGGCGGCATCGATAAGGGTAACGACTACAAGCTTATCAAATCGCTTGTCAGGGAAAAAGTAAAAGCCATTGTATGCCTCGGTACTGATAACAAAAAGCTGCATGAAGAATTCGGTGATGATGTAGAAATGATCGTTGATACGGATTCTGCTGCTGCAGCTGTTCAGGCAGCCTATCAGCTGGCCAGTAAAGGCGATACGGTTCTGATGTCACCTGCCTGTGCCAGTTTTGACCTGTTTGAGAATTATGAAGACAGAGGCAATCAATTCAAACAAGCAGTTAGAAATCTCTAAAAAAGATGCAAACTATTTTAAACAAAATAAAGGGCGATAAAGTTATCTGGGCAGTGGTTTTCTTCCTGACCCTGTTTTCGTTTCTGGCTGTTTACAGCTCGACGGGAACACTGGCTTATAAATACCAGGGAGGAAATACCGAATACTATATGTTCAAACATGCCATTATCCTGCTTTTTGGTCTGTTGCTCATGTACTTTGCCCATCTGCTAAAGTATACTTATTACTCACGTATTTTCCAGATTGCCCTTTATGTAGCTGTTCCTTTATTGCTTATCACATTAATTTTCGGGCTCAATTTAAACGAAGCTAAGCGTGTGCTGCCCCTCCCCTTTCATTTAACCTTTCAGACTTCTGACCTGGCCAAGATCACCCTGATCATTTACCTGGCACGCATGCTTACCAAAAAACAAGACAACATCAAAGACTTCAAATCAGCCTTTGTTCCGCTCATGCTTCCGGTACTCATTGTTACCGGACTCATTTTGCCGGCCAACTTTTCCACCGCTGCCTTACTTTTTGTCACCAGCCTGGTTCTGATATTTATTGGCCGCGTTAAACTCACTTATATATTCGGGATGATCGGGGTCGGCATCGTAATACTTACTATTGTTATTGGCATTATGTCCCTGCTTCCTGCCGAAAGACAAGGCAGGCTGGGCACATGGAAGAACCGGATCACCAGTTTCGCGAGCGGTGAAGATAAAGACAATTACCAGGTTGAGCAGGCCAAAATAGCTATCGCTACAGGAGGAGTGTTCGGAAAGATGCCCGGCAACAGCACACAGCGAAATTTTTTACCTCATCCCTATTCCGATTTTATTTTCGCCATCATCGTGGAAGAATACGGTATTGCGGGGGGTGTTTTTATCGTATTGCTTTACCTGATCCTCTTTTTCAGGGCTGTTAAGATCGTCACCCGCTTTCCGGGGACTTTTGGCGCTTTTTTGTCTGTCGGCGTGGCGTTCAGTCTTGTTTTTCAGGCTATGATCAATATGGGGGTTGCCGTAAATCTATTACCGGTAACAGGTCAGCCATTGCCTTTGGTTAGTATGGGAGGCACATCTATATGGTTCACCAGCCTGTCGATAGGTATCATTTTAAGCGTCAGCAAAGAACTGGATAAAAAGAAAGAACCGGAAAAAGGAAATACGGTCAAACCGGATAATGAAAAGGATGTAACCAATACAGAAACGGCGTATGCATAAGGCAGTCAACATACTTGTAAGTGGCGGAGGTACCGGCGGGCACATCTTTCCGGCCATTGCCATTGCCAACGGCATCAAAACGATGATACCCGATGCGCACATTTTGTTTGTGGGTGCCAAAGGCAAAATGGAAATGGAAAAGGTTCCTCAGGCCGGTTATGAAATTGAAGGATTGTGGATCAGTGGATTACAACGGAAACTTGATGCAAGAAATTTAAGCTTTCCGTTTAAAGTATTGAGCAGTTTATGGAAAGCCAGAAAAATCATTAATAAATTCAAGCCCGATGCCGTAATCGGCACAGGAGGCTATGCCAGCGGCCCGCTTTTATATGTTGCAGCTGCGAAAAACATTCCCACGCTGATACTGGAACAAAATTCATATCCGGGCATTACCAACAAACTGCTGGGAAAAAAAGTTGCCAAAATATGCGTTGCCTACGATACGGTAAAAAAATATTTTCCTGAGAAAAAAATTGTAATGACAGGCAGTCCTATCCGGGAGATGATCAATCATTTGCAGGTAACAAAGGAAGAAGGCATACAACATTTCGGTCTTGATCCGGAAAAAATTACCGTGTTAGTGATCGGGGGCAGCCAGGGCGCACAGAAAATAAACGATGCCATCGCGGACAAACTGGATGAGATCGTTGGCAACAACAGGCAACTGATCTGGCAAACAGGCAAATTCTCATTTGATATGGCGAAGGAAGCCGTTGAAAAAATGGCAAAAAAGGATTCCGTCAAAGTTGTTGAATTCATCTCGCGGATGGATCTGGCTTATGCTGCCACCGACCTGATCATTTCCAGAGCCGGTGCCATTGCCATTGCCGAAATAGTTGCCGTAGGCAGGCCGGCTATCTTCGTACCCCTTCCTTCTGCTGCCGAAGACCACCAGACGAAGAACGCACAGGCCCTGGTTCAGGGGAATGCAGCCCTGATGGTTCCGGAGCAGGAGTTAAAAGAAAAGTTAGTCCCCGAGATCACAAATCTGATGGAATATGAATCAAACCGGCTGGTAATGGTACAAAACCTCAACCGTTTCAAACATCCGGACGCAACCGAAAAAATCGTACACGAAATAGTGAACATGATAAAGTAATGGACTGGAAGCACATACATAAAATATTTTTCATAGGTATCGGAGGCATTGGTATGAGTGCCCTTGCCCGGTATTTCAAACACCTTGGAAAAGATGTGTCCGGTTACGATCTCACACCCACGCCGCTGACAGAAGAGCTTCTGTCGGAAGGTATCGCCATTTGCTTTGATGAGGATACGGAAAAGCTTCCGGAAAATATCGACCTGGTTATCTACACACCTGCCGTTCCTGATGACAATTTGCTGTTTTCCTGGTATCAATCCCGGAATGTTCCGTTTTTGAAACGTTCGGAGGTACTGGGTATTCTTTCCGAAGAAACATTCACCATTGCCATTGCCGGCACACACGGAAAAACCAGCATCAGTGCCATCACCGCCCACCTGCTGAAATCATCCGGCTTGTCCGTTACAGCACTCTTTGGTGGCATTTCCAAAAATTACGGATCGAATGTAATACTTTCCAAAAGTCCGGAATATCTTCTGCTTGAAGCTGATGAGTTCGACAGGTCGTTCCTTACGTTAAAACCGGATATTGCCGTTGTTTCATCCATCGACGAAGACCATCTCGATATCTACAACAACATCGACAGCTTACTGGACGGATTCAGGAAATTTACCGGTGGTATACGTTCCGGGGGTGTATTGATCTACCAGTCGAAACTGAAAACAAAACTTATGTTTGATGGAAAGTCCATCAGCTACAGCGCAGATAAAGACGCTGATATATACGCGAAAAATATCACCATTGAAAACGGATATTTCGTTTTTGATTTTGTTTCTGATAAAATGAGGATCAAAAATATCAAACTGCATGTACCCGGTCTTCATTATATTGAAAACACACTGGCAGCCATTGCTGTCGGAATTCATTTAGGGCTCAACGAAAAACAAATTAAAGAGGGAGTAGAAAATTTTAACGGGGTGGAACGCCGGTTCGACACATATCTTTCCGGCGATGTCGTATATATTGACGATTACGCACATCACCCCGAAGAGATCAGGGCAACCATTCATGCCGTCAGGATGCTGTACCCCGGACGAAAGATCATCGGGGCATTTCAGCCACATCTGTACAGCCGCACACGCGATTTTGCCAACGAGTTTGCGGCTGCACTTTCTGCTCTTGATGAAGTTATTTTACTGGACATTTATCCGGCACGAGAAAAACCTATTCCGGGTGTGTCTTCGGAAATGATCCTGAAAAAAATAAGCGGTAAAAACAAATTCTTACTTGATAAAGCTGAATTGATTGCATATGCCGGCAAGCTGACAAACGAAATATTCCTGACCCTCGGCGCCGGTGATATCGGTTTGCTGACAGAAAAAATTAAAAACAGACTGACCACATAATGAAAAGGTTTCTTCACATATCGCTAATTATCCTGTTTGGCATCGCCATCACAGCTTTGATGGGCTTTATCGTTTACGAACATGGCAGGCAGCCGATAAACGAAGTGAAGATCAATATTTCGAAAAGTGAAGATGGCGGGTTCCTTAATGAAGAAATAATTAAGCAACTGGTTTTATCGGCCGACAGTATTGAAACAAAAAAGGTGCGCGAACTAAGAATGCAACAGTTTGAAGAGGCAATCGGCAGCAACCCTTTTGTTGATCATGTAGATGCCTTTTTGGGTATCAACTGCGATTTAATAGTAAATGTAGAAGAGCGAAAAACACTGTTACGGGTTTACCTTCCCGATAACAAAAGCTTTTACATTGATAAAAACGGATATTTATTTCCGCTTTGCGCATATTATGCACCGCGGACGCTTCTTGCCAACGGCTACATTAAGGCCCCGGATGTTCAATACTTCAGACCTGTTACCGACAGTGCATTTACGGACACACAGCTTCCCGGTTTGTATCAGCTTGCCAGGCGTATTTCAGAAAATTCGTTCCTGAATTCCCTGATAAGCCAGATTTATGTCAACAGCAAAGGGGAGTATGATCTGATACCCGAACTGGGAAAGCAAACCATCCAGCTCGGAAGCCTCGACAACTTAGAAGAAAAGCTCAGAAATCTGGAAGCATTTTACAAGAAAAAACTGCCGAGAGAAGGATGGACTAAATACGAAACAATAAACCTTATGTATAAAAACCAAATCGTTTGTAAAAAAAAATAAGGATATGGAATCAGAAATAATCGTCGGACTCGACATAGGGACAACAAAAATCGCCTGTATTGTAGGAAGAAGGAATGAATATGGAAAAATTGAGATACTGGGCTATGGGAAAACCGAATCCATAGGTGTGAAAAGAGGTGTGGTAGCCAACATCGAAAACACCGTACAGTCGATCAGAATTGCCGTTGAACAGGCGGAACAAAAATCGGGTGTCGACATCAAATATGTCAATGTTGGCATAGCCGGCCAGCATATTCGCAGCCACCAGCACCGGGGCAATATTATACGCGAAGATCCTGACAAAGAGATCAGTACTGCCGAAATTGACCGGCTTACACAGAACATGTATAAGCTCAGCATGGCGCCCGGAGAAGAAATAATCGATGTAATTGCTCAGGAATACATCATCGATGGCGAAGGAGGTATCAGAGAACCGGCAGGCATGCTCGGAAACACTCTTGAGGCGAACTTTCATATCATCATCGGACAGACTGCTGCTGCCAAAAACATTCTCAAATGCATTAAAAAAGCAAACCTTGAGATGGTTGACCTCATCCTTGAGCCTATTGCATCGGCCGAGGCTGTGCTGAGTGACGAAGAGAAAGAAGCCGGCGTTGCCCTCGTCGACATTGGTGGCGGCACAACTGATATTGCCATCTTCCAGGACAGCATTATTCGTCATACGGCCGTCATTCCTTTCGGTGGAGATGTGGTTACAGAAGATGTTAAAGAAGGTTGTACGATCATCAAAAAACATGCGGAAGAACTGAAAGTGAAGTTCGGATCGGCACTGGCGAGTGAGAACCGCGACGATGAGGCCGTAGCCATTCCGGGCCTTCGCGGACGCCCACCAAAAGAAATAACTCTGAAAAATCTGGCTTCCATTATACAGGCACGTATGGAAGAGATCATCGAGCAGGTATATTTTGAAGTGAAGAATTCCGGATTTGAGAAAAAACTTATTGCAGGAATTGTCCTCACAGGTGGTGGTGCCCAGTTGAAGCACATCGACCAGCTGACAGAATTCTCAACAGGAATCGATACACGGATAGGTTACCCGAACGAGCACCTGGCCAATGATGTTCCCGATGAAATGGCCAGCCCGATGTATGCCACCGGAGTTGGCCTCGTCATCGAAGGTATCCGACGGCTTGATTATGATAAACAGAGGGAAGGTTTTCTGGAAGATTCCAGCGGAAAAAAAGGAAAACGAAAGAAAAAGAAAACTTCCGAATCAGGTTCAAAATGGTTTCTCAGCAAGATCGAGAACTGGTTCGACAGTGACTCCATTGAATAAACAAGAATTAACTTCTGATTGTTAAAAAATAAATTACAGATAAACTTATAAGCCTTTAGATTAAATTAATTTTAAAACACATATAAAATGTCAAACATGATCACTTTCGAACCAAAACAACGGCCATCTTATATTAAAGTTTTAGGTGTGGGTGGCGGCGGAAGCAACGCCGTAAACCACATGTTTAAGCTGGGAATAAAAGATGTTGATTTCGTTATTTGCAACACTGATGTACAAGCACTTGAATCAAGCCCCGTGCCGGTAAAAATAGAGCTGGGAACAACCGGACTTGGTGCAGGATCAAAACCGGAAGTGGGCCAGCTAGCTGCTGAAGAATCGATTGAAAAAATAAAGGAAGTGTTGAGCGGAGACACCCAGATGCTGTTCATTACAGCAGGAATGGGTGGCGGTACAGGCACCGGTGCAGCACCGGTCATTGCCAGGGTAGCCCGTGAAATGGGCATTCTCACAGTGGGTATTGTTACGATTCCGTTTTCGTGGGAAGGACGTAAAAGAAAACAACAGGCGGAAGAAGGGATCCAGGAGATACGCGAGCATGTGGACACACTACTGGTAATCAGCAACGATAAACTAAGAGAACAATTTGGCAACATGTCGATCAACGATGCTTTTGCCCAGGCCGACAATGTACTCACATCGGCAGCCAAAGGTATTGCCGAACTGATAACGGTTACAGGTTACATCAATATTGACTTCCAGGATGTAAAAACTGTTATTGAAAACAGCGGAAAAGCCATTATGGGTTCTGCCACAGCCGAGGGCGAAGGCCGTGCGCTCATGGCTATTGAAGAAGCTATGAGTTCGCCGCTGCTCGACGACAACGACATTAAAGGTGCACAAAATATCCTGCTGTATATTGTTACGGGTGAAGAAGACCTGAGAATGGATGAGATTACCGAAATTACCGACTATATCCAACAGGAGTGCGGAAAACAGAATGAGGCCGATGTAATCTGGGGTAATGGAAAAGATGATTCGCTTGACCACCAGATCAGCATCACAATTATTGCCACAGGTTTTGATGCAAAAAGGCCTAAAGAAGTACATAAACTGAATGTCATCGGTCAGATTGGTGACGAAAAGAAACAGGCAGAAAAAGAGACTCCGGTAAAAGAAAAAGAGACAGCAGAACCGGTTACGGAGCTCATCCATAAAACCGAAGAAGAAACGGAAGAAGAAGTGGTTGAAGTTCCGGCATTCGAATCACTTTTACACAGGAAACATGAAACGAATGAGGGAGAGAACGAAGGTATTCGTCTGGTAAATAAATCGGGAGGCAACAAGGACGACTATAAAGAAAACAAGCCGGAAACCGTACGAAAGGTAACCCCGCTGGGGCAAGATTCTGAAAGGGACACGGTTAAACAGGAAAGCGATACACCTACTCCCTTATTCAAGACCGTCCGAAAAACAGAAAATACGCCTCCGGGTGTGAGCCATACTATTTCTTCAAGCATACCTGAAAAAGAAGCTGAGCAAACCATTGAATCGGAAGACGATGCAATACAAAGAAATGCAGACGACCGGGTTCAGAAACTGAAAGATCTCAGCAGGATAAACAACGCAGAGACAGTGGCTAAGATGGAATCGGAGCCGGCTTATGTAAGGAGAAATATACAGCTTGACAACACGTCTTTATCGTCAGAGTCAATTGTCTCACGATACACACTGGGCGAAGACGGAGAAAGCAACCCGATTATTAAAACCGACAACTCTTTTTTGCACGACAACGTCGATTAAACGGTTAAAAACTCATATTATGAATCTCGAAATACTCATAAATGACGACATAAAGTCGGCCATGCTTCAGAAAGACAAAAAGAAGCTGGAAGCATTGCGGGCTATCAAAGCAGCTTTGTTACTTGAAAAAACCGGTAAAGACAGAACAGCGGATGAGATACCGGAATCGGTGGAGATGAAATTGCTGCAGAAACTTGTCAAACAAAGAAAAGAGGCGGCAGCAATCTACCGCGAGCAAGGGCGCAAGGACCTGGCGGAAGAAGATGAATACCAGGCAAAAATAATTGCCGGTTATTTACCTGAACAAATGGATGAAACTGAAATAGAGACAGTGGTAAAGAAGGTTATTGAGGAAACAGGAGCAAGCAATTTGAAAGACATGGGAAGAGTGATGGGTATGGTTTCGAAACAACTGGCCGGAAAGGCTGACAACAGGCTTGTCTCCGGCATTGTTAAAAAACTCCTCGGTAACTGAAGGGCACCAAAAAAGGCCGGCTATCCAGCCGGCCTTTTCATTTTGATAATATTCTCAGATGCCAACACGTGGCTGCGCTTTGGGGTTTTGATACTGCGGCGTAGTTACAAACTACACCTAGTGAGGTTGACAAAATATCAACAATACCAAACCCCGCTGTTTTAACATCAACATCCATTTTCTTTATTCAAGAATCTTATAAACATCTTTGAAATTAATCACATGTACATTGTCCCTTTCAAATGTCAGGTCTCCCGAATAAACTAAATAACCTTTTTGAGCCTGATTGCTTGTTCTTTGAAAATAAGCTATCCCTTTCAAAAGATTTTCGTTGAAAGTCATAGCTGATTTAATTTCAACCGGAGTTAGCATTCTTTGTTTTTTGTAAATCAGGTCAACTTCATTTTTGTTATTATCCCTAAAGTAAAATAAGTTTGGATCAAATCCTTTATTCAATCTGGTTTTTACGGCTTCTAGTACAACCATATTTTCAAAAAGGCCTCCTATCAAAGGGTCTCGTGTTACTTGTTCCGGAGTCTCAATCCCTAATAAATAACAGACAAGTCCAACATCGGTAAAATATAATTTAGGTGATTTCACTAATCGTTTTCCGAAATTTTCAAAATATGGTTGCAACCTGAACACGAGGAAAGAGGCTTCCAATACAGATAACCAATGAGTTAGTGTAGTTGCAGAAACCCCCAGATCACCAGAAAGTGCATGTAGGTTTAATATCTGTCCAACTCTGCCGGCTAATAAACGAATAAAATTTTCGAAGTTCGAAAGATTCTTTACTTGTAATAATTGCCTCAAATCTCTTTCAACATAAGTTTGAAAATAATTTCTGTATGCCTTGGTCGGATTAAGTTTATTATCATAAATCCCGGGTAGAAAACCGGTATATATTAACTTATCCCTATTTAATTCAATATTTGCTGAAAGCAGTTCTTTTATTGAAAATGGCAATAAACGCAGCAAAGCAGTCCGGCCTGCCAGAGATTGTGATACAGCCTCACGTAACGACTGTTGGTGGCTTCCTGTTAGTAAAAACAGGCCTTTTTTGTTTTTCTCATCTACAATTACCTGGATAAATGATAGTAATTGAGGAACCCTTTGAATTTCATCTATTATCAGAGGTTGCGAAAAACTTGTGAAAAATGCATTTGGGTCATTCTCTGCCAATTGCCTGATTTCAGGGTTTTCAAGGTTACAATAGTTATATCCCGGAAAAGTTGTTTTGGCAAGTGTAGTTTTTCCTGATTGCCGAGGCCCTGTTATGGTAACAACAGGATAATCTTCCATTAAACTTAATAGTTCTTTTTCTATTTCTCTTTTTATAAACATGCAACAAACGTACAATAAATTTATACATTTTCCAAGTTCTACTTGTAATATGTATAATTTATACTTGTAAATGTGTCATTTTGCACAAAATATTATAATGAAGGTGTTTAAAGTTATATGGTTATTCATATGATTACAAAACATATATTTTGGTGTAAATCAGAAAATAAATTCCTTTGTTCCCCTCCCTGGAGGGGTGCAGGGGTGGGTTCATAAAAAAAGATATTTATTTTCTGATTTACAAAATGATAAGCTGTAATTAATTGTTCGACTTTAAACAACTTCAATAAATAACCGCTCCCGCGCAAATTCTTTCGCCCCACTTTATTCAATGGCATTGCTATAAAAATTATCTTCCGGTTTTAAGAGACTTTCTTGTTCCTGACCGGGATTGGTTCAACTACGGTTTCCGGTGCGCACAGCTCCCGGAAACCAGGTTTCACTGAACACAGATCGAAACTGAACACCTGCTCTTCGCGGTCGTGCAGCAAGACAATTTTCCCCTGTTCATCGGTGATGCTGTA